>Ga0315538_1001836_pt1 | contig 12318 bp, 6 predicted proteins | sample SalMarSW160230MG_2_FD_203834 | JGI IMG/M metagenome (GOLD analysis project Ga0315538, IMG submission 203834) | Salt marsh sediment microbial communities from the Plum Island Ecosystem LTER, Massachusetts, United States - Salt Marsh Sediment SW1601-230 ...
GACAAAATTCTCGCTGCCGGTCTCCACAACACAGGCAATAGTCGGAGCAATTATCGGATGGAACATCTTTACCGGCAACCCAACCGATTCAGGTACACTTTCGAAAATTGTGGTGACATGGATATCAGGTCCCGTACTCGGTGCATTATTCGCAATATTACTTTATATACTGATCACAAAATTCAAGAAATCGGCAAAAATCCATCTGATAACTTTTGAGTCATACCTTAAAGCTGGCTTGATAATAGTCGGGGCATTTGGAGCTTATAGTCTGGGCGCCAACAATATGGCGAATGTTATGGGTGTATTTGTACCTGCATTCAACCTGCAGGAGCTTAATCTGGGACTCTTTTCCTTATCATCAAATCAGCAACTTTTTCTGTTGGGCGGAATAGCTATTTCGGTGGGAATCATTTCCTATTCAAAAAGAGTAATGGATACGGTAGGGGGAAATATTGTAGAACTCACATCCGAAGCCGCTCTTGTTATTGTTCTGGCACAATCACTTGTCCTCTTTATCTTCTCATCAACCGCACTGGTAAATTTTATGATCCGTATCGGCCTCCCCCCTGTCCCACTTGTTCCTGTATCAAGCTCCCAGGTAATAGTAGGATGCGTTATCGGTATAGGTCTTTACAGGGGAGCAAGGAATATTAACTTCAGATTGCTTGGTGAAATAGGAATAGGATGGATAGCTACTCCTCTGGTATCGGGAGTGATCACTTTCTTTTCACTCTTTTTCATGAAGAATATTTTCAATATTGAGGTAGGTCATAAGATTATTGAAGGAGCGCCTGAGACTCCAGTTATGACAGGAGTAACAGGGTCGGAAATGTCGGAGATAATGAAATATATACTGCTTGGAATACTTATCGCCGGTACAGTGATCGGCTTATATTATTATCTGCTGGAGAGAAAGAAAACAAGGGAACTGAAGATCTCGGAAGAGAAATTCTGGAAGAATCTGAAATAAAAATCTAAAGGCAGGCGCAATTTCTTTAAATTCTTACTCTGTGGATTTTCTGTATATTATCCACACGTACTCACCCCCTTCTTTTCCCCCTCTCTGCTGACGCAAAGAAGGGGAAGTTGTTCCGCCATTTCAGAGCATCCGGTAATTGAGAATAACTCAATAAACAAATAGATATTTACAGTAAAAAAATAATTATTCGTTTCATTATTTATTAAATATTATATTATGTAATAAGTATTTATAAAGATAATCAATCCTATAAATAATTTATAGATACTTAGCGTACCTTAAAGAACACAAAGTACACACGAAGTAACACAAAGAAAGAACAACAATTTATAAATCAATTAATAACCAGTATCAGGAAGGAGTTGATACAAAATGCAGATGAAAAATCCAGGATCCAGGGAGAGAACTATGCCACGTACAGCCTTAAGGTATGCGATTGAAAAAATGCCGCCTGAATTAAAATTTATTGTAATGGCAAAATAGCAACTCAGTTTTGTACCTTTGTATTATAAAAGGATTCAAAATGAAAGTACTTCCCGTATTATTTATTATTTTGCTGTTGCCTGTCTCTTTGCTGTCGCAGGACAGGATTACAGGACATGATTTTGCAACAAAATCGGAGGTTATTGCCCGTAACGGAATGGCTGCCACAAGCCAGCCTCTTGCCACGCAGGTTGCACTCGACATCCTTAAAAAAGGCGGTAATGCAATTGATGCCGCAATTGCAGCAAATGCGGTTCTGGGTCTTATGGAACCAACCGGCTGCGGTATAGGAGGCGATTTATTTGCGATTATATGGAGCGCTGATAAGGGAAAACTCTATGGTCTTAATGCAAGCGGCAGATCGCCGAGATCACTCAAGCTGGAGTACTTCAAGGAGATCGGTTATGAATTTATTCCTTCACGCGGACCCCTGCCTGTATCAGTACCAGGTTGTGTCGATGGCTGGTACGAGATGCACGACATGTTTGGCCGTCTGCCGATGAAAGATATACTTCAGCCTGCAATAAGCTATGCCCGCGAAGGATTCCCCGTTACCGAAGTCATTGCTTATTACCTTGAAAGGAATACAGAGGTTTTAAAAGAGTATCCCAATATTAAGGAGGTTTATATGCAGGATGGAAAAACTCCTGTAAAAGGTGAGATATTTAAAAATCCTCTTCTGGCAAATACGCTCGAAAAGATCGTCAGGGGCGGCAGGAACGAATTTTACCGAGGCAGTATAGCCCGCGATATTGCATCATTTATGAAAAAGCAGGGCGGATTTCTTACTTATGATGATATGTCGCGTCATCATTCCGAATGGGTGGAGCCGGTCAAGACAACATACCGGGGTTACGAAGTATGGGAACTTCCTCCAAACAGCCAGGGTATTGCGGCTCTCCAGATACTGAACATTCTTGAAGGTTACAACCTGGCTTCAATGGGCTTTGGTTCGACAGATTATATACATCTTTTCACTGAAGCAAAGAAGCTTGCATTTGAGGACCGTGCCAGGTATTATGCCGATCCGCGGTTCAGTAAAATACCTATTGACCAGCTCATCTCAAAGAAATATGCAGCAGAACGAAGGAGGCTTATTGATCCTCAAAGATCATCAAGGGTTTATGATGCCGGTGTTATAGAAGTTGGAAACACTATCTACCTTACCGTGGCAGATAAATACGGAAACATGGTCTCTCTTATCCAGAGTAACTACCGCGGTATGGGATCTGGAATGTGCCCTACAGGATTGGGATTCATACTCCAGGACCGCGGAGAGATGTTCAGTCTTGCTCCCGGACATGCAAATGTGTACGCACCGGGTAAAAGACCATTCCACGCAATCATTCCCGGATTCATCACAAAGGATGGTAAACCCTGGATAAGCTTTGGAGTAATGGGCGGCGACATGCAGCCGCAGGGACATGCACAGATCGTAATCAATCTTATAGACTTTAAAATGAATCTCCAGGAGGCAGGTGACGCACCAAGGATATATCATACCGGTTCATCAGAGCCTACAGGAGAGCAGATGACTGAAGGTGGAATATTACATCTTGAAAGCGGTTTCAGAACTGAGGTAATACAGAAACTGATGACCATGGGCCATACGATACAGTGGGACCTTGGTGGTTATGGCGGTTACCAGGCTATAATGTGGGACGAAAATAACAAGGTGTGGTACGGCGCCTCTGAATCACGTAAGGACGGGCAGGCGGCGGGATATTAAACGACGTAAAGGCATTAGGGCATTAGGGCGTCAAGGTAGATTATATAATACTTAAGGAAATGACACACTTTTCTAAACACTCCCCTACAATGTCATTACACCATTACACCATTACACCATTACACCATTACACCATTACACCATTAACTATTATTTGCTTTTCTCACCAATTTGTTATAATTTAACTTTTTTGTACTCATTCCCTGCACTATGGCAGCGACCAATGAACTTCTTATTCAGAAAGTATTTCAGGAGATGCTGAAGTACAAACCTTCAATGCAAAAGATGCTGATTATCGATGAAGATGAGGAAGAAGAGACTCTCGATCCGCGTTTATTGGGAGATATGATAATCAGGAATTTCCCGTGGCCAATTGGGGTTGAATTACGAAGGCTGTTCTCTGCATCAATGCGCCAGCTCGACAGGATGCGTCTTGACCAGATATTCAAGACCATAGAACGCAGCATGCAGTTTATCAGCTTTCTGATGATCTGTCAGCTGTGGAACGATATTAAAGAACAAAAGTTCGCTCTTCCGGAAGGTTTCAGGAAGGAATTTGGTGATCGTATTATGGTACTGAGTATGGGCAACTATACATGGCTAATACGGGCAATAGGGAGCTTTATGCAGGAAAAAAACATTCAATGGTTTATTCCTGAAATGGGTGAGAATTTCGACAAGAAATTTTATGCCGCCCTCGACTTCTGGGTTCCTGAACGTAATGAAATAGGACATTACCAGATAAATCTAACGAATGAAGAGATTGAAAAGCGATGTGTTGAATACGAAGAAAAGCTGTCGTTCATACTTGAAAAACTTTCCTTCATTGCCAAATATAAGTTGGTCTCGGTTCGTGAGATTAAAGTTATACATCCGAAGAACCAGGAGGCAAAGTTCAATCACCTGATTGATCTGCTCAGCAGTTCCGATTCCGGGTTTAAGGCACAGGAGCTTGAAGAGACAAAGTTCACGGAGAGCAGTTCCGTTCTGCTGATGAAATCATTGAAGACCATCGATGAATACCTTAACCTCTCCCCTCTTGTTATTGACACCAACTCGGAGGTTATTGACGACAAGGAGAAATTCGATATCAAGAAAGATATATTCCTTTACACAAAGTTCCGGGGAGATCATCTTATGTATGTCGGTACGGAAGTAACGGAAAAATGTGACCTGCGAAGCCTGCATAACTACCAGAACCTGGTGGAGCAGTTTAAGGACATGCTGGCCACAATCTCAGGAGTATAGTTATCAAAATGATTATAGTTACAATTACGAAAGATATGTCGCAGGTTGCATGTTCCATGTTGCAGGTTGATTCACAACTTGAAACTTGCAACTTGTAACTTGTAACATGGAATATTATAACAGAAAAAATCAGACTTGTTTAATTAATAGATTTTCACAGGAGAACAGGACTAACAACATTGACCATGAAATCCCCCTTCAAATTTCTTGATAGCTATACCAAAGATGACCGCAATATCTTTTTCGGCCGCGACCGTGAGATAGAAGAGCTCTATCAGCGAGTCTTTGACAGCAAGCTCCTGCTGGTCTATGGAGTTTCCGGTACTGGAAAATCATCTCTTATCCATTGCGGACTTGCTAATAAGTTCCAGGAGACCGATTGGCTGCCACTGGTGATCCGACGTGGAGGAAATATCATTGAGAGTATGGCCTCCGCTATCAAGGTTGCATCTATAACTGAACAACAAAGTAAATTTACATCTCCTGGGGATTTTAAAAAGGGAGTCCGTTCATTATACCTTGATCATTACAAGCCAGTCTTCTTTATTTTCGATCAGTTTGAGGAGCTCTTCGTTTTTGGGGATAAGGAAGAGAGAAAGTCATTTATCCAGATTGTCAAATCACTTTTTGAATCTGATCTTCAGTGCCGTCTGATCTTCGTAATGCGGGAAGAATATATGGCAGGCATCACAGAGTTTGAGAAGTACATTCCGATCATTTTTTCCAACAGGGTGCGAATAGAAAAAATGTCGCACAGGAATGCACTTGAGGCAATTAAAGAGCCTTGTAAAGTATTCAATATCAACCTGGAAGAAGGTTTTGCCGAAACACTTCTTGAGAAGTTGAGTCCCGGTGAGTCAGATGTTGAGTTGACTTATTTACAGGTTTTTCTTGATAAAATTTATCGATTAGCAGCAGGATTTTTTCCTCCCCTGGGGGGGGAAAACAAAGGGGGGGTATCCGTCGCTCAGGAAAACAAGGTAGAACAGGATAAATCAAAACGGGGGTCATCTGCCACCCGGGAATCAGAAGAAGAAATATCGTTCACTCTCTCCTTGCTTAACAAAATAGGCGATGTATCAGACCTCCTTGGAAGTTTCCTTGACGAACAGTTATCCCTTCTGGATGATCCCGAAACTGCCCTTGCGGTCCTGAAATCATTTGTCTCGGTAAAAGGGACAAAACAACAGATGAAACCCGTGGAAGCAAGGGAATATGCTTTAACCCTCGGAAAAGAGGTAAGTGAACCTGCAATCAATGAGTTGATCCAGACTTTTGTAAATCTCAGGATATTATGTGACAAGGATCAGAATGGGAAGTATGAGCTCAGGCACGATGCTCTGGCCACAAAAATATATGAGAAATTCACTATGGCAGAGAAGGAACTGCTGGAGGTCAGAAAATATGTTGAAAATGCTTATAGTGTCTTTGAAAAAAGAGGTAATTCGTTGAGCAAAGACGATCTTGACTACCTTGCCGGGTATGAAAATAAACTAATCCTTCCCCCGAATCTTTCAAATTTTATTAGCGATAGCAGGCGAAAATTCTATACACAACGGAAAGCGCTAAAACGTTTAACCCGGATATCGACATTGATCTTCCTGCTTATCCTTGCTGTGACACTCAGATTCTATATAAGCACCCAAAAAGCTGACAATGTAAACAATCTGTTCAGATCAGCTCTTGTTCAGACTGCAACGGATCCTTTAAAAGGATTGGTTGCAGAACTGGATCTGTGGGAAAAAGACAGTGTCTCAGGTCAGCTGCATAGTTTTATACTGAAAGATTTTCAAAGGATACTTTCATTGCAGACTGATACTTCTGATCCAATTTTTACTATCCGGGAAAGCCTGAGACCTGTAAATCTGGAAGCTTCAGTTTTAAATGCAGAAATAAGCCATGATGGAAAATATATATTCGGCTGGATGGAAAATCAAACCGTTTTTATTTATAATACGCAAAGCCGAGAGATACATTATTTTAAATCTGATACTGAATTAAGGCACCTGGAAATATCAGAAAAAGATCCAATTCTTGCTCTGATTTATGAAAATAACCAGGCTTCTGTTTGTGATTTTAAAGGTAAAAAACTATATAATTTTACTACAACTGTAAACGAGGTTATCAACGATAAGCTGACCTGTTTCTTCCCAACAGGTAGCAACCAGATGGCTGCTGTAAAGGATAGCATAACATATATTTACAACAGTTCCGGTACAGTAGCTGACAAACTCATAGGGCATTCAGCTAACATAAATTCGGTCGATATTTCTCCTGACGGAAGGTTTATTGTAACTGTCTCGGACGATAGACGTGGATATATCTGGCACTATAATCAACAAACCGATAAATTCAGCATTTACGATACTCTTATCGGTCACAACGATATAATATGGTCATGCAGATTCAACAAAACAGGAAAATACATCATTACTGCATCTGCTGACAGTACAATTAGAATCTGGAATCTTAACGGCAAACACATCAATTCTCGGTTCAATTTCATATTGTACAGTACCCGATACCGCTTTAACAACAAAGAAGAAGATCCGGATGCTTCCGATCCTTACTATGCAAAATATTATGGTAAATTCTGCGATGCATATTTCAGTCTTTCCGAGCTTGAAATAGTGGCAACAGGGTATTATATTGCCAAAGACTCCATAGGGAATGTTAAAGCCAATTATTACAAGGTACTCTTCTATGACGGTGCGGGAGGATTCCCGTATGGTTATGAGAGATCTTACTTTATAGGATCTCCTTCATCTGAACAGCTAAAGCCTATGACAATCAGCAATTTTCAAATCTCACCTGATAATAAGATCGCTGCTGCTGCCGATAGCGTATCTTCCCGTATTTTTCTTATAACCGGGACCAGCTATATCATGATGACTTTAGATGGTAAAATTCCGATGTTTTCGAATGATGGGAATTATTTATACTGGATTTCTGGAAAGAAGATTCTAAAGAGTCCGATCCATCCCAAAGAAATTAAAAAGTATATTGAACCGGTCAGGAATTTAGTGAAATCGAAGGAAAGTAATTTTGTAGAGATTTGAGCTATTTGGGATTTGGTTCAGTTTTATCTTCAATTGAATAATCTTTCATTCCAAAGCCATATGGTGAAATCAATTTTTGGGTTTTTACAGCTGATCCCGGACTAAATATAAGAGTATTTAATTCAGGTACCATGAAGCGGCTGATATATAATAGAAAAATGAAAATCCATGGAATAAGTATCCTTCTGAAGATCTTTTTATATAAAGGTTGCCAGTCAATAAATCCGGATGAATGAAGGGTCAGTAAAATATATAAAGTTCCAAGAATCAGTCCGGCGAAGCCAACGATCAGAAGGCCTCCTGCTCCCGCCCAATGCTGCATCTTGAACAGCTGACCAAGGAAGGCTACTGAAAGAGCAAAACTTCCAAGAAATGTCACATTTCTGAAATAACTATTTTTTTCTGCCAGATAAAGGCACCGGATACCAAACATAAAACTTCCCGCGCTCATTAAAAATGAAGAGCAGACAATAATGGTTCCTGCAAGTGGCCAATGGTTTCGTTTAAAAAAAATTCCTACTACAGAGAAAATCAATAATACTATAGTGGCTGTAAGAGATATAGAATTCGTATAAAGAAAAAGATGGATTAATGTCAGTATAGTTAACAATATCAGAACCGATATTAAAATCCAGACAACTGCTGTTAGATCAGCGGTTAGGGTTAAATATACTACAGCAAACACGAAAAAAGGAATTAATAATAAAGAATATTTTGCACCTTTTCTTGCCCAGCTCAGACCTTGATATTTTATAGTATATGAAGATACTATTGCTAATAGCGAGTATCCAAATAAGAAGGCAAAAACGATCGACTCGAAAAATTTAAGCAATATTCCTATCACTGCGCCTGCGACAGAAATAATGCCCACAATCAATGAGACAAGTAAAATCTTTCTATGAAGTGCAGGCTCCATTTACCTGGATCTGATAAAGTATTAAAATTAAACCAATTTCAAACAATTCACAATATTTTATTGACTATAGGTATTAATGCAAAAATAAGAAGCAGTGAAAATTAAAATAACTGTGATGTTGATATTACCAATTATGTTCCGGACTAAAGTCCATATGTATCTCATTATCAACTAACCCCGGGCTTAAGCCCGGGATTAGTCTTATCTATGTCTACCTTGTGTAACTTGGTGTCTTCGTGCCTTGGTGGCTATACTTTTTTGCCACTAAGGCACCAAGACATAAAGGATCACCAAGAAAATCCTAAATATGTGATATTCAATATCTTTTGAAATTACACATATTCTTATTAAATTTACTTTTAAGTAATAAGGATGAGTATAAAACTAAATCCTATCGATACAAGCAATGAACTGCTCTGGCAGTCGAGGTTTGGCGATTCTGCCATGGTGGCTGAGGATGCCCTGAAGAATCTTAAGAAAGCAGAAAAAGCAGCATATCAGAAGGGAATTGCTTATGCTAACCTCAATATCGCTGCCGCAAATTTCTACCAGTCAAAAAACGTTTTAGCCTTAAAACATCTGTCAGAGGCCTTTCATTGGTTCGAAGCCAATAAGCAGGAAAAAGGTTATGTAAGAACTTTGCTGCTTAAAGGCAATATATTCGAGAGTTTCGGGAATTACGAAAAAGCTCTGAACTTTTGGCTTGATGCATATAAAACCTCCCTCGAAATAAATGATATCGAATCGGAAGGTGAATCTTGCAGCCAGCTTGGACTTATTTATTCACGGTTAAACAACCTGCCGAAGGCTCTTGAATATTTTGAAAAAGGGCTGAATATCAGGGAAGAACTTGAAGATATACTTGCTGTCGCATCATCACTAAACAGGATTGGTATGGTTCTCAGGCAGATGAAAAAATATGATGAATCCCTGGAATATTATTTCCGAAGCCTTGAAATAAGAAAGAAAGAAGGCCAGACAGGAGCCATTCCATGGACGCTTCTCGGCATTGCAAGCACTTATGAGGAGATGAAAAACCTCCCTGAATCGCTGAATTATTATGAGATGGGGATGACCGGTTCCGATAAACGGTGTGCACTTCAGTGCATGATGGGAGCAGGACGCATTTACAGCAGAACAGGTGATGCGATAAATGCCGAGGAAAAACTGGAAAAAGCTCTCCAAATGGCTAGTGAACTTAAATCGCTGGCACTAATCGCTGAGGCCTATTTGGCACTGGCAACCCATTACGAACTTTTCAGGAAACCTGTTAAAGCTCTTAAAAGCTTTAAGCATTATATCAAGGCTAAAGAGTCATACCAGAGCAATGAGGTTCAGAGCAAAATCAGTAATATCGAGGTTGCCCACGCAATTGAGAGGTCTGAACAGGAGAAGGAGATATACAGACTGAAACATGTTGAGCTTAAGAAAGCCTATGATATCATTGAAGAGAACCACAGGGAGATAACCGAAAGCATCAACTATGCCAGCAGAATACAGAAGGCTATTCTTCCCGATCAAAAGGAAATACCAGGACTATTACAGAACAGCTTCTTTCTTTACCTGCCGAGAGATATTGTCAGCGGTGACTTCTACTGGTTCTCGCAGATAAAAGATAAACTGATATTAGCTGCAGGAGACTGTACGGGACATGGTGTTCCGGGTTCACTGATGAGCATGCTTGGAATATCTTTTCTCGAAGAGATAGTAAATAACCGGAAAATAACTGAATCAGGATATATTCTTGATGAACTCAGGAAAGAGGTTCAGCGTGCCCTTCATCAGAAAGGAGAAAGAGAAGAGGCAAAGGATGGAATGGACATTGCCCTTTGTGTCATTGACAGGAACAGGAAAACAATTCAATATTCAGGAGCATATAATAACCTCTATCTGATACAAAACCAAAACCTTAATGAGTACTACGCCGACAGGATGCCAATAGGTATATATGAACTTGAGGACACGAACTTTGACAGCCATGATATACCATACTATACCGGAGATGTAATCTACATGTATTCTGATGGTTATTCTGACCAGTTTGGAGGACCGCTAACAAAGAAATTTAAATCATCTACTTTAAAGAAACTACTTCTTGATATCCATAACCTACCGATGAAGGAACAAAAGAAAATACTCGAAACAGAGTTTTTCAAATGGAAAGGGAAAAATCTGCAAACGGATGATGTGCTGATTGTCGGACTTAAACTATAACCCCCCACCCCCCCCTAAGGGGGCTTTAAATCCTTATAATAAATTGATAAATACACAATTGGATTTTATGCCCCCTTTATTAGGGGGCAGGCCTGCTTTAGCTGGCCGGGGGTCATTCCCTATTTTACATTCATCTATAACTCCACTCCTACTTCCTGTACTTCCAGTACCTTCGTAGTCCCTCCTGTTTCGAGGTTGATACCATGAGGCTTATTGGTTCTCCAGGAGCCTCCGGTAAAATCAGGAACATCAATGGATTGTGACCTGTTGGCTACCGACCATTCACTGAGCGGTGCTACCGAGCTCCAGAGTGCACCATCGTAGACATCCTGATCCAGTGGTAAACCATTCCTCAGGCAGTCGATCATACGCCAGTCCATAATGAAATCCATACCGCCATGACCACCTACTTTTCGTGCCATCTCTCCCACCCTTCTTACTATTTCAGGAGTATATTGATCCCAGAGTGCCTGCATATCTTCATTATTTACCCATCTTTCGCCAAGAGCAACCAGCGGATTGGGATATTTAACAGCCATTCCTTCCGTACCCTTTACAAGGTGTATTCTGGAATAAGGCTGCTCAGATGAAACATCGTGCTGAACCATAATTGTTTTACCCAGGTTGGTTTTTATGATCGTTGTATTTATGTTACCCCTGAATTTTGCATTTTTCCATGGTTCAAAGAAAGGATCATCTGAAACAAGTTCTTTCTCTCTGACAGCCATACTGAAATCAGATGTTGAGCAGGATGTCAGGAATTCCATTTTATCTCCCCTGTTGATATTCATGATCTGGCATATCGGACCCAGACCGTGTGTAGGATATAGGTTACCATTCCTTGTAGCATTTTCTTTAAGACGCCACATGCCCGTATATGCACCGTCCGCCTGCCGGTCATCAATAGGTTTCTTAAAATTCATTCCCAACAGGTTATGGATATAGGCACCTTCACCATGGATAATATCGCCAAACATTCCCTGGCGGGCCATATTAAGAGTAAGAAGCTCAAAGAAATCATAGCAGCAGTTCTCAAGCATCATGCAATGCTTCTTTGTCTTTTCGGATGTCTCAACAAGCTGCCATGCTTCATCAATCGTGCGTGCTATTGGCACCTCACAAACAACATGTTTGCCCTGTTCCATGGCAAATACTGCCATCTGAGTGTGCCATACCCATGGAGTGCAGATGTAGATGAGATCGAGATCCGGGAGTTCGCCAAGCTTTTTCCAGATGTCTTCGTCCCCAGAAAACTCCTGTGCTTCAGGACGCCCGATACTTGCCAGGTATCTCTGTGAACCGGCTGTTGCTGCAGGACGTAGATCTGCCAGCGCTTTTATCTCAACACCTTCAATATATGATAACCGTTTAACAGCTCCACTTCCACGGTCACCCAGCCCTATGAAGCCAACTCTTACAACAGGAAGAGCAGGGGCCGCATAGCCTGACATGTTAAACTTCTGAGGATGAGCTTTTTTTACAGCTTCCAGTATCCCGGTAAGATTTGATTCAGGTTTTTTCGGTGAGCATCCGGATAATAGTCCGCCGGCCATTGCCCCGGCACCGGCAAATGATGCTGCTTTCAAAAAATCACGGCGATTGCTTTTCATATTGGGAGTATTTTATGGTTTTTAATTTCAGAAATATTCTTCTTGCGGAATTTGATAACAAGATCATCAACAATTGA
>Ga0315538_1001841_pt1 | contig 12305 bp, 13 predicted proteins | sample SalMarSW160230MG_2_FD_203834 | JGI IMG/M metagenome (GOLD analysis project Ga0315538, IMG submission 203834) | Salt marsh sediment microbial communities from the Plum Island Ecosystem LTER, Massachusetts, United States - Salt Marsh Sediment SW1601-230 ...
GAAGATAATCGACAGCTTAATATAATCTATTGGAGTTCACGCAATCTATCAGGCGCCCCCTTCACCGTATGCAGATGGGTCTGTAGGAGTTTTACCTGATGGGTCCCATACATAAACCCAATCACCTTCATGCGCCCAATTGAAGAGCCAGTGGGCATCCCCAACGGATAAATTGATACAACCGTGAGATCTGACTGATCCAAAACTATTGTGCCAATAGGCTCCGTGCAGCGCCCGGGCTTTGTCGAAGTACATCGTCCAAGGGACATCTTCGAGGTAATAGGCATCAGACCGATCTGGCTCAAAGGCTCCCCGCATAAGTGTGGTTGGCAGCTTCTGATAGATTTGGAATAAACCAGGTCGAGTCCAAAAAGGTTCTATCCCGCTGGCAACCAGGCTGGCATACACGAGTTTACCCTGACTATAAACGGCAAAAGTTTGCTCGTACAAATTTACCTCAATCCAGCGATCATTCTCTACGCCTTCAGGCGGCGTTGTGTTTGGTATAACCCGGCCGATAAGATTCTGCCAGTCTTGCTTTCTTGGAATCCATTGGTCTGGAGCGATCATGTACCAATCCAAATCGTCGATATGCTCCGTGGCATATACTTGCACCACCTCATAGCGGTAGAGTTTGTGACCAGTGTAATCCTCTTTTTTAAATCCAGGGGTTCGTTTGGTCTGCACGGGGAAAAGTATCCAACCGAAAGGTTGGTCAGGGGTTTGGGTAAACGCCAAGCCCTGAAAATAAGAGGGCGCTCCGATCCTTGAGACATCGTTGGCGGTCATCCAGCCACCAAATTCGACCATATAATAGCGTTTACCATCCACAACGGCTTCGTCTGTGTAGGAGATGAAGCTGTAACTTGAATTAATCCTGTGAACCACTTCCTTCTTCTTTATAGCGTCTTCCAGGGATGCGTAAACAGGTGCATTCTGGTGAGTTACCTGGCCATATTTGATTTCAAGATAGGTCAAGTTTGGATCAGGGGATTCACCTGGAAGGGGAGAAAGAGGGAACGTAACACCCAATTTGGCCATCCGGTGCAAATATGCGGCTGGCCCAGCAAACATACATTCCCCGGTAGGTCGCTTATAAAAATGCACTGGCAAACACAGGACTGCGCCAGCATAAGGTTCTTTCGGCGCATCAGGATCCTCTTGAGCGGCATGGACAGCCGGGGGATTTGCCAGTAACAGCAATAAAATTGCGGTCGGTACCAATAAGAAGCGTCTCATAGAAACTCTGCATTAACCTTGCTAGATGATATCAAAATCGGGATAAATATAAAGAGCTAAATATCGCCAGAAAAAGGCTGACACTTATGTGGCCGTTGAGATTAAAGAAGGCTACGTTTATCCGAGAAAGGTCCCCGGGGTTAACCAGGCTGTGCACCCAAATCAGAAGGCCAGTCACGAGGAGTAACCCCATCCAATAGAGCCAGCCAAGGTTGAGGATGAATTCCAGGGATAGTAGCGACAGGACTGTCGGGACATAGCAGAAAGTGGACAAGCGCAAAGCTAAATCTACTCCAAACCTGACCGGAATAGCTTGCAATCCATAATGGCGGTCGAACTCGATCACCTCCTGAAAGGGCGCGTAGCGCACCTTCTTGGATCCCAAGCCGATAGATTTGAGCAGGTTAAGCAGATCATAGCCGCGAGAGAGCCTCACAAATAAACCATGTGTTAGCTGGAGATCGATCAATTTGCTTAGTTGCTGGATGAGATCGTCCAGTTCTCCTACCTCAAGCATCCAGGCTATCCGTTGGGGAATTCCAAGGGTATTGATCAGGACGGGTATCTCGGATCCAATGACATTCTCGAATAGCAGGGCTTTGTTTTTATGAGGAGCAGCCTTGATCACCCGGTCTGTGATCTCTTTGATCTGCAAATTAGGTGACACGGGGACAGTTATATGGGCCAGCTGATCACATTCTTCTAGAAATTTACAAATTTCTCTTTGGGTATACCATGCCATGGGAGTCTCCAGTTGAGCGGGCACGGCAGATTATAGCATGATCAGGTTGGTGGCAAAGGATTGGAAGAATCGATATACACCGATCGGGATAACTGCTTTAGCAATCAAGGAAGGCGGGGGTTTTATTGTCTAGTCGGGGAAAGCCCTGACTGGCATTTTATTAGCATGCGGCTTGACACAATCTTGTCCCTATGCTACAGTAAGTTACCGTAGATTTATGAACCAGTCATAAAAAAAGATAAGGGGTAATGTGGGGCAAACTACGCTTATTGAAAAGAGGCTTCTGGGAAGATTTCCTTTTATTTTTGGATGTTTATCTTAACGGAGCCAGGTCATGATCGAATCTCGCTCTCAAATCATGGTGAATCGATTGCGTGATTTGCAGGCTTTATCACCTGATATAGAAGCATCGGCAATCGTCAGTGAAGATGGTTTGAGTATCGCAACCTATTTGCCGCAAGGGGTTGAGGAAGATCGTGTATCCGCAATGTCGGCTGTGATGCTTTCCTTGGGGAGAAGAATAGTAGGTGAACTCGGTCGTGGTTCTCTAGAACAGGTTTATATAAAAGGAGAAAATGGCTACGTTATTTTATCTTCAGCCGGTGAAGAAGCCGTACTCATGGCTTTAGCACGTAAGCAAGCAAAGTTGGGATTAATTTTCTTAGATTTACGGCGAGCTGTCGAAGATTTGTCCAACCTCATTTAATTGCCAGGAGAAAAATGGATCTCAAAGCGAATAGTGGTTATTTCTATACCAATAAATATGCAATGATCACACTTGTATCACTACAGGAGATTTTGGGTAAGGATGAATTAACTGCCGTTATAGACCTTGCTCATTTATCTCATCTTTTAGACAATTTTCCTCCTGACAATTTAGCCAAGGAATTTAACTTTTTAAATGTATCTGCTATCAACCAAGCGCTGGAAGAGAAGTATGGATGGCGCGGAGGGCGTGGATTGAGCTTGCGGGTGGGACGCGAAATTTTTGCGAGTGGCATTAAGCATTATGGAGCCTTGGCAGGTGTAAACGATCAGGCATTTAGAGAATTGCCATTGCAAGCAAGACTAGAAGTCGGTTTGCTAGCGATGGCGCGCATCTTCTCGCAGCTAAGCGATCAACAGATCCGGTTGGAGGAGCACCAGGATGCGTATGTTTATACGATTGAGGGTTGCCCCGATTGTTTGGGTCGCAAGGATTTGGATAAACCGGTATGCTTCATGGAAGTAGGGTTGCTACAAGAAGGTTTAAAATGGATCTCTGGGGGAGAAGAATTTCGTGTCAATGAATCAAAGTGCGTGGCTATGGGCGATGAAGTTTGTGAATTCGTCATACAGAAATCACCACTAAGTTAAGGACACGATCTCTGGGAATACCAAAACAGGGTTAACCCTTGCAGCTAACGGTAATAATCCCCACTTACAACGAATCGAATAATCTGCCGAAATTAGTTGCGGTGCTCTTTTCTTTACCCATCCGTGAACTAAAATTATTAATTGTTGATGACAACAGCCCAGATGGGACCGGCAAAGTAGCCAAGGATTTACGTGAAAAATATCCTGGGCGAATTTCTGTGATAGAACGCCCGAGGAAATTGGGGATGGGATCAGCCTATCTGGCGGGTTTTCGATATGCTTTAGGTGAAGGTGCGGAAGCGATTGGTCAAATGGATGCAGATTTTTCGCATCCCCCCGAAAAACTGGTCGAATTGTTAAATGCTTTGGACAGCTGTGATATGGTATTGGGATCCCGGTATGTGCCTGGAGGTAAACTAGATGAGAATTGGCCTTTGTGGCGTAGAGGGCTTTCAGCTTTTGGAAATTTCTATGCGCGTACCATATTGGGTTTGCCTGTTCGAGATGCGACCGGAGGTTACCGGGTCTGGCGAAGGTCGACTTTAATCGGCATGCCATTAGAGAGAGTCTGTTCGAATGGATATGCTTTTCAAATCGAGATGACCTATATCACCGCCCGCTTAGGATTTTGCATACATGAGGTGCCTATTTATTTCGCTGACCGGCGTTGGGGAAGGTCTAAAATGTCCACAGCGATCCAATTAGAAGCTGCCAGACGGGTGTGGCAAATGCTCTGGGAGTATCGCGACCTAGCGCCAAACCGATGAACTTAATTGGGGGGATTCTAAGATTCGAATATTCAATGAGGTCTTTCTTTCCTTGCTGATTATTAGTTTTTCAGATGGCATTTTCGCTAATTGGTTATTTTTACGACAACTTGAGGGTATAATTGCCAAGAATATCCAAATTCTATAATTTGGTTAATAAGGCGGGAAATTATGGCGGGAACAAGTGAAAACCATGAATTTGTTACAACAATAGAGACCGAGATTGAATCAGCACTGCAGCAGCTAGCGGCTGGGAGTGAAGGAAAGACAGCCGGGCTGATCCGAGAGATAATTTATACGAATCTGGAACGTGGAAGGGTGGCTACATTCCTAGGTCGCAATAATAATGTGAGCCCAGGTGACTACGTCTTGCATGTCGCAGATTGTCACCAGCGATTAAACGTTTATATTCGTCAAGTTCAAATCGATAAAGATGAAGAGGTATGGGGAGATCTTTTCGAGACTTTCCAAAGGTGGTCCTACAATTATTTGTTAAAGAGGAATTTCATTCCTGGAGAAGAGACCTTCAGAAAAGCGACGGGCTTCGCCATTGAAACGGCTCTGGAACTGATGAATGCTCATTTTCCCTATGATGTGGAATTCGAACCGTGGGCTTATGTCCTGCTGCAAAATGTTTGCCGCAGACAAATCGTTAAAGCCATGCGACGTAAAGATATTCCCGATGACAAAATCATACCTCTTGATGCGATCCTGGAGTGGATTCCAGACGTGTCAAAAATTGATGAGAAATATTATCTGAATTTAAAACAGAAATTGCTGGAGGGGATAGAGCAATTGTCGAGTGTGTCTCGCAAACAGGTCATAAAGTTTTATTATTTCGATCGACATTCATTTCCAGAGATCGCAGCAAGAATGGGCAAGCGCGTCAATGCAGTTTACAAGTTACACTTTGATGCCTTGCAGAATTTACGCAAGGTCTTAAAGGAAAGCGGGGATTTCGATTAGTTCGCAGCGATAATCAGGTTTTAGGATTATTTTGAACCATCCAGAAAAGTGCTTCGCGGCGTTATCCAAAATTAGAAGAAATGGGATGGTTAATTTATTTCAAAGGATCGATATCTTTTAACCATCCTTGACCATTCTTCCAAGCTGAGGGTTTCAGCCCGGCATTTTGGATCAATCCCGGCTTGTATTAACAACATCTCTGTGTCGGCCACTTCCCAGCCCAATCCAGCTGCCAGAGCGTTACGCAGGGTTTTTCGTTTCTGTCCAAATCCTGCTTTAATCAGACTAAAGAATGCCTGCAAAGATGTATTGGGGATGACAGTGTGGGGATAAAGGTCGATGCAAACCACCGCCGAATCTACTTTCGGAGCTGGGTAAAAGGCACCAGCAGGTACACGGGCTGCCAGGTGTGGTTGCCCGTATACCTGGACGCTCAGGGAGAGCAAGCTCATCTCACCGGGTTGGGAGCAAATGCGTTTTGCCACCTCATATTGGATCGTTAAGACCATTCGTGATGGGCGCACTTTAGCTTCTAAGAGATGGCGGATCAGGGCAGATGTGATGTAGTAAGGGATGTTTGCAACCACAGCGTAGCTGCTTTCTGAGACTAACTCGGAAGGCTCGAGCTTTAGGATATCCCCATTGACAATCGTGACATTGGTATAGGATTCAAGAACCTTTTCCAAGGGAGGTATCAGTCTCGGGTCGAGTTCAACAGCAACAATTTTCTTAGCGAGAGCTGCCAGGTAACGTGTCAGGCTCCCTAAACCTGGGCCTACTTCTAAAATGGTATCCTGAGAAGAGATTCCAGCAGCAGCGATAACTCGTTCAAGTGCAATGGGGTCGATTAGAAAATTCTGCCCCAAGCGCTTATCGGGGCGCAGACCGAACTGGCGCAGCACCCTCTTTATATCAAGCGGTGGTATGGTCACGGGATGATCCAAACTACCTGATCGGGGGGCGGCCACAAGAAATAAACGGTGAGCCATTGATGCCAGGCAACGTAATCGGATTCGCTGTAACCTAAATCTATGATGCGCCCTTTTACCCCTCCGCCCCGGTCTGCTGCTACGGCCTCCCCATAGCCCGGAATATATAAACGTGTCCCAAAAGGAATGTAGTTCGTGTCTACCGCGACGACGCCCTTAGCCAATGGCAATCCAGAAGCGGTGATCGTTCCACCTGCACTGGTGGGGTTATAAGAAACCGCATACATGTTTAACGCCCGCCAGTATTTTATTGATCCAGCCGGGGTTTGCACAGAATGCGGGAGGATTTTCGTTCCATAGCCAACGATGCGGGCTTGAGGTTCACTGGCGATATATTCCCCTTCAGTTTGACGTGAGACTTCTTGCCCATCTTCCAGGCGAACCCGCAGACGACGTGCGGATAGACCGTACGAACCAGCCTGAACGAGGCGCGTATTATCTAACTCCAAATCTGAAAGCGGTTGAGTTTTCGTATCAAATGGGATGGTCTCTGTCTCTAGTGTGATACTTTCATTAACCCGGACAACCCGGATTATCCCATTAAGTGGGAGAGGTGCACTGGCTGGTGGTTGGCTATAGTCCAGCCCTTGTAAGGAGATACCCGCCTGGGAAAGAGCCGATCCGACAGTAGAAGCGGTTGTACGAAAAGTAAGCTCTCCCCCATTAAATCGGATCTTCAATTCCTTTGAAGGTTGTATTGTTATACTGGTGGGCGCGTCTATGACGGTTTCAAACCCTGGCTCAACTTTATCATTTTCATGCAGCTGGAAACCTGCAGACCATAATGCCCCACCTACGGATGTGGCGGAAGTGTAAACTATCTGGGCACGTTTACCGTCGTGTAAGGTTATCGCCCTGGCTCGTAGCACTTGCAGGCTATGCTTCGGTCCTCTGGGTAGAGGCTCGTCGAGGGAAACCGACAAACCGTCAGCTATCAGACCGTCGCCAGGGAAGAGGGAAATATTGGCTAAATTCAGTAAGTTGGCTGGAAGACGTTCGGTGGAGAAAATTGATCGAGTCTCGCCGTCGGCCTGGATATATATCTGCGAAGCATATTCGATGGTAATGATTTCACCATCTCTTATCCAGTGATCCATGGCAGGCTGAACACGATCGTATTTATTAGTGGAGATTCCAGCCTGCTGCAAAAGAGCGCTAACTGTAAACCCGTAGGTGTCATAGGTGCGTTTATCTCCATTAACGCTTAATGTGACCGTCTTGTGTGCCCACGCAACTATGGCGAACAGGCCACCAATGATCATAGATAGAGCTGCTAACCGGATATATATCGTTCTCATCGACGGTCGATTCTAACAGAAAAACAGTGGAGGTTGGGGTTTACCATAACTCTTAATCGATTGGCAATTGTTTTTAGTGACCATAATTTGGCAAGAGAATTTATCAATTATTTGATATGATTAGGACAAGCCTTGAAAATCCGGCAATAACGGATGTAACAAAATTTACGCCTGAACGTTCAATAGGTTAGGATTTATGCCTAATTGGCAGGATCTCGAAGACATACAACTCATTGCAATAGCCAAGAACGGTGAGGCAGAAGCTTTTGGCGAGCTTTACGAACGGTATGCTGAATCCATCTTCCGGTTTCTTTACGTTCGTCTTAGCAATCGCCTAGATGCAGAAGATCTGACTGCAGAAGTTTTTATGCGCGTTTGGCGATCGCTGTCAGGTTATCGTGAGCAAGGAATTCCTTTTCTTGCATATCTTTTCCGCATCGCACGCAACGCTCTCATTGACCATTATCGTAGTTCAGGTCGTTCAGGAGAAAAAGTATCCATCGATGATAGCCCTGTACAAGATTTACATCCCGATGCCGGAGAAGCGGCGATGACCAGTCTGGAACATCAAGAAATAAGAGAAGTATTGAACCAATTACGGGATGATTACCGTACAGTTTTAGTTCTACGCTTCTTAAGCGAATTGACACCGGTTGAGACGGCTCAGGTCATGGGCAGATCACCGGGAGCAGTTCGGGTGTTACAACACCGGGCGCTGACAGCGCTGAGGAATTTAATCGAAGGGACGTAGGTTATTGGAATGGCAAGCGCTCATAAAGATATCGAGAAGATTTTGCAGACTTGCCTGGATTCAATCTTAAGCGGCCAAGGCACGGTTGAATCTGCCCTGGCTTCTTATCCAGGTCTGGAGGAGGTCCTACGCCCTCAGATAGAAGCAGCTCTTTGGATTGATGCGCGTAAAAAAATATTTGATGCTCGACCAGGATTCATTACAGAATCACGGAAACGTTTAGAATCGCAAATACAAAAAGAGCTGTCAAAGAGACCGGTGCGCCCGGAATCACCCATTCATCGTTTTCTGGAAAGCCTTCAAGGGAGGAAAGTTGCACTCCAATTCAGCCTTGTGCTGATAATGTTAGCAGTATTTATCTTAGTCAGCGTCAGCGGAGTTGCTTATGCTTCCAGAGAAACGGTACCTGGTGATATCCTCTACCCGGTAAAAATAGCACAAGAAAGGGTGGAAGTCACTTTCACCTTTTCTGACAAAGGGAAAGCGCAACTTTATACAAGTTTTGCCCAGCACCGGCTACTAGAAATCCAAGTTCTCGTGCTTGAGGGTCGTTATGAATTCCTGCAATCTACGGTCCGTCAGTATGAAAATCAGATTGGACAGGCGGTGCGATTAGTCAATGAAGTCGCCCGGCATAATAGCAGCGAGGCGCAGGCACTGGCAACCCAACTTGAAGAGGTCCTGAGCGGGCAAACAATGGTTTTAGAGATACTCTCCAAAGCAGTACCGCAAAACCGCAAGGGAGAGATTGATAATGCCGTGGATGTCTCTAAGAATGGTGTAATGGCTATGCAAGAGCTACGCTCGAGCATAACTCCGTTATCAACCATAACCCCATCTCCGTCGCTCACGAACACTGCAACGCCAACTGCAACGCCAACGCCTACCCCTTCTATTTCGCCAAGCCCACCCGGGTTTACGAGAACCTTACCTGCCAGAGCAACGGTTTCACCCCCAAGCCTTACCGCCAGCCCTAGCGCAGCTGCGACCATCAGTGTGCAGATCCCCCTGACCCCAACCCCGTCACTAAAGCCAACCCAACCTCCGGCGAAGACAGACATACCTTTACCGGTGGCGACGGTGCGACCCAGTGATACGCCCGAGCCGATAAAAACACAGAAGACTCCCAAACCGACAAACACACATAGGCCAACGCCGCAACCGACCAACACTCATCATCCAACCTCGGAGCCTTAATTTCGATTTGAGAAAGGTTGTTGTAGGTTAAAATTACACGGTACTTCAGATATCTTCGTCGATTTTGAAGAACAAGCCAACCACCAGCTTCCCGCTAACCTCGCGTTTTACAAGTAATAATTCCTGATCAAGTAGAAGAAATAGCTTTGGTGGGACTGGTTCGATTAGCCCTTCTTTAGCTATTCTCTATTTGGATTACGATCTCCCCCTTACAATTATATTCTTCTAAGTACCTATAAGACCCGGTATCAGTCCGGCATGGTCGTAAATTAAACCAATCAGAGCTGTCAGATGCGACAGCCCTTGATTGGTTTTTATATAAAATCCAGGCAGGCAACCCAGCGGCGCCCAGAATTACCCACTTACCGATGCTTCCTCTCGGACCTGACGGAGTTCACGGGATTCCGCCGCGCCGGACCCACCTGGATGATTTTAGGATACCTCAGGAGAACCTGGCTGTCAATCTACAAATTCAGGAGAGTTTGCGGCTGAGGATCCCCAGTGCAACTCCCACCGCAAGCACTACTACCACGATAAATAGTAAAACCCATACCTGTTGAGGGCGAGCGGGAGAAATGAGACTGGTTTGGGTTGCAATTGGAGCATCGGTTGCTTCTGGGGTATATGGGGAAGTGCTCTATGTGAGGATGAAAGCAACCAGATTATCAATTTGACCATCACCCAATGGCCCGCCTTACTCTTGACCCCAAGCCGGCACGACCGATCCCGTTACTCCTCTCTCGATGGTAGCTTTGATTTCCAAGTCTGGGCGGATGGAGGGCCAATCTTTTGCAAGCGTCGCTCCAACCCGTCCTTGACCGTATGGCCCGTGGCAAACCAGGCAGTTCTGATCGTATAACTTTGCGCCTTCGACTGGATCCCCAGTCACATCAGGTGGTGGGGTTAAAATTTCTCTGGGAATGAATGTCGGCGTAGGCGGGATCAGGATAGGTCCTACTGATTCCCAGATTAGGATGTAACTCACCAGGGCGCCAATTTGTTCTTCGTCAAATGGACCACCATTTTTCTGACTCCAAGCTGGCATCGGTGAGCCCGGGACTCCGTTTTCAATGGTGGTCTTAATTTCCAGGCCTGGACGGATTGAAGGCCAATTCTTGGCGAGTGTGGCGCCGATGCGCCCCTTCCCGTCGGGACCATGGCAAACCGCACAATTTTCTGCATATAATTGCCTTGGTTGATTTTTTCCTGGTCAGTGCCTGCCTGAGCCCACCCGGGGATGATCTAGATTACTGCAAGCCCCAGGACGATTAGCAGAGCAATGATAATAGGTCGAAGGCGGAGTGATTGCATGGTTATTTCTCTTCCATCTCTCTTCTTGAGGGGTTACTTCTGGGCCAACAAGAAAACCACCAGATCATCCAGTTGCCCCTGGTTGAGCACTTCTCCAAAGTTCTGAGGCATTACATTTTCAGGATAGCCTTCGATCACGAATGCGTTTGGCATCAATATCAATTGGCGGATGTATTGTTCTGCAGAGAGGCCTGCAACCATATCAGCTGCCTCTGTTCCGAATTGTGTGAGGTTTGGTCCAACCGTGCCTGCGCTCAAACCCTCAATGGTATGGCATCCTATACACCCGCTCTCCAAGAAGACACGTTGCCCGCGAGCTACTGGATCGCTAAGCTCCTCAGCACTGGGGGATGGCGTAGGTAATTCCTCGAGCATAACCTGCTGGAGGGCAGTGGCCTCCCAATTCAAGATGAAGGTTGCGATTGATCGAATCTAGTCTTCTCGTAAAGGACCTCCAAACTGGTCGGACCAGGCCGGCATAGCGGGTTTTCCCCCTCCGGCATACTGGTCAGGTCGAGTGGAGGTTAAGCGACCGCTGGATACGGTAGCGACGATGTAATCTTCTATTGAGCCAGACCAACCGACCTCTTTCAAGCGATCCGTGAAGAAATGACGATCGCTTAGTGGAGGGCACAAGCCAGCGATGCCCTCGCCTTTCAATCCATGGCAGCCGCTAGAGTTCGTCTCGAATAAATCTGCGCCCACTTCGATTTGCTGAGCTGTCTGAACCTGCTCAAGCCTGGCCATCCGTTGTTCTTCGTTTAAACCGAAGACGATCAGGACTGCATCTGTTATCAAGACCAAAATCGTGCCTAATACCATCTGAAGTTGCAGGCGAGTCATGGTGCGACAATGCCCTCCTCTTGCTGTAATTTCTTAATCATATGAGTTTTTCGTGGTTTCTGATAAAAATTTAATCAAAGTCGCTTATTTTCACTCGTCCTCTCCATCTTTATGGATGAAAATATGGCGATCGTAAGTTTTTGTAGCTCCTGATTCAGGATCAGCCCAAACAATTCTGAGGGTGATCTTCTTTAAATTCGCTTGCCAATCTTCGATCAGCAGGACAGCCCGAGGATCTTTGAACTTGCCTTCAGATTCAGCCTGTTTGACGCGACTCCCAAATTCGGTAAATACCGCTTCAAGAGCTGGACAGCCGAAAGGCAGGTCAGGACAGAGATTAACAGGTTGTGTGACGCCGACCTCATAAACCATAGTTTGCAGCTGATCGAAAGGAATTTCTCGCAATGGTCCAGTGCCTTCTTCTGGGACGAGATCTTGGAGAATACGGGTAGCTGAGGGTGTCTCGATGCCAAACTGTGGTGTGCCCATATAACTGAGCGCGACCAGGGTCAGTGCAAAAAGCAGACCAGGGGCAACCGCGAACGGCCGCTTAAAGACAGAACGATGAGGGTTGCGGTCGATATAAGGAATGGCAAACAGCAGACCGAAGATCATGGTAGGTAAAATGGTACCCATGACGGTCTTATCTCCCAGCTTCAACATACCCTGTAACCACAGGAAGTACCACGGAGCTTCTGTATCAAGGGGGGTTTTTTGCGGGTTAGCGATGTGCTCTAGGGGAGCGTGGTAAAAATAGGCGGTTCCTACAACGAGGATAAAGATACCTAATACTGTCAGGAGCGCCGCGCAGCAACAGGTTGGCCTCATTGCCACCAACAGGAGCGG
>Ga0315538_1001844_pt1 | contig 12299 bp, 10 predicted proteins | sample SalMarSW160230MG_2_FD_203834 | JGI IMG/M metagenome (GOLD analysis project Ga0315538, IMG submission 203834) | Salt marsh sediment microbial communities from the Plum Island Ecosystem LTER, Massachusetts, United States - Salt Marsh Sediment SW1601-230 ...
TTGTTTCCGCCACCTGTAATCGAGGTCCCGTTTAGCCCCGCCACCTGTGGCGGGGTTATTTTCTTTTTTGTTAGCCCCTTGCACTGCAAGTGGTTTCTTGTTGTTTTATGTTGTTACGCACCCCTGGCAACTGACAACTCGCCGAAGGCGATTCTTTGCTTTCTAACCGGGCTAAATTCTTACTCCTTACTTCTTACTCCTTGCTTCTTACTCCTTACTTCTTACTCCTTGCTTCTTACTCCTTGCTTCTTACTCCTTACTTCTTACTCCTTACTTCTTACTCCTTGCTTCTTACTTATCCTTATCGAAGATCCGCCTATGGCGGTATCATTTATTTCCCCGTCATCTGTTGGCTGGGCCACTTTTCACACCACTGAATACTGTCTTTCACTTCAGTCCGGCATATAGAAACCAATAAAAGGCTCTTGTGATAACGAGAATCAAATTTTACAATCGTCTCTACTTGTAAAGTCGAATACTTATAGGATCCAAAGTGAAATGATATTTCGCCTGACACACAAACTGTCTAAGAAGATTAAACTGCCGCCGTTACAGGCTTTGCCAGTCGGTCAAAATCCGTTTATCGACTGGACGGCCCATCTGTTCACGGCAGAGCGTGCGCAGTATATCATCGTTACCAACACAGCTTCTCTGTATAGCCTGATAATGTATGGCCGGGGCATCACTGACGATAATGAGCTTATCCAGAGGACGCTTGGATTTATGCGGGAATTTATGGCTGACGACGGCTGTGAATTTCTATACCGGCGACTTATAGCACCTCATACAACAAGAGTATCCTTCGCAAAAGCTACCAACAGGCACGTCATTGGTTCAATGAATGAGCTTATCCTGGAAGCCAGGCTTTATCTGACAGAACGCCGGTTATCTCCTTTTGAAACATCGAAGCAGATAAATGAAACACCGATGTCATATCTTGATTACAACAGCCCAAAGGAAGCTTTCAGACTTCTAAGGGTTACAGAGGGAATATCTGACAACAACACGGAGGGCTACAAGGAATAGAATACTCTACGGTTGTAGTGTGTGCAAAAAAACTTACCTGCCTATAAGGCAGGTGAACACGCGGAAATCTGATAAAATATCAAATTCTTGAATCCCTGCATGCAGTATCTTGCCCCTGCAAGTCTTAGGCAGGGGTCCTCCGGGCGGGGGCATGTTTCGCACCACTGATTTTATGATGACATCATAAAAGTTCCCGTTGCTTCTTCAATACTTATCCGATGATCAGCAGAGCAATATAGGGGCCGAGATTGAAGACTATGACAAAAATCTTAAATAATCCGATGAAGGAACATAATACTATGTTGAATGCTTCTCTTGAAATCGAAAAAAATCTGTTGTTCATTCGGTAAGAAAAATCACCTAAGAAGATGCACGCAAGGGAAGATAAAATCAGAAATCCCAGGTTTATAATCGTGCACCACTTAAAGAATGTTGTTAGTGTCTCAATGTCCATGACATTTCTCCTTTATCTTTCTGACTCAAACAATGATTATACAGTATGTATACGAAGTTCCCCTTGCTTCTTCGATGCTCGCTCAATCTCTTTAATTGAATAGTTCCACGTGTGCAAACAAGTTGCACACCCTGCGAAGCTTGTATCATTTGTTAGGCAAAGTTCTACTCCATGACCTGAATTTTCGGTAAGCCAAAAATGACTGCATACTCGTTAAAATACCTCGCCAACCAACTGATCTTTGCTTTAACTGCAAGATTATCAGCATTTAACCGAAAAGCGTTCTCAATCTCCTTCCGACCAAGAGCCATATAATCTTGATTATTTAAAGCACTATACTCTGATTTTGAAGTGTGGGAATTCAATTCCAGTATCGATGGATGGAATATGTGCAAGTGCCATAGACCATCAAAATCTTGACGTCGGAGATCTGGAAACCCGCCTTGGTTTGCCAAAGCATCCATGTCATGAACAATGCATTCATCTATTAGGATTCTCGGATAGATAGCCGCGGATTTTTCCAAATTATACGCACTAATGAGACCGGCACCAAGAACGATTGTATTTGTATGTATCAATTTTCCCTTAGAAATAGCACCGCGGGTAAAAACACCTTGATGTAAAAGTCTATTGCAAATTATAGTGCTGAGTGTTGTAATAAGGCCAAGCCCAATAAGATTGTTTTTTGTGGAAATTAAAATGTTATCTGAAAAAGTAGACATCCTGAACATATTTCGAAAGAAGCCTTTAGGGTCATTTGCACCCAAAGTGTCTATGCTTTCCTCTAAAGCTGAATACATTCCCTGTTCTTTTAAGGCAGACACTAATCTTTCAAGCAGATCGGGGTCTTTTTCAGCCTGCTCTGCCAACTTACTGAAACCCAAAATGTCAATAAAAGCTATGTACCGCTCTTCGTATTGATGCACCATACGACCCAATAATTCTTGCCCTGCCAATGATTATACAGTCTGTATAAAACTCCAAACACAGACTTATTTCTTCATGACAAGTTCCCGTTGCTTCGTCAATATTTATCCGCCAATGGCGGCAGTTCATCAAGAAACGATTTTTCGACTGGAACATCATTAAAATTATTCTTCTTAAGACAATCTCGCACTTCTCCTTCAAATGTATCTGAGGAGTCTGGCTGCAATATCACTCTTTTAATAAACGACAGTTTCTTAAGCGGAAGAACAATTCCGTTGTTTGGGCGTACCCCTCTGGCCTTGTGCGCGGCAAGAAGTCTGTATTCATTTTCAAAAGCATAGCTTATATGCTTATATTGCAAACCTGTATATGTACAGTGAAAACGGAAAGACTCTGAAAATCCTCCTTTGAAATCGCTCATCCAGAGGGGCTCCTCAACTTCAAAAACCTTGTCATACTTCCAATCTCCAGGAAAGACATACCTCAGCCTAACTAAATGGGCCAGCCATTCTTTGTTTTCTGAATTATTGAAATCGTCAAAGGCCTTTGTAAGTTCCTTGGCATCTGTCTCGAGCATTACAGCATTTTCGTCTTTTCCATAAAGTTTCCACATCGCAACACATTCGTGTTCTGCTCTGTTCCAACAACTCACATAAACTTCCTTCTTTCCTTCACAGATATGTTTATGATTGTCTGGGATACACCAGTCATCAAGAGTTGGAATTTTTTCCTCGTTACCAAATTCTGAAGCACTTATTGCCTCATTTCGTTCTTTTAAAAATTCATGCATCCAGTACACCATAGCTTCCCAACGATCATCGAACAGAGAGGCCTTTGGTATAAAAAGGCCCTTATCAAGAGTCTCTAAGAAACTGTTAAATGTCAGATACCGGTACAATGATATTTGCTCTAATTGTTGTGTCTTGTCTGCTTCAATCATTCTTCCCTTTTGTTTGTGTCCTCTCTGGCTAAACAAAACCTTCCATCTTCTTTTCACAACTTGTTTGTGTCTGGTCGAGGAGTAGCTCGACTCAGCGGGGAAAAAAATCACACTTTATAGCCGTTTGTAATTAGTTCATAGTTCGTAGAACGCTAGAACAAAAGAGCAAATATGCTCAACCCTTTAAGCGTTCATGTGCATTTAAATGTTGATAGTAAAATCAGTTTCCAGTCGCCAGTCGCTATTTTTCGAGTATCCAGCATCAAGCATCCATCATCGAGTATCCAGTATCAAGCATCAGTAGTTTTCTCCTTTTCTTTTCTAAATGTCAAAGTCATAGCCAGGACGTTTATAAAAGGTAATCCATAACCGAGCAGTCCGAGCAGCCAAAAAAGAATGCCCTCGAAACTAACCCGGCCTATAGCCGTGAAATAAATAAGGATAATAAGAAAAGATACGTTTACAATAACAGTAACAATCCTCAGAACAGAAGTAAGGCCCCGGCACTTTTTATGAAATGTCAACGCAATAGTAATGAGCGTCATGGGAGAGAACGCAAACATTGATATGAATCCCGCCCAGTCGCTAAGGGTTCGAGGGCGAGCGCCAAGCCTTATCAGGGAAAATATAAGACCAGCTAAGAAAATAGTGTTCAGGACGATAGCAATAATTTTGAGAGCATAAGTTAGGCCCTTCATTATAAACCTCCAAAATATGCAATTGCCGGTTTACCCCGTGAGATCGTTTCTTCACTATCTCACTGGGGCCGGCTCATTTTTCATATATCTTATCTCTTGCCCTATTATCCCTGCCGGAGACTCCAAACACAACAAAATCTTGTAATTAGTTGCAAGTTGCCATTTTCGAGTATCCAGCATCGCTTGTCCGCCGTTTTTTGCCTTTGAAATTGGCTTTGATTGGGTTTGATTTGGGTTTGTTTAGCCGGGTGGGGCGGTGAAATTGGCTTTGATTGGGTTCGTTTGGGTTCGTTTTGGGTTCGTTTTTCCCACTTGACCAAGTGTCCTTTTTTCATATTCCCTTGTTAATACTTTACTTACGTTCATTTGACTTTTTCGGAAATTGGGTTCGTTTTGCATAAAAAGTCTAATTTGTAGAGACTCCTTTACAAGTGTAAAGGAACGAAGGCACAAGTGCATAAGGAACAAAGGCACAAAGGAACAGAGTGACAGAGCAAATCTCAAGAACCTTCTGGCTGTATGGGCCGGTGGATTTTGGGGCATTACGGCGGCTTGGGAGTATTGCGTATCGCGTATTGCGTATGGCGAGGAAAGATAATTTCATATTTCAGATCTCAGATTTCAAATTGGCAATGAAATTGCCGTGATGCCTGACGGCACGATACAATTTGACTTGGGCCTGCTGGCCCTATTCGTGCGGGGCTCCGCATGGTTAATGGTAACTGGTTATTGGCAACTGGTTATTGGTTAATGGTAACTGGTTACTGGTTATTGGTAATTGGCTCCTGGCTACAGACTGCTGACTACTGACTTCTGAAACCTTGCTTTTATCTGCTCAATGTTACATTCTAAATTCTCAATTCTCGATTGTCGTTTATATTATACCAAACTGGCCGGAATGTTCAATGAAAATATAACTTTTTTAAAAAAATGACCAAAAAAGCACTTTTTTTGCGATTTGATCCCCCTCACATTATTTTTCTCACATTTTTGAAAAACAGCTTGCAAAGTCTATGTTACATTAGTAATATAACCTATGTGACTTTGCAATGTCCCAGTTTTTAGGGAAAATTCAATGGCTCAAGGAAAAAGTGGACGAATTGTTATACAGATAGACTCAACCCTTAAGAATGAACTTTATGTCGAGTTAGCGAAACGGCAGTTAACAATGAAGGAGTGGTTTATTGAAAATGCGAAGCAGTTTATCGAGCAAGGGCATCAGAATCTACTCTGGGAAGGTGGTAAAATAACATCCCAAAAACAAAGGAAATAAGTTGGACGTGACTCAAAAACATTCAAACAATCGACCTACCTCAGTAGATTTGTTTTCGGGGGCAGGAGGCCTTTCTGAGGGTTTTAGAGAGGCTGGTTTTTGGATTGTTTTTGCAATCGAAAATGACCAGAATACGGCCGCCACTTATGCTTACAACCATACTCGAAATAAACACAAATATCGCACTGAGGTTTTGCATAAAGATATTTCAGAAGTAGACTTCGAAAAACTCCATAACAGAATAAAAAATACTACTGGAAGCGGTGTCGATGTTGTCATAGGTGGGCCACCATGCCAAGGATTCTCCAGAGCCAATATGAGGACTCGCAACTCATCGAATCCTTTAAATCAACTCGTTTCACATTTTATTTGCGCCATTAAAGGCCTCAAACCTCGTGTTGTAGTTATGGAAAACGTTGCGGATATGGAAGTTTTTGAAAAGGGACTTTTTGTTGAAAAATTGAAAGCCGAATTTGAGAATAATGGTTATGAGGCTGACTGGAAAATTCTTATGGCCGCAGAATATGGTGTGCCGCAGCGACGAAGAAGATTCTTCTTTATCGCAGTAAGAGAAGGATTAACAATTAAGTTTCCTAAGCCTTTGATCCCTCAAAATGCTTATGTAAATGTCTGGGACGCAATTTCAGATCTCCCCGAATTAACCACTGGAAATAAAGTTGACGAATTAAGTTACCGTAGAAACAAGAATCTGACACCTTATCAAACTATGATGCGAAAGAAAAATAACGGTAGAGTGCAGAACAACTATGTTAGCGAAAATAGTGATCTTGTCGTTCGAAGATATGCCCACATACCTCAAGGCGGGAACTGGCGAAACATACCGGATCATCTTATGCTAAATTATAAAGATAAAACCCGATGTCATAATTACATTTATCGCAGGTTAAAGGAGGACGAAATAAGCATAGTAATAACACATTATCGAAAAAGCATGCTCATCCATCCCAGAGAAAATCGTGGTCTATCAGTTAGAGAGGCTGCAAGAATTCAATCATTTCCCGACCATTTCATCTTTAAAGGTCCTCTTATATCTCAGCAGCAGCAAGTTGCAAATGCAGTACCTCCGCTACTTGCCAAAGCAGTTGCTAAGTCAGTGAAAAAAATGTTGAGCTGATGTTATTATGGACCGCAGCGTAAGGAAATATCTTCAAATTATCGATCCTCAAAAAAGTTATTATTTCCGAAATAAAATATTACGTTGGTATGACAGTAACAAACGTAGCTTTCCATGGCGCAGAACTAAGAATCCCTATTATATCCTCGTCGCAGAGATACTACTTCAACAAACTGATGCAGCTAAAGTAGCTAAGGAGTATTCTTCGTTTATAAGAACATTTCCTAAACCTAAGAAACTTGCAACAGCTTCTAAGTCAAATGTCAACAGGTTTATCAGTAAACTCGGGTTAGATTATAAAGTGAATCGTCTTATAAATATCGCCGGTGAAATTGATAAAAGATTTAACGGTACAATTCCTAATACGCAGGAAGAATTACTTAAACTACCAGGGATAGGTCCTTACATAGCAAATGCTGTGCTTGCTTCAGCATACAACAAACGTGTTGCTGTTTTAGATACCAATATTGTCAGAATATTGGACCGATTTTTCGGGCTTAGATCCTCTAAAACCAGGGCACGAACAGATCCAATGCTGTGGACTGCTGCAAAGCAGCTTTTGCCGAAGAAAACTAATATGTGCAAAGCTTGGAACTATGCATTGCTCGATTTTGGGGCGTTAGTATGTTCTCATTACAATCCCCAGTGTAAAGAATGTCCATGTAGACATAAATGCTACTATTTTATTGCTTTTTAGGAAAACCTAATATTTCCGAGGTAAAATCTTCCGGCGAAAAGTCTCCTTCCATAACTTTATCCAAGAGAGCAAATCTCTCTTCAATACGTTTTTGTATATCCTCGCGCTTGTCAATATAATCAATATCACTTGTTTTTCGCGTATGCCAGATCAAGGCTATCTGCCATGCAGCTTCATAGCAGTTGAATAGCTCGCTGTCAGAGAGATCATTTACATCAATATCACCAAGAAGTTTATTCACACAGGGTGCAAACATTCTTATTTGAGCCCGTTCTATTCGGTCTTTTTGATTAGATAGTTTTTGATTAAACCAGTGATCAAATCTAGATTCTTGGTTTATGCCGCTCGAATCGAATATGGTAACCCATTCCCCCCATTTCATTTTCTTTGCAAGCTTTTGGGGATAGCTTCCAAGTCTGTAGCAGTACCATAGATGCTCACGATAAGGCCCGCGCTGTTTGTAAAGCACTTCCTTCGGGAGATACATTTTAGCGTTTCTCCAAAAGAGAGGCAGTTCTGCCTTATGTGGGAAATCATCACTTTCGGTCACTTCAATAAGTGCTCGACCAAGTTCCCAGTATGTAAGTAGGCTTCCTTTGCCTTGCTTTTTCGGCATAAGTCCTTTATCGTTTAGCGCATTAACCAGTTTTATTACTCTTTTTTCAAGCCTTGCATCTAATCGATCGGCTTGCTCACGTTCTGTCTGTGAAGTACCTATTGCACCAATTTTCTGGTACCTTCGCTCTGGATCCTTTCTCACCAAGATTGCCACTTTCAGTTCTCCTATATTTGATTAAGAGCAGTTCCAATTATTAAATCGAATATTCTAGCTGTTTCTTTAGCTGGAAGCTGAGCATCTGTGAGCGCATCCCTATGTTGTTCTGCGGGACCCTTATAAATATCGTTCTCGAAAGCTATAAGATAAGCCTGCCTTAGCATCTGTTCTTGAGTGTAGCGTCTGAGCATAGAGTTGTCTTCTCTGCTTTGAACAAACCGGTATGCACCATGTCCAATATTCAGAACAAACGTATATCCACTTTCCATTGTGCCTTCATATTTTGACTGCCATCCTTCCGTTTTAGCTTCTACCTCTTGAAGATCTTGAAATATGGAATGTCCTGGTGGATCGACCTCTAAATAGAATTTTATTGAAGTCTTATTAAGTTTCCATTTTCGAGGTTTATTTAACTCTATACTTGCTTTCGCTAACCTCACTATACAGTAAATGTCGCAACATCTTTCTGTTATATCGGCAGGCGTTTCTAAAACGCTGCCGAAATTGTCTGGGGACACTGCTATATCGTCAACAAATGCTTCATAATCTTGTTGCGGCCTCAAGATCATATCTTTAACCTGCAAAAGTTCGAAAAGAGAAGTTGTTAATCTTCCCGTTTTGGGATTTTCAAGATGCCTTACTGAACTTGATAAATCTACTGCAATCTCATGTGGAGTGTTGTTAGTCGCCTTAATTTTAATATTGTGAATAATTTCCGAAGTTTCCACTCGACGAGAATCCCTATTTGGAAAATCACAAGTTAGTGCCAAGCTCACAGTTGGTTTCACAATTTCCGGAGGGAGGATTCCGATATAAAAAGCTCTGGTGCATTTTGCAAGTACTTTTGTTGAGTCAAACAAAGTGTACTTTGCTTCAATAAATAAAGCCTTACCGTTTTCATACATATCCCGAGTTAGTTCAAATGCTTCAACCTCAACGTCTCTAGAATCTTCGGGCCTAAGGTCAATTTTGTTTGTGTATAGTTCGACCGAATCTAAGCCATGTTGTTTTCCACTTACGCTGAACACTCCCAATATATCCCTTGATGACTTATTTATTAATTTATATTTTATAGGGCCAATGCGGTCTCCGATCTCAACACGAAGTGTATTCTCCTCAGGAAGCTGTATGCCTTGGAAGAGTATGTCAACATCCGAGCGCTTTATGCCTAGGTTCTGCTGAGTAACCAATCCTAGTTCTTCAGCAAGTTCGTTCAATTCCTTCATTGAGTCGAGCAGACGTTGCCTTGATTGAGCATCATCTGTTGTTGGTAGCAGTCCGAGCTGTCTTTCAAATTTATTCAGCTCTTCTCTTACTGTGTCTCTTATTCTTTTAATCCCCGCTGAACGAAAGTTAAAGCCGTAGTGCGTTGTGCCTTCACTTTGCTCAATAAGGCCCTCTAATTCTGGCTCTAAAATAACATATCCACAGAGTCTTTTCGCAATCTTCGCGTTGGGGTATAGGTTTCTTGCGATGCTTCCTACTTTCATCCTTTTACGTTGCACCCAAATATCGCGAAGATCCTCATCAATTATGGAACTCGGCATCAAAATAAACTTAATCTCTTTTATTCGATAGGGCTGTCCGCCTGCGACAATGTTAATATTCTTCTGTTGGTAGGTTATGAAGTTTTCCTGATCACCATTGGCGCTGGCTATATTCATAATTTCGTCATTAAGCTCAACGCGAATTTTATCTTCTTTATGTCTAAGAAATATTTTAGCATTGAATTTGTAAATAATTTCCCACCATGTTTCTTCAATCATATATGCCAGGGAAGATTTGTACTTGCTTCCTTTTGCAAATGAATATTCAAACGCCTGCACTACTTCAGGAAGCACATTGAGTATTGTTATCCTTGTGCCTTCAGAAGTTAGAGGTTCAAGTACAGAATCAACTCGCTGCTTGATAAAAGCTTTTGCTTCCTCACCTACATACGGCCTTGCAGGTTGTTTTAAAGCTCCGTTTATTACTCTCCTGTCAAGTGCTATATACTCTCCATCTGTTTTTCTTAGTGAATCTATTAGAATACTAGTAGTTTCTGATGCAGCATGAAATACCAACTTTCCGCGACCAAAGGTTCCCGGCCCAAGATTTTCACCTGAAACAAAGCGAGCTAAAAATCGGCCCAAGCGCTGTTCGGGACCTAAGGCACCACTTGCAAAACGTTCAGTGATTTCTGATGCTGAAAGTATATCTCCTGTAAGCCCCATAGTTCCCTCGTCCCAGAAAACTAATGCATCTCGTCCTTTTATTTTCTTCAATTCAAACTTCATCTCCCAGTTTTGACAGGCCAGCACTTCTCTGGGCACGGCTCGTGCACCAAAACTGTTTTGTATTGCGTCTTTTTGGACACCATGAGCAACCCCCTTTGCGGGTTCTGAACTGTACTCCCTACCCACCTGTTCAATTTGTGCCATGTCATTTTGTGGCATTGTTACATAATCATGTTCTTGCATCAGGATTCCCCTTACTTATTCCAATCAAATATATTCCGCACAATTATTCTTGAATCCTCTAATCATCTCTTGTGTCCTTATGCTCTTTTGCTCTTCTATCGAGCAAAAAGCAACGAGCAACGGATATTTACGCCCCTGTTGCCTTATCATAGTATAGTTGCCTTCAAAATACCCCATACACCCCAAAAAGTCAAATATGATTTTTACATAAAAAAAGCCCCATTCCGGCCTTCGGCCGGAAATCCGAAATCCTAAAAAAAAGCCCTTTACCGAAGTAAAGGGCTTTAATATCAAGAAACAGTTAAGCCAAATAGCAAAAGTGCCTGACATTTCCCCCGCGTCTTCTTGTCGAAGACAAGAGCGGGGATCTAATATATCCTTTAGAAAGGAGGTGATCCAGCCGCAGGTTCCCCTACGGCTACCTTGTTACGACTTAGTGCCGGTCATCAGGCTTACCGTCGGCAGCCGCTTCCCAGCAAGCTGGGTTAGCAAACCGACTTCGGGTATTCCCAACTCCCATCACTTGACGGGCGGTGTGTACAAGGCTCAGGAACACATTCACCGCGTCGTAGCTGATACGCGATTACTAGCGATTCCAACTTCATGCAGGCGAGTTGCCAGCCTACAATCCGAACTGGGGCGACATTTTTGCGATTTGCTCCACCTCGCGGTATCGCGTCGCTCTGTTGTCGCCATTGTAGCACGTGTGAAGCCCTGGGTATAAAGGCCATGATGACTTGACGTCATCCCCACCTTCCTCCGGTTTAACACCGGCGGTCCCGTTAGAGTCCCCGGCATGACCCGCTGGCAACTAACGGCAAGGGTTTCGCTCGTTAAAGGACTTAACCCGACATCTCACGACACGAGCTGACGACAGCCATGCAGCACCTGTGCAGGTTTCACCCCGAAGGGCAGACCAAACTGTTTCCAGCCGGCCATACAAGCATGTCAAACCCAGGTAAGGTTCTGCGCGTTGCTTCGAATTAATCCACATGCTCCACCGCTTGTGTGAGCCCCCGTCAATTCCTTTGAGTTTTAGCCTTGCGGCCGTACTCCCCAGGCGGTCTACTTAGCACTTTCGCTTCGGCCGTGCAAGTGTCAGAACCTCCACAACCTAGTAGACATCGTTTACGGCGTGGACTACCGGGGTATCTAATCCCGTTCGCTCCCCACGCTTTCGTGTCTCAGCGTCAGGACAAGCCCAGTGCACCGATTTCTCCACCGGCGTTCCTCTTGATATCTACGCATTTCACCGCTCCACCAAGAGTTCCGTGCACCCCTACTTGCCTCAAGAAAGGTAGTTCGTCAAGCAATTCCCCGGTTAAGCCGGGGGATTTCACAAAACGCTTACCTCTCCGCCTACACACGCTTTAAGCCCAGTAATTCCGAACAACGCTTGTCACCTTCGTCTTACCGCGGCTGCTGGCACGAAGTTAGCCGTGACTTCCTTTGGGTTGGATCAATCCACCGAAGTGAACTTTCTTACCCCTGACAGTGGTTTACATCCCGAAAGACTTCCTCCCACACGCGGCGTCGCTGCGTCAGGCTTTCGCCCATTGCGCAAGATCCGTTACTGCAGCCCTCCGTGGAGGTCCGGGCAGTGTCTCAGTCCCGATGTGGCGGGTCAACCTCTCAGTCCCGCTACCCGTCATAGCCTTGGTGAGCCGTTACCCCACCAACAAGCTGATAAGAGAAAGGCCGCTCCAATGCCGATAAATCTTTGATCACCAGCCTATCGACTGATGATATTATCCGGAATTACCGCCCCTTTCGGATGTTCGCCCGAAAGCGAACTGACGCTATACCGGAGCACAGGGTACGTTACCTATCCATTACTCACCCTTACGCCACTAATTAGTCTCTCGATTACTCAATTGACTAATCCGTTCGACTTGCATGTCTTAGCCACGCCGCC
>Ga0315538_1001855_pt1 | contig 12250 bp, 11 predicted proteins | sample SalMarSW160230MG_2_FD_203834 | JGI IMG/M metagenome (GOLD analysis project Ga0315538, IMG submission 203834) | Salt marsh sediment microbial communities from the Plum Island Ecosystem LTER, Massachusetts, United States - Salt Marsh Sediment SW1601-230 ...
CTATCGATGTTGGCCGCTTTCGGGCTGGGTGCCTGCCCCTTCTCGGTGTGGATTGGGCGCTGGTTCTTAGGTAAGGACATAAGAGACTACGGAGACGGCAACCCAGGGGCAGCCAATGTCTTCCGCGCCGGAAGCCGCAAGCTGGGCCTTTTGGCGGTGGTTTTAGATGTAGCCAAGGGGTTTCCCTTCGTCTTCCTGGCACACGCCTTTTTTGAGCTCCCCGATGCCGCCGTTCTGGCCGTAGCCATGAGCGCCATACTGGGCCACGCTTTCTCCCCCCTGCTTCAGCTAAGAGGGGGAAAGGCGATAGCCGTTACCTTCGGCGCTCTCATAGCCCTGCCCCAGCACGAGATAGTGGTTGCCTTTGCCGCCCTTGCCCTGCTCGGTTTCCTTTTTATAGAAGTCAATGCCTGGGTGGTGATACTGGGCGCTGTCGGCTCGCTGGCTTTTATACTGGTCACCAGGGGAGGCTCCTGGGAGGCGCTTTTCCTGCTGGGCTTACTGGTGCTGCTGGTGGCAAAGCACTTTGAAGAGTTAAAGACAGCCCCCAGGATTAAGGTAAAAATCCGCGCCTGGCTGCAATCAAGGGAACGGGGAACTTAAGACAGCCTCAATTTGTAGCTGGAGTAGCGTCCCTGGCGGGATTCGAACCCACGACCCGCTGCTTAGAAGGCAGCAGGTCAATTTTAGGGACTTTTCACAAATTTTGAGGCTAACTTAACCCGGAGACCAAAGCAAAATCCACCGAAGCAGCTGGTCTTTTCCGAGCTATCACCTCCTTCTTTTAAGATAGGGGAATCTACCTTGACCTAGTATTCTATCTACCACATTTTGAGTGAAAAGAATAACAAAGTCAAGGATTTGTGGTCAAACTAGCTTCCGGGTGGTTAGATGGTTAGGTTCTTCTATAAATACCCCAAGAGGTAACAATACAAGCAATAGTGACTTCAGTGGCCTGCCTGAATGAGGTGAAGCGCGAGTTCATACACCTCCGCTTCCATAGCGTGGTGGAATTTATTTAGAGCCTCTAGCACACGTATCATCTTGTCTGGGGGCATTGCATCAAGTTCGCATCGGAGTTCATCTGGTATCCTTTGATACATTAGCTGCGCTTCTTTCGGCAGCTTACTAGGTATATTCAATCTTTCCATATTGTTTCCTCCTTTCCCTAGCCACCTCAGGTACAAGCCAGCAACCTGGGTCGGTCGCCATTATGTCACCAGTTTCCTCGTAAGCCCTGCCCCGGCAACCAGAGCAGGTTGTTTTATAGGAACAGGCTCCGCACTCGCCCTTTAGTAATTCTCTCTGTCGCAGTTGGGCTAATACAGGTGAATCCTCCCAGATAGATATTATGCTCTGCTCCCTGATATTGCCTAGCCTAACCTGAAGCAACATGCAGGGGTTCACTTCGCCGTTGGATTTGATCATTGCATAGCCCATTGGCATGCCTGCAGCACAGCCTCTGCCAAAGTAAGGAACGCGGCGTAGCATTTCTGCAGGGAAATGCCTGGGCTGAATCTGCTTTTGTTGTAGCAGAAGAGGATACATAGGGCACCCAGGGACCCTTATCACAATGGGGCAGTCCTGCTGAGCTTCAGCAAGCCACTCCATTGCCGATTTCCTCTCGTCGTTGCTCAAGACCTGCTCCCTGCATTCATCCCTGGCCCTTCCCGCCGCCACCAGGTCAAAGAATTCAGCGGCATTGGCGCCATGGCTTACTGCCATGCGAAGCATATCTCCCAACTGGGATAGGGTTTCCTTTCTGATAACTGTGTTGAACTGAAAAGGCAGGCCGGCATTCCTGCACGCCTCTATCCCCCTGAGTGTTTGTTCGAAGGCACCATCCACACCCCTGAATGAATCATGAGTCTGGGCATCGGCTCCGTCAACCGAGATAGCGACAGCCATCACACCTGCATCAGCCATCTTCCTTGCCATAGCTTCATCAATAAGGGTGCCGTTACTGCCAATAGTGCTTCTGAGCCCTTTTGAGGAGGCATATTTAACGATATCCAACATGTCTTCCCGGCAGAGAGGTTCTCCACCGTCAATGATTAAAAGCCCTATCCCCCACCTTGACAAATCATCCATGAGACGGAACGCTTCATCAGTTGAGAGCTCATCAAGTGACGCCTGGTCAACTGAGTCGCTATAGCAATGCTTGCACTTTAGATTGCACTTCGTGGTGATGCTGTAGGAAACCATAAACGGCGGCTGTATCTGCATAAAAACCTCCCGGTTCCGAACCTGACTATATAGAGATGGGCCATAACCTGCGCCTATCTTACATCAGCCGATGAGGTCGCACAAGGCTTCTGCCAAGAAGCTGGCGGGAGTTAAGAAGGGGGTTCATCGGTAGCGTAATGAAGCCTAATGAGAAGTAGCGCTTCAAGTCACTCTTATTGCACAAACTGGACTTTCGTGCAATCTATCTTAACCTTCTATATCAGTTTGACTTCTACTTGGTAACGTGCCTTACTAATTTTGGTTTTGGCTCGCCTGAGCATAGGTGCTGTTCGCACAAAAAAGACCCTCATGCCCTCCATCACCGAAAGCTTCTGAAGTGTATCGCGCATTCGGGAATCGAGTATCCCTTTAGGACCAGATGACGAAGTGATTTCGGCTGACACCACAGTATGCCCCGCAAATATACCGCGGAGATCCGGCTCATTCGCCGTCCCTGTTTGTCGAGGATTCCAGTGCCATTCGATGTCTCGCCCAATGAAATCGTCCTTCTGAAGTGATTTAGCCGCTCTTAGAACCATGGCTTCATGTTGTATCTGATTAATGTCCTCGTAAGTTTGCTGGCGGAGGCTTTCCAAAGTCTCGGTTGCCATCGCTAGATCGCTCGGTTCTTCTTTAATAGCTGCCCGAATTGTTGCGAGCAGATTTCTGGCCTCCTTGAATAGCCGCTTTTCCTCCTGGTCTAAGTCCACTAAGCGTTTCATCTCATACCTCCCCTCTAAGGCCGCTCAACAATCCGCCCAAATGTTCAGGTTTCCAATAGGGCTTACTCAAGCTCAGGCGACGGTTCTCTTGCAATTAATCACGGTCAAGAGGCTGTACTTCTTCCTCGAAATAGCGATGAAAACCGCGTGGGAGACGGTGATAGTCAATGGATGATATTGCGTCAGAGAAATCTTTGGAGTTAAGTGTATTCCAGAATAGGACTGCCCCACCTCTCCAGCCCCCGCTTTTCGCGTCATCAATAAGCGCGGCTAAGGCCTTGCCGGTATAGGTTCCATCTAATTTAATTCTTTCACTCTCGCTCATTAGGGAAACTGCGTCCATTCCCTCCTTCGTGAAGAGCGCGTATTGTTGGCCGAAATAATTGTGTCTGATGTCGATATTCGATTCGGAAAACTCGAATCTGGGGAAGGACACATCGAGAGAATGCAGTAAAGAGTTGGTTTTTTTGGTAAGTTTGAGCATTCCCTTGATATTGACGAAATTTTGGCCGGTTACTCGTACTGAGACTACTCGGCTATTGAGGTTCGCTGCCCTAAGCCCGAGCGTCAATCCGGCCGCTGTACCCATCGTACCCGAGGCAACGTAAATACATTCAGGTTCGGGCATTTGACCATTTGCAATTTGTTCTCTTAATTCAAACGCTGCGTTAACAAAACCGATAACACCAAAGGGCGAAGAACCACCAGTAGGGATAAACTGGGGGGAATACCCATTTTTCAACCTGTGCCGCAGAAGCTGATACATGGTTGCCAAGTAAACTGACGGCATATTTCGTACTGATTCCAACCCTGCCCCACACAAGTGTAATTCCGCACCACAGTGATAGCTCATGAGTAGATTCCGGCGAACATAGCGGGCATTGGGCTGAGGCATTAGCATGGAGATACTCTTCAACCCCACTTGTCGCGCGTACAGGGCCGTGGCCAAGGCATGGTTTGACCCCACACCACCAAAGGTTAGGACATCTCTCGACTTGGAGCGTAAAGCGTTGCCCAGAATGAACTCTAACTTTCGTGGCTTGTTACCACCGTAGACCTTGCCACTCAAGTCATCGCGCTTTACATAGAGCTGACTGATGCCTAACTCAGTTCCTAATCGTTCGAGCTTTTGCACAGGAGTAGGGAATTCGCCTAAGGATACATAAGGGGCTTTTTCTCGTAGCAGTGGGTACTCCGTAAATAGCGGAATCATTCCCATTCTTTCCTTCGTTATTAGTCACAAAAGCATGGCTATTAAGCGACTCAGTATCAGCCAAACGATTCTCCCTTTTCTAACAGCCACGAGGACATATTAGCACCGCTAGCTCTTGTTATCAATCTGGTGGTAACATGGGCGTGAAATCTCCGATAATAAATGGGAAGGCTGAAGTCAAACGCGCGATTGCACAATCCGCTAGAATGTGTCCTGTTCGAACCCTTGGCTCCCATTGGTCAGGGATGCCGCCCTTTTTTACATCGCCCTGGGGAAGCAATCAAGAACTATTAACCAGCCCGAAGAAATGCCCATATTTTGATTACGGTGTGTCAGTTATTGTAAATTAGAGACTTTTGGCAAAGGATTTGCCGACCAGCGGTAGATTACTCTGGGGTCAGAGGTTCGAATCCCCCGCCCCCTTTATTGTCTCTGATCCGGTAAAAAAGAGAATTGTTATGCAAGAAAGGCTTCTTGACAATACGATTTTAAGCTGCTATGCTGCTAACGAGGTACAGCCAGCAGTGGTGTTATCCCAGAGATGACGGTCAAGAAAATTAACTACAAACCTGTTGCAGTGGATCTCTTTTCAGGAGCCGGTGGGTTGTCTGAAGGTTTCATTATGGCCGGCTTTCATGTTGCTGCTTCGGTAGAGAAAAACAAATTTGCAGCCCAGACTCAGAGATACAATCACACCCGCTGGAAGCAATCCCGGACCAAAATTATTAATGAGGATCTGCGAAACACAGCAAAGGTCATCGCCAAGTTGCAAGCAGAGGGGATTGAGTCTGTTGATGCGATTATTGGCGGCCCTCCGTGTCAGGGATTCTCGCGGTCAAATATGCGTACCCGAAGTAGCGGTAATCCTGATAATGGTCTCTTCCGGCAGTTTCTAAGCGTCGCGGATGCATATAAGCCAAAGGTAATTGTTATCGAAAATGTCGCTGATTTAGCAGCGTTTGAGAATGGTGAAGTTGTTGACGAGATAATATCTGCCTTTCGCTGTATTGGCTATGCGGTTGACATGACGATATTGAACGCTGTAAATTTTGGAGTTCCCCAAAAAAGGAGGCGGATTTTCTTCGTCGGAACCCGTGACAAAATCCCTATAGAATTCCCGAACCCAGAAATAACCGACCCTGCGAAGTTCGTTTCCGTTTGGGAGGCTATAGCAGACCTTCCGCTACTGGTAAACGCCAATATGATTGATGAAATGCCCTACAGATCCAGTATAGACTTGACGAGTTATCAAAGGAAAATGCGGAGAAGGGCAAACACGACAGTTCGGAACAACTTGGTCACTAGAAACAGCGACCTTGTTATAAAGCGCTACTCTTTTATACCGCAGGGCGGGAATTGGCGTGATATTCCCGATGAACTGATGTATAACTACTCGAATAAGGAACGTTGCCATCAGTGGATCTACCGCAGACTGCCTGAGAATGAGCCAGCTGTAGCCATAACTAATTTTCGCAAGAATATGCTGATTCATCCTCGTGAGGACCGGGGCTTGTCAGTCAGGGAAGCAGCCAGGCTTCAGTCCTTCCCTGATGACTTCATATTCTTTGGGGGCATTGGGCAGCAGCAGCAGCAGGTTGCAAATGCTGTCCCTCCGCTTCTCGCCAGAGCAATTGCAAAATCGGTGCGGAAAATGTTGGAGAAGTAGATGATGGAGCCAAGTCCAGTCCAACAGTTCAAAGGAATTTCAACTTATACCAAGCGCTTCTTCCGCAGGCAGATCATCACATGGTTCGGCCAAAATAAGCGTAGCCTTGCATGGAGGGAAACCAAAGATCCCTACTGCATACTTGTAGCTGAGATCCTGCTTCAGCAGACGGATGCCAAGAAGGTATCTCTCACTTACCCAGAGTTTATACAGCGCTATCCTAATGCTTCAGCGTTGGCAGAGGCTGAGGCAGAGAACATCCAGAGATTTATCTCCAAAATAGGGCTCAATTATAGAACTCAGAGGCTAGTCAATATTGCTAAAGACATTAATGACAAATTCGCAGGAAGTATTCCTGATTCAGAGGCTGAGCTTATGAAGCTACCAGGTGTAGGAAGATATATTGCTAATGCTGTACTTAGTGCCGCTTTTGGCATGAAGACAGCTGTTGTAGACACGAACATTGTCCGCATACTGGAGCGCTTTTTTGGCACACGCTCTCGCCGCCCAAGAGCCCGAACAGACCCCGAGTTTTGGAGTATTGCACGCAGTCTGCTCCCACGAAGGCCAGCAGACTGCCGGGATTGGAATTATGCCCTAATCGACTTCTGCGCCCTGGTCTGCACATATTACAATCCTAAATGTTTGGAATGTATGTGTGCGAAACGTTGCCGATATCCCTCTAGTCATTAGCATCGGCTAGAATTTTGTGAGCATATTCGCCCGCCGATAAAGTGCCCTCCATTACGCCGCCCAAAAGCCCCATGTTAGATTTGATACTGGCCTGTATTTCTCTTCTTCCTACCAAATAGTTCTCTTTATTCCCCTTGAGGGTGTGCAGTTCTCCCACGACCTGCCAGGCTGCTTCATAACAGAAAAACAATTCCATCTCGGCTAAGTCATGCGTGTAGATATTGCCAAGCATCGCATTAACACACGGAGCGAACATGCGGATCCAGCTACGTCCTACATGCTCCTGCTGCTGAGACAGGTTAATTTTAAACCATCCATCAAACCGAAGCTCCTGGTTAATTCCTGTGGAATCAAATATTGTCACCCATTCGCCCCAGCTCATCTTATCTGCGAGCTCTTTTGGGTAGCTCCCAAGGCGGTAGCAGTACCACAGGTGCTCTCGGTAAGGACCTCGCTCTCTGTACCGCAACTCAGCAGGAATGTACATCTTTGCATTCTGCCAGAATAAGGGAAGTTCTGCCTTGTCGAGTAGCTTCCTGTTATCTGCTACGTCGCGCAAAGCTCTCCCTACTTCCCAATAGGCTGCGGCACTGCCCTTGCCAGCTTTTTCGGGTGTTAACCCTTTCCTTTTCAAATCCTTAAGTAGCCGCTTTATACGCTGTTCAAGTACATGGTCAAGCTTATCTGCCTTACTGCAGTCCTGTTGGGTGGCACTCAAGCTTCCCAAAGATTGATATATTCTATTTGGCTCTTTCTTAACGAGTACTGTCACTTCCTACCTCCCGCCTATTGTATTTAGAGCAGCCCCCACGATGCGGTCATAGATGTCTATAGCTTCACGAAATGGCAGGTCAGGTGCCGTCAGTTTATCTTTAAATTCTGCAGCCGGCCCTTTGTATATCTCGTTTTCGAATGCTATGAGGTATGCCTGCCTGAGCATCTGCTCCTTCCCGTATTGCTCGAGGACCGCTTCATCACCTCTGCTCTGTATGAAGCGGTAGCTGTAGTGCCCCATATTCAGGTAAAAAGTGTAGCCGGCTTCCGCACTGCCGTCGTACCAAGAGGGCCTTCCGTCTGCAGGGATAACAGGCAGCTTGCAGTCTCGGAAAATGTTGTATCCTGGTGGATCCACTTCCAGATAAAAGGGTATAGATATCTTATCAAGAGTCCATCGGCGCGGCAGTCCCAATTCTGGACTGTCCTCAACCAGCCGGGCGGTTGTGAAAATATCGCAGGCACGCTCAAGAGTTGACGCTATCGTGTTGTGAACGTTGGAGAATTTCTCCAGCGTGATAGCGATGTCATCAATATAGACTATATGATCAGTTTGGCTTTTAAGCATGACGCTTCTTTCTTCGAAGAGAGTAAATAAAGGATCCGTCGGCCTTCCTGTCCTTTTATTTTCGAGATGCCTTACGGATGCAGTTAAGTGAATCTTTAAGTCGAACGGAGTCGTATTGGTTGCCTTGACTTTTATGTTCCTGATAACATCTGATATTTCAACTCTCCTTGTATTTCTATGGGGAAATTTGCAGGTGACAGAAAGCTGAACTGGGCTTTTCTCAGGCTCAGGCGGCTCCATTCCTAAATATAATCTTCGAGTTAAGGCGGCGAACTTTTTCCCGGTATCTGGATCAAAATAGACAGCAGCAATATCCAGCGGCTTCCCTGCTTCAAAGTGATCGCAGGAAACATCAAACTGAGGTACTGAAATATCTGTGCTCTCGTTTGGTCTTAAGTTGTGGCTTCGCTCATACAGTTGCACCGGCGGCCGACTGTACTGTTTTGCCTCAACCCTAAAGGCACCGATAAGAGAAGTTGAAGCAGTGCTGATGAGGCTGTAGTCAATAGGCCCTATCTTATCTCCAAATTCAATCCGTAGCGTCCCCACATTGGGCAGCCCTAAGTCCCGCACAATAATCTCTGCATTAGACCTCCTAATCCCTACACTCTCCAGGGTCATAAGTCCAAGTTCAGGAGCATATTCACTTATTTCTCTCATGGAATTGAGCAGGCTCTTCTGTGAGGCAGCATCCTCGCTTACGGGAACAAGCCCTAGTTTCCTCTCGAACTCTTTCAATTCTGCCTGCAACGCCTGTCTGATCTGTTTCACCCCGGCCTTGGTTAAAATAAATCCATAATGTGTCGGGCTTTCTGCCTCTTCTACGAGATCCTCAAGCTCGGGCTCTAAGACTATATATCCGGCAAGCCTCTGACTGATTTTTGGATGGACATCAATATACCGATAAATCCTCCCGATTTTCATCCTTTTTCGCTGGATCCAAACTTCTCGGTACTCCTCATCAAGAGGTTTGGGCAGAACAACCAGCCGCAGTTGCTTGATGCGGTAGCGGTTGTTGCCCGCCGTGATCGGAATATTCGGCCTTTCATGAACTCTAACACCATCCTGCCCATCTTCCGCTGTGATAATGGTTTTCAGCGGCTCATGCAATCCCACCTTCAGTGTATTTGCGCCATATTTTAGGATGATTCTTGCCCCGAACTTGTGAATTATTTCCCACCAGGTTTCTTCTATCATATGGGCGAAAGAGTCGCGATATGCTGTTGGAGAAGGGGAGAACGACAGTTTGAATGCATCTGCTACTTCGGGATCGAGGTCCAGTATAGTTACCCTTGTTCCGGTATTCTTCAGCGGCTTGAGAGCTCCTCCAGTCTGATCAACTATGAATTTTCCAGCTTCTTCTCCGCAGTGAGGGAGCTCCGGTTGCATTAGGCGGTTGCCGATAATTCTGCGGTCCAGAGCAATATACATGCCGTCATCACTCCGCCTCGAGTCAACCAAAATGCCGGTTGTTCTGGAAGCTCCATGGAATATCAGCTTGCCTCTGCCGAAGATTCCAGGGCCCAGATTCGCGCCTGACACTAAGCGGGCAAGAAAGCGGCCTAACCGCTGATCAGGGCCGAGAGTGTCTGCTGCAATTCTTTCCATAATTTGATCCGCCTTCAGCAGTTCGCCTGTCAGCCCAAGGGTCCCTTCATCCCAGAAACTGAGTGCGTCACTACCGCTAATCTTCAGGAGTTCGAAATAGAAACGCCAGGTTCTGAATGCCGCCTTTTCGTTCGCGACTGCCCTTGCCCCAACGCCATTTTGTAACGCATCTTTTTGAGTGCCGTGAGCAAGACCCTTTCCCGGCTCTGAGCAGTACTCCCTTACAATCTGCTCAATCTGAGCCAAGTCGTCCTGCGGCATTTGGACATACCCCGTTTTTGCCATATTGCTGCCCCCCCTTTCGCTTCCTTCTTACTGTCGAATCTGTAATTGAAAATCTGATCGGCTGGAGTTGCTAGATCATACCTATATAAGTTCCTTCCAAGTGGCGCGAATAACTGCATGTTCTAACATCGATTTCAGATCATCCTTATGTACCACTACTGCCATGTTCGTACTTGCACGAGGTCCCTGAACAATGGAGTTGTATCTCTCCACTCTAAAACCTCCGTATTCGTCAGGAATCTTTTGATAAGGTGAAAGCTGTTTACCGTTTCGTAATCTGATAATGCCAGCCAATAGTCCATCATTGTCAAAGTCATTACTACCTGCAAACTCTACGACTGCCCGATTACCTAGCCATATAGTTACCCTGCGGCGCGTTTGCTCTGCTGCTTCGCGAATTCCAAGGCCCAGTTTGAAAGTACATTGTTGACCATTGACCACTCCGGTCGCTTCGTAGCCTTTATCGTAATGCTCTAGATTATCACCGCCCCCTTTCTTCGGCCAATTAAAGTCAAAAGCGCCAATGTCAACGATGTCCCAATCCGTGTTATGTTCCGTGGTCTTGACTAATTGCAGTCGGTCAGCTTCAACCTTTGTCCTTGGTCCGCTGATATAAGCCAGCAAGTCCGCATCGGAACAACGCCATTCTTGGCCAATTCTAAATCCGTGGAGACTACCGTTCTGGAACTCACGTAGAATGGTGTCTTTGTCAACCCTCAAATACTCTGCGACTTCCCCTACTGTCCAAATTTTTGGTAACGTATAATCCGTCATACTACACCTCCATACCCTTCCAACGTGTTATACCCCCTATTACCGCTTTTGTCAAGTCTTCCACCCTGTAACTACGTAATATTGTAGTTTTATGTATCAGACGCTGTGCATTTTAAGCTGGGAAAGTCGTGAATCCTTTGAAAGATGTTACCTTAGGCTATGGATAAAAATAGGAGTATGAAAGGTACGTATTCTGGTGGGGTAAAATCATCTTTGGAGTGGACATTTCGTCATCTAGTGGAGACCCAACAAAATGAGTTAATGTGACATTATGCAATTTTGTTGAATGCTCAGGACATATGAATATATAAGAGTTGCAGAGACGCACAAAGCGCCCTATTGTTGGATGCCAACGTGCGGTTACATTCAGCTAGTAGAAGTTGTGCGTTTGGGATTATGATGAACGAGAAACTTGGACACCGAGAACTCAATGCGTTTGGGTTTGGGACTAAAATTTAATTCCCCCTTCTTTCTTTTTTTCTTGCTTCTCGCCCCGCCTTTTCCATCTCCCCTGTTCTCTGTTCTTCCCTTTCAGCTTCTCTTCGCTCTTCTCCTCTCGCTTCTCTCCTTTCCTCTGCTGCCAGCTCTTCTCTTTTATCTTGTTTCTCAGCTTCCCTTTTCTCTTCTCTTCCCATCTCTCTTCTTTCTTTTTTTCTTGCTTCTCGGCCCGCCTTTTCCAGGTCCCCTATTTTCCCTTCTTCCCTTTCAGCTTCTTTTCTGTCTTTTTCTCTTGCTTGTCTTCTTACGTTTTCTCCTAGTTCCACCAATTTCTCATCGTAGAACTTGGAAGCTACGTTTATTATGTCTTCGGCTCTTTCGCTCATAAATTTCTGATTTTCAATTCTTCTCCCAAGGGAAGCAGCCTGGTCGGTGAGTCCTTCGTTCTCTAGCTTTTCTTTTTCTTGCTCCGTCGCGTGTATGGTCTTCGACGCGAGGTTTTGGATAACTTTGATGTATCTTTCCCTTTGCCCCGGGTTTTGAGAGCCCTCGAAAATAGCCTTATCCACTGCCGGTCTAAAGTTCCCGGTCTTTTCCGCCTCCTCGGTGAGGATATCGAGATCCTTTTGTGATATGGCCGCTAACGGAGTTTCATACAAATAACTACTGAGAAAAGCATATAAGTTGGCATCATCTCCGCACAACCCCTTCAACAAAGTTTCCGCTTTCTCCTCTTTCTTCTCCTCTTTCTTTTTCCACATAATTCAGTCTCCCTCCTTTGTTGTTCTTACCTGCCTAATCATATGCTGACACCTGGCCTCTTAATTCTTTGGGAAAAATCGTCTTAATTGGGATTTCCCATTTCAATTCGCAATGAGGTAGTTCTGTCCCTCATCGCTTTTGTAAATGATAATATATCCATGATACCTGGTTGTCAACCTCCATCTCGGAGCCCTGTAGTAGTCCTCGACATGCGAACTATGTACTGCAGCCCGCAAAATCCTCGTCAATCAGCGCTGGCGAAGCTCTCCGCTTGGAAAGAGGCGATACTTCCCCTATCTTTTTCACCTGACTGCCTGCTTGCCCTCAGGTATGCTTAGCCGGGTGACAGGCATAACCTGGTTATCCGCTCCAGAATGGCAGCAAATAGGTCTCTGGACACTGCCACCTCAGCCAGTTGGAAGATAATCTGCCGAGCATGGCGAACAATCCGTCCCCCCATCTTTATCAGTTTAACTTGAAGGCTGCGCAATGACCAGTCGTTGATTGCCTTCGGCAAGCAT
>Ga0315538_1001856_pt1 | contig 12247 bp, 24 predicted proteins | sample SalMarSW160230MG_2_FD_203834 | JGI IMG/M metagenome (GOLD analysis project Ga0315538, IMG submission 203834) | Salt marsh sediment microbial communities from the Plum Island Ecosystem LTER, Massachusetts, United States - Salt Marsh Sediment SW1601-230 ...
CCACCTGAATCAAGAGCTGTGGCGTATGCATCGGTAACAAGCATACAATGGGCGATTACACCCGTTGCACTATTGGAACTGATCTCGATGGCATGGTCATCATCGTTGAAGTTGTAGATGTAATTGTGATGGATATTGACATCAAGAATTGCAGCTGCAGAGTAGATGGCCGCTGAGGAATAATCCCCTTTAAACGTATTATAGGCAATCTCAATATCTTCGGCTGCGGCACTGAAATTAATCGCTGCGGTAGTCCCCGTGTCAGTACTCCCGGTAAATTCGCAACCTATGACTTTCATCCGATCGGCATCGGCATTTCCGGTGATAACGAGGGTGGCCGCCTCAGTTGAATCGCCTGTAACGATTCTACAGCCAATTAACTGAAATCCAGCCACGGTCACGTTGAACATATCGTCCGGACCGTCTGAGGACGTGGATGATCCGTCAAAGATCATGTTTTTAAACACAACATCTGCGGCACTTACCGGGATCGTAGCATCCGAATCATCGGCCCATGAAAGAGTAGGCCGTTGGTTGCCCGATCCATATCCAATAATAGTTATCCCAGCCTTATCACACACGAGATCCGTGGCAGCGTCTATGGTTTCCGTATGTCCCGGGGCTACATGAATCACATCGCCATTGTCTGCGGTGGCAAGATTATATGCCTCATCAATGGTAATAACGGCGTAATCCCAACTCTTTCCGTCCCCGGAGGTAGCCTTGCCAAGGTCCACATACCAACTATCTCCCGCTATGACCGGGTTTTCGCTCTCCAAAACGAAGTCGTCAAGAGGCTTGTATGCCTGGCCTCCCCCTACCAATACCACCTTGCTCTGATCTGCGATTGCCGGACTTACCAGACAAAACACAAAAAGCAAGGCAAGAACCATTGGCACTGTTCTTATTAAGCGCTTAAAAATTCGATTTCCCATCTTTCATTCTCCTCTTTCTAGTTAATAGTTGTCTCATTATGCTAACCGCAAAACGTTTCCGCCCTATGCGGGATCTCTTGCGGGAGATACATATCTTATCATTATCTGGTACAAATCCATAGACTCACGGTAACCGGGCTCGCTTTCCCGGTCTCGGTGATAATAATCTTTCCAAATGCGGCACCTTTTCCACTCGTGTATTTGATGATGTCGCTTGCGTTGCCTACTAAGGTCAATCCAGTACCTATTTTAGTGCCGTTGAGTTCCCAATCATCCCCGTTTACGCTCTCGGCGAGTTCAATATCAATCGTGCCGGCACCCGAAGCAGTAAATTTGTACTGTACGACAAGATCATTTTCTCTCGTCTGTTGCAGGTCGAAAACCGCCGATGTTGCGTCGTGGTCTGCGACTAATACCTCATCCTCGAATAGTTGCTGGACTACTCTATCTATGTTTTTGTCCACATCAATACTCCTCTAAGTTAAAGACTGTTTCGGTGTCATAAATGACAGGGTTTTGTTGTAATACCCCTCCAACGGCAAACGCTATGGCTGTAATTGCAGGAACATCGAAGGGTTTAAGCCGTGCTAAATCCTCTTCTCTCTTGACCGTCATCATGTAGTTCTTCAATTTCTCGCAATCTCCCCTGACCAGCACACTTTTTTTGTGCTGTAAAAGCTCCAAATAGCTCTTAAAAGCATTCGGTTGATCTGCATAGGGTCCAGGCAGCGGATAAAACCCATTCTCTTCGTTTTGCATTCCATGGGTTGCCACATAATATCGATCGATGGCGGCCTCATCCATTTCGCAATGAAAGCCTCCCTGTAAGATGGGATATGTGTAATATTTCTGTTGTAGATCAATACACCCTGATACGAAGGCCTTGTATCCTACCCTTCTATCAGGTTCAAATTCTTCCAAACACATGATGAGGTGCTCTTGATGATCGACATCTATTTCCCTGGCGAGTGCGACAATGATGGCAAACCCGGGATACCTTCGCCCCTCTGGATAAAATCCGCCTGCAACGTGGGCATACTCATCCCCGGTTTCCTTGTTGCGGTAATAATATTTCGGCTTTCTCTCCGGTTCCGGATTGTTGGTAATTTTAGCGAAGTCCCTTTCTCCCTGAGTTATCTCAGGTTGAGGAATCGCTATTCTTTCAATAATCGAACCCATGTTAGCCATGTGTCACCTGGTTAGGTTCAGATTTTCCTATCGAAAACTCTTGGGCTTTAATTATTTGATCTTCATCAAAAAATCGTAATAATAACTCTTTGATTTCGCTATATTTCATGTTTTCTGTTTTCTTACAACTCCATACTGAAAAATGAAGCATTTCAACGCACAATCTCAAGGGGTATTCAATTTCTGAAACTGCAGTTTGTTGTTTTTCGAGATACTTACGAGTACATTCTAAGGAGAAATCATAATAAAGTCCTTTTGATAATCCGCTCATACCGTAAGATTGTTCAATCTCTTCAGCTATTTTTTTAAATAACATTTTATCCATTGATTTAATCATAGCACTCCGCAAATACCGAATCAGAGCCATACTTCCTCGCCATAGTCTCATAATTAAATGCATGGCGAAAATGGTCTGTTCCCAGCTTTACATAGATATATCGCCTTGATCCGGTAGTTTCGTCCTCTTCAATCTTCTTGGCTACATTATGGAGATGCTTGGCAAAATCCTCGGTCATTTGACATCTCTTCGGGAGAACAAGGGATTGCCCTGCTATCTCCTTATGGCTTGCATCCAATGACTCCGTGCGATTACATTGCACTATCAACTCTTCTTCGTTCCAGGCGTAAGATCCTTTCTGGTGCTCGTTATAGTAATTCAGGAACACCTTGCCCCTGTGACGTTCTGCAAAGGCCCGGGCATTTCTCATCTCGGGAAGGGCATCAACCACACACCGGCTCACATTGAACTTTTTCATAAGCCCGTCAAGGTCTTCCCAATCCTTATAGATTTGGAGGTGAACCAGTTTCCCAGATTTCGGGGGGTATCTCTTGCCAATCACCGTATGGAGGTCTTTGCCTTGGTCCACACCCATAAAGCAGGGCCCAGTATCCCGGTTTACTATTCCGTCACTACCGCATAAGTCCAATACTTGATCTATATCCAACCTGTTTTCCGCTTCGATATACGCTTTCCCCAATTTAAGCCGAATGAAATTAGCCTTATCAGTGTCGGGGTTTTCCCAGGCATCTAAGAGTGATTTAGGATTTATCCAGTAAAGAGAAGGCTGCCCTATGGCAAATCCAAGAATATCCTTTTCAGAGGTTCGGCCTGCAACCCATTCACCGAATCTCGGGTCTAAATTCAAACCACAGTGGGGACAGGTACGCATAACAGATCCGTCTTTCTGGCGCTGGAATAGTGCAGGGAAATTATCATCGAGATCAAGGCAGGTGTACTTACCACAATGTTGACATTCGATATGCCAATACTCCTGACTGGACGGCTGGAACTTTTTGTCTATGCCGTAATCAGGCAAGGTAGGATTAGCAAGATAGGATTTTGTATGAATTGGCGATTTTGAAAGGCGGCCATCGACAAACTCATCGATTCCGGGATGCATCTCATCATACTCATCGTGAACTGCATGATCAGCAGGGTCACCCTTTAAAGCTGCGGAGGTTTTCATCTCACCGCGGAGATCTTGCCCAAGGCGACCAGACCGGAAGTATAAAAACCCTGAGCCAATTCTTTTCAGGGTTGCACTATCGGTATCTCGTACATATTGGCCGATTGTGTCTGGGTTATCTGAGATAAGAGGTCTGAAACGTGATTTGGAAAACTCGGACACCTTATCTTTGTTGGGAAATAGATAGTAGACGCCTGTAGGGTAATAGCCATAGATCATGCCATTAAGCACATTCAAAACTTCGCTTTCAGTAAATGTTGCCTGTGTACCCTTCATAATAACTTTGATGGGTGGCCTGACCGACATAGGGCGCACCTGAAATTCATGGCCTTCTAGGGTAAAATATCCAGCCACGAGGCGAATATTGCTACTATACGCCCAATACCAAGGGTTGTAGGCCTTTATAGCCTCTTCAGCCCCTGGACTTAATTGTTGCACGATGTTTGCCGCTGATTGCATCAATTACCTTTTCGGTTGCCTTAGCTATCAATTCCCTGTCTTCCGTGGTAAGTTGGGGTATAATCTTCAAAAAACCTGAGTGTTCATGCTTATCAGCCGGATAATGACCTCTTTGGGCGTGTGCATCTTTCCGAGCTCCCTCGCGGATACCCTGAAGGGCGACCTTGTATCTGATTATGGTTTCGCCATCACCATAAAACTCATTGCCTTTTTTATCATGGTATGTCATGCCACTAACCGCGATTATCTCAAATCCATCTGGTAGATCTGCCTGTTTAACAGCTCCTTTTACTTTGATGATCCTCGGTTCCTCGGCTTCGAGCGCCTCTTTAAGTTGTGTGGCTAAGGTTATATTCGTAATCCCCAACTCTTCCTGAGTCGTCCGATTCAGGTTGCGCTCATCCTCACCGTAGAGGGCTTCAAAATCAGGTTTTTCTGTATCATCTTTTTGGGCCATCATTCATATCCAGCTTCGAGATCTAAAATGTAGATAAAAAGTTGCACCGCATCATCCTTATCGAAACAAACATAATCGCCGTACTCATACACATCAATCTGGGGCTTTACTGGCTTTGCTGGCATCTTGGGGCAGGTCATGCACCCTACCATCGAAATGACCAGCAAAAGCCCCAGCAGGATCAACATGAGCTTGATCAGCTTTCGCTTGCCTGTCCTTCTGTTTCTTGGCATATATCGCCTGCTCGATTAGCTCGATAAGTTTATTTACTAAGGTTGCTAAAGGCGCCAGCCATGCAGGGATCATTCTTTACTCTTGTTTGTTGCCCCTGAATTAGTGGCAGGCAATATGCTTTCGATCCAATCCTTGGCCTGCTCTCTGGTCATTTTGGGCGAATGTTTCATCAGCCAACCAATAGCGAGATCCAACTTTTCATTACTGGTGATCTTCTGTTTGGCTTTCGCCCATGCAGATGTTTTCTCCTCAGCAAAATCAATGGCCCGCGCCGTCAACGCTTCCATTATTTCGAGATTCTCCGTGAATAACTCGGTCTTGAATTTCTTGTTGAGCTTCTGGGCAATGAGCCCCACCAAAATCATCACAACCGCCCCTACAATGGGGAAAACCACCTGTACGATGAAATCACTTAAAACTATTCCTATGTCCATCAAAGCCTCCTTGATTTATTTTTTGTTGTCTTTCATTATTCGCCTGAATTTCTGCCACATGGCTACGAGTATAATCCATAGCCATGTTGTTAGTTTTGTGGGTAGATATTGCCACATCATACTTACACCGCCCCCTGCTTGCCCTTGTCATACAGCAAAATCCCCTGCGCCAGTTGTACCCCTATCCTCCGCCTGAAAACCGGATTAGAAAACGCTTGATGCTCGTTGATATTGTCGATAAAGCCAACTTCAACGAGGATAGCAGGCATAGTAGTGTGCTTGAGCACATAAAGGCTTGTCGTCTCCTTTATGCCTCGGAAATGATGATCCATAAAAAAGCTATCGACATGATCTTTGATTGCCTCTGCCATATTTCGAGCAATAGGGCTTTCTGGATGAATCCATATCTCCTCACCCTTGGCTTCCGGCATACCGAGCTTATCAGGGTCAGGGTCAGCATTAGTGTGGATCGAGACAAATAGGTCTGCGCCCCACCAATTAGCGATCTGAACACGATCAGCGAGGGGAACATACACATCTGAGGTACGGGTGAGGGCTACACAGTGCCACAACTGAAGGCGACTAAGGCATGCCAGGGCCATATCGAGAACTATATCAGCCTCTCGCAGAGCCCGGAACATCGCCCCTGAATCTTTACCCCCGTGGCCTGGGTCTAAAACTATTTTCATGCTATATTTCCTTGGGTCTGATAATATCCATTACGTCGACCACCTCTAATCCCCGCAGATCCACTGCCATTAAGGACGAACAGGCTTAGTGTGCCGCTAATTGTGCTAAATGATAATGAATTATAACAATGTATGGGGTAGCCGAAAATCGATGAATATCGAAGAATATCGGCGTATATGTGCGTATGAGTGAGATTAGGTTTCATTTCGTGGTTTTTGCTCCTTACATGCCTTTTCGGTTGATCAATCTCTTGTGTGGTGGCACATGAAACGAGGAATAGGAGGGCTAAACTAACGAATAACCCTCTAAAAATAGAGGATGGACCTGGGCTGCCGGAGGTGTAACAACCCAGGCCCGGGGGGGTGGATATGAGGAATGGATGCACCATGAAACATAGACTACATCTACGTTTGCGGGATGTCAACCCCACCCAGATGGTATCTACAGACGGTATCCACAGGTGGTAAAAATGCATTGCCTTCATTTTTTTTATATCCACTTCCGTAAGGCAAAATATCTTTTAATTACAGATATATAGGCGCAGGCAGTCACTGTTTTATTTTTTCTCAAACGAACAAAAAACACTACCCCAGCCTCAACTAATTCCCTGCCATAGTTTTTTCTTAGTGTTTCCTCTGCAAACGGGGTATATCGAGCTATTTCATGCCACGTTTTTACCATTATCTCTTCTGGTGATGTGCTCACTCTATCTCCCCCTTGTGTCCTATCTTGTCTGCTAGCTTTCGGACAAATTCCTTGTTTCGCTCAATCTCCTCCGGAGTAAATTCCTCCTGTGCTTTCCCTGTCCAATCCTCATACTTTGGCCCCTGGCGGTGGAAGATATGCTTCTCCATCTCTTCTAATAGCCAAGAACCTTTTTTGAAATAGCCATACCCATTAATAATCTTAGGTTTGTCTTTCGCGCTTTGCCATGCATCCAATTTATTAAAACACCATTCTAGTTGTTCAGGTGTGTATCTTTTTTGTAGTTTTTTAAAATCATCTTGAGAGAGGGTGACATATTCCCTTACCTTTTCTTTACTTTCTTTTACTTTATTTAATTTACTTACTTTAATTAAGCGGGGGTGCTGCTGTTGTACCTCTGTTGTACTACTGTTGCCCTCTTGTTGTGCTGCTGTTGTAATCTCTATTATTTCACACTTATTTTCCCATTTAGAAGGGGCTTCCTGGTCTTTTCTCACCTTTTGCATATCAACAAATTTCGGGTCAAATACAACCTCAGTTCCATTGTCCGTCTTGCAACGCAACCAAAGCCCTACTTGCACAATCTCATCGACCAATTTCTGTATTTCGTCTTCTTTAATATCGTTCCGGCGGGGCATCACCCGAAATTTTAGGTCATCAGCTTCAACCTCTAGATATCCGCCTACATCGAAATAAGGGATACACCACGTCCACAATAAAGTTGCCTTTATGCTTAGCTTATTCACCTTTCTGGATGTTGACACTGATTTCCATATCATTCGTTTTTCTGGCATTTCTTTACTCCCCTGTTAAATTATTTAACACACTATCAATTCCCTTTACAGCTCAAAATCCACAACCATCAAGGCTTTCCCGTGATCGTAAAGAAACTTTACAATCACGTTATGCTTAATTATATCTAATTATAAGACTTTCCTCATCATCCATTACTATTATGCTTAATTATACATAACCATTTTCGGTATAACTGTTTTTGAATAGCGACGCAAAACTTTTTAAGCCACGCCCACTCTACGTTTCCCGTCGATGCCGTATGTCTTGGCACAAGGATTGCAGTATACAAGGGCATGAAAACAAAACATCAAAACGAAATAGAATTAGCAGTATCGCATTACTGTCAGCGACTTGAAATTCCCCACAATTTCGAGTGGCGTTTTGGAGTTATCGGGATTGATTTGATAACTCATCCAAAATATGGGGATTGCACCGTCCTTTATAAGGATGGAATTTTAGCGCTTGTTGATCGCTATAATTTTGATGATGAGCGCGATATTGCCCTAGCTGTACAGGGCAAAAAGAATAAAAGAGCAAGGATACCTTCCAAAACTTTGGAAGTACTTAATATTGCAGCATTACAAGAACCCCCTATGTATCAGTTTGATCTTTATAAAGATGGCAACGTATATGCAACAGTAGAGGCATTAGACGCCTGCGATGCTTTTCGTGTCGCAGAAGAGAAAAAGCTTCCCGTGCCAGATTGGGCACAAAAGGGGATTGCAGTAGATAAGGGCGAGATGAGAGAAAAAACAATCAATCAAACAGGAGGTAGGGAGATGATATACAAAATCGAAAGCCCTCAAATAGACGGTTGGGGGGAATACAAAACTGAAGAAGCCGCTATAAGCGGGGCCAAGAGGTTGTCTCATAAGGGATACGATGTACAGGTAGTCGCCATTGAGCAATCAGGCGGTTACAGATCGAGAACAGTTGTATGGCCTACGAGGGGCGAGACACGCACTGCTTAACCCTCACTCCTGCCCTCCCGAGGGTAAGATGAGAGAAAAAACAAAACATAAAAGGAGAAGGCCATGACCAAAAGAAATAGGACCCAATTAAGAAAATTACAGGACAGAGTCATAAGAAAGCTACAGGCTAATGGATATGATTGGAATGATAAACTTGAAGGCATGTATCATGGCCATACAATGATATGCCTAGCGGACCTGCGAGATTATCTTTATCCAGCATATCAATCAACCATGGAATCTTTCTTGAATTAACCAACCCAGAGCTATTTGGGGCTCCTAATAAGCAGGCAAGGAGATGGAATATTACAAAGTCACAAAAAAAAACATTGATGAGGCTAAGGAGAATTGTTGTTCGTGTGATCAAGCTCGTGAGTTAAGGCCAGGCTGCGAGACCTGGGGAATAATCTATCCACCTGGCAATCAAAGAGGGCAGATGACCCGTTGGCCTAATGGGCGCGGTGCCGTTTGTTTTGGTTGCGAGTCTGAATGGGGAGACTGGGAGTCTGAATGGGGAGACTGGGAGGGAGACCTGCTGCATATTGACAATGAGGATCTTTATTACGATAAAGACGGCGAAATGGTCGATGGATTTGGACTCCCCACTGAGGACACCTACAATTCTGACGCTTAACCCGGAGCCCTTCGGGGCTCCCAACAAGGAGGTAAGGAGATGAGAAAATATAGAGTCGAAATGGGCCAAACAGAAGCTATCTATTATGCCAATAATCCTATGGAGGCTGTCCGCAAAGTTTACCATGAGGCTGGTATCACAGAAAAAGACCATAATTTACATATTGAAGGTAATGCATGGAGTCACTCTGACTGGCAAGTATGTGTCACCGATAGCAAAGGTCTCAAGGAATATTTCTTTGCAACATATGAACTTTAACCCTCACCTCAGCCCCATTAAAGAGTAACAATCAAACAGGAGGTAAAGAGATGGAAACAAAAACAGCACAAAGTTTAGTGGCAATGGCATGGGCGGCTGATGCCCTATCAGATAATCATTGGCATATAACAACGTTATGTCATGACATCTGCAAAGGGTACGGGGAGTATAAGAGCGAAATCGCATTTAATATGCGCGATACCCTTGTTGAGGCCCTCCGAGAGTTATCTGACGAGGAATATCCCACTGATTCCGGGCCTGAGCTTTGTATCGCTGGCCATATCGAAGATTTTTACGGCTTTGAAATCTGGTGGCACCATGACGGCGGCACAACCGAATGGACGAGTGACGAGCCCGACTGGTGGGAAGAACTGAAACAATCTCAAACTTAACCCTCACCTCAGCTATTTGCTTGACTTATAACTTCCTTCTTATATAATAGGTTAAACATATAAGGAGGAACTTATGAGCCAAAGAACACATACAATGGAAGCGAGGGAGAAAATCAGGAGAGGGCATATTGGGAAAAAGCTTTCGCCTGAAACCAAAGCAAAAATCAGTCAATCAGTGAAAAAAGCTTTCCAGGATAAAGAATTTAGGAAAAAACTAAGTGATAATATGAAAGAAAGAATGCGCGACCTTTCAGTAAGAGAACATTTGAGCCAAATACACCGAGGGCCAAATAGTTCTAATTGGCAAGGAGGCAAATCTAGTTTAAAACGAAGAGTCAAAACCAATTATAAATTTACCCTTTGGAAAGCTGCTGTATTAAAAAGAGATCATTATCAATGTCAAATATGCCATTCTAAGGAGCAACTTCACATACATCATAAAATTAGTTTAATAACCATTATAAATCAAAACAAAGAACAAATTGAAAGTTTTAATTATGACATTCCTCTATTATGGGACATCAATAATGGAATTACATATTGTGACTCCTGTCATAAAATCTCTCACCATAGCACTTGGAAAAATAGAACGATTGTATTTCTTAAAAAACTCAAAGCCATTAATTGCGTACCACCTAAATTGACTGAAGAGTTAACATATTTATTAGGTGAAGGCTAAACCTTAAAGGAGGAGGTAGGGAGATGGAATGGTCAAAAGAACCTATTAAGCATTTACCTGATTATTATATTCGCTGCATGTCTGAAGGCGAACATAAGGCCGAAGCTGATTGTCCTTGTGGAATCAAAGAACGTCATATCCATTGTAAGGGATGTGGTCGCCTAGTGAGTATAGAGGACTGGGACGCCTCTCCCATAGCAATTTATAAATTGAGATTTAAACTTTAAACGTAGAAAGGAGCCATCATGATAAAAGAAGGAATGCACCGTCTCACAATCGACCTTGAGGAATCGCTCTGGCGCCTGATTAAAATCATGTGTGCCAGGAGAGACATACAATATAAACACCTCGTTGCCGGCCTGCTCTGGGAGTGGGTGTCGGACAACCGAGGGAAGGAGGATCAGTATGAGTAATAAAGTCGAAGGTCCAAGAGATAGAGGCCCCCAAGGAATGTCCGCATGGCATAGAATAGTCGCTGAAGATGGTTCAACAATAGCCTATGCCCCGGATGTAGTCACCGCTAACAAGATAGCCGTTGTTGATGAGCTGTACGAGGCATGTAAAACCGTTGAGGGATTACTTAACGGTTTAGATAGTGCCTCTCTCGCAGCACAAGCGGAACCACGATTCAAGAATTACATCAACCTTTTAAGAGATGTCCTCGCCAAAGTCGAGAAAGGAGGTAGTCATGAATAATAAACATACAGAAGGAACATGGTATGCACACGATGGACAAATTTATCCCGAAGAAACAGGCAAAACTTTTGCTGTAATTCCTCACTTTGATAAAGAGAATGAAGAACAGCAAGCCAACGCCCGCCTTATCGCTGCCGCACCTAAACTATATGAGGCATGTGAAATGGCATTAAACGTTTTAACGGGCACCAGCTATGAGCGTAAAGACGGCAAAACGATAACGAACTATGACTTTTTTCAATATGGTATGAATGCTATCGCAACCCTGAAAACAGCCCTCGCTGAAGTCGATGGAAAGGAGGTTGAGAGATGAAATGGCAAAAGAAATTAATTAAAAGCGAGCTGAAGCACATTAAGGAAACGACATTGAACGGCAGCTTGCGAGAGTTCGAGCGGAACTTGGAATCGCAAAGGGAACAGGATGCTAAAAATCCAAACGGCCCTTTTGCCTGTGTTGAGTGTATGGGAATAGCTCATAAGTTGGGATTATGATTGCTCTCCCCGCAACCACATACAGGACAAATTTGAACAAAGTTAATAAATTTTAAATATAGGCATTTTTTTATTATAATGCGGATTTATTTTAATCCTTGTTGAGTACCAGTTAGGATCTCCGCATTGCAAATGCCATTTGAACAAACGAATATTAAGCCATAAATTACTCATTTTATTAACCTCTACGCGAAAGGTTTAAAAATGGAAAAAATCACAGAAATTATTCCCGAGATTGATGAAAAATGGATGTATGAAGCAATCGAAAAAGGTCAATTATGGAATCAATTAATGGCAAAATACAAATGTTATCGTGATGCCCTACAAGAAATTGTTGAGCTACATGGAACTAGAGAAATCCCAAGACATGAAGCTACTCAAATGTCAAACATAGCGCGAGAAGCACTGCTGTTTTGAGGGCGCAAAAGCAACCTTCCCCCGCCCCCTGTCGGCCCTCCCAACCGACAGGGGGATTGTTTACGTCGCTATTCAAATTTCAGAGATCATGCAAAGCCTGATAGCCAGGCTAGGTTAACTCGGTACCGTCGCCTTTTTCTTCCTTCTCCAACCTCTCAAGATACTTCCACACATCCTCCCCCAGCCCTTCCCTCAGTTTTCGGGTTTGCTCCGTCTCGAGGTAGTCGGGGGGGAAGGTATAATCGTCAAGGATGGTGCTCATCGAAAATCCTTATGCTTAATCTTGGTGATAATACGCTGGCCGTTTCTGGCAAAAAGTTCTGTCTTTGGTTTCAATACCAAACC
>Ga0315538_1001860_pt1 | contig 12234 bp, 8 predicted proteins | sample SalMarSW160230MG_2_FD_203834 | JGI IMG/M metagenome (GOLD analysis project Ga0315538, IMG submission 203834) | Salt marsh sediment microbial communities from the Plum Island Ecosystem LTER, Massachusetts, United States - Salt Marsh Sediment SW1601-230 ...
CGCAGTGCTGGAGCTGACGCCCGGGACCTGGACGCTTACGGCGGTGGGCTGGGACAGTGACGGCCAGGCGACGGCGCCGGTGGAGGTGACTATCGGAGTTCCAACGCCTGCACTGCAAGTGACGATCCAGATCAAGGGCGGCAAGGCCTGGCTGAAGATCTGGAAGGACGGCGCGGTCCTGCCGGGGTACTCGAAGGACTTCCCCAACGGGACCGTCATCACGATCGAGGCCAACGAATCGGTCTGGATCCGAACCGGCTCCGCCGTGAAGACGTATGTGACCGTCAACGGCACGGCGTACGGGCCGTTGGGCGGTGCCCGGTCGGGCTCGTGGCGCATCACCGCCCTGGGTCCGCCGGTCCCGTCACAGGACATGTGACCCGGCATGGCCGGTGAGTCGCTGCGGGCGCTGGCCGAGGAGATCCAGGCGGCCTGCGAGGCGGCGCGCTTGACTGTGGCGGCCGCAGAATCCTGTACCGGGGGCCTGGTGCAGGACGCTCTGACCGACGTCCAGGGCGCCAGCGCCTGGTTCGCCGGCGGCGTCGTGGGCTACTCGAACGCGGCCAAGACGGAGCTGCTGGGCGTGCCGGCAGGCGTGATCGAAGCCCACGGAGCGGTGAGCGCCCAGGTTGCCCAGGCCATGGCCAGGGGTGCCTGCGAACGGTTCCGATCACAGGTGGCAGTGGCTGTGACCGGTATCGCCGGCCCGGGTGGCGGAACGCGCGCCAAGCCTGTGGGGCTGACGTACATCGCCGTCGCGGGCCCGGAGGGTTGCACGGTCCGGCGCTTCAGCTGGACGGGCGACAGGCTGGCCAACAAGGAGGCCAGCGCCAGGGCGGCGCTGGAGATGCTGCTGGAGACGCTGCGGGGGCCCTCATGAGGGACGCCGCCTCGATAGGCAGCGGTCTGGCCCCAGCCCGGCTTGCCCGGCCGATCCGGCCCGGCGAGCGCATCCACGTCGTCGGTGCTGCCGGAGCGGGCGCCAGCGCGGCGGTTCTGCTGGCCCACCACGCCGGCGCGGCGGTGAGCGGCTGCGACCCGAGCGGCCATTCGCCTTACACGCCGGCCATCGAGAAGCTTGGCATCGCCCTTGCCGGCGCCCACGACGCCGCCCACGTGACGCGGCCGCCGTCGCCGGAACGCCTGGCGGTGACCAAGGCCCTGACCGCCGTCGACCCGAACAACCCGGAGCTGGCCGCCGCCAGGGCGGCCGGGATCCCGCTGGAGCCGTGGCAACAGGTCGTGGCCGATGCGGCCGTGGGGCGGACCCTTGTGGGAGTGGCGGGGACGCACGGCAAGAGCACCTCGGCCGGCTGGCTGGTGCACGTTCTGGTGGAGGCCGGGCTGGACCCGGGTGCGTTCGTGGGCGCCCTGCTGCCGCCTTCGATCAGCGGTGGTCTGGCGGCCACGGCCAGAATCGGGCAGGGACGGCCCTTCGTGGTCGAGGCGGACGAGTATGCGGGCAACTTCGATCCCTATCGGCCGGACGTGGCTGCGCTGATCTCGGTCGAATGGGACCACCCCGATGTCTTCGTCGACCGGGAAGCGGTGGTCGAGTGCTTCGTGGACTGGCTGGAGGCCGCCGGGCGCGAGGTCGAACAGCCGCTGCTGGTGGCCAACGCCGGCGATGCGGGCGTTCTGGCTGTCGTCGAGCGACTGGCGTCCTGGCCGGGGCGATTCACATTGACCGGGCTGGGCGAGGTGCCGGCGCGACTGACTGCCGGGGCAGGAGCGGCTGAGGTTCTTCGCGGGAGCGTCGTCTCGGCGGAGGCGTCGGGCACGGTCCTGAGGCTGGAGGGAGCCGGGCTGAGCGCTCCCCTCGAGACGCGGATCCTGCTTGCCGGCCGGCACAACGCCGCCAATGCCCTGGTGGTGGCTGGGGCGGCGCTGGCACTGGGGGTCCCGGAGGACGTGCTGGGCAAGGCCCTGGCCAGCTTTGGGGGAGTGGGGCGGCGGCTCGAAAGAAAGGGAGAGGGGAGGGGAGTGGTCGTCTACGACGACTACGGGCATCACCCCACGGCCATCAGGGAAACCCTGGCGGCGATCCGTCAGAGGGAGCCCGGCAAGCGGGTCTGGGCGGTGTACGAGCCCCTCACCTACCATCGCACGGCGGCCATGATCGAGCAGTTCGCCGAGGTCCTGGCGGAGGCGGATGCGGTGGCCGTAGCCGAGATCTGGGCCGGCCGCGACCCGGATACGACGGTCACCTCCGCGGCCGCTCTGGCGGCAGCCGTCTCCCGCCGCAACCCGTCCATCACCTCGGCCGCGCCGGGCACGGTCGAGGAGACTGCGGCCTGGCTGGCTGCCCAGGTGAGCGACGGCGACGTGGTCCTGGTGATGGGCGGCGGACGGAGCTACGTCATCGCCGAGGAGCTCGTCAAAGCGCTCCAGATCTAGGCGGCCGGCGATCGTTCCGGTTGGGCGCCCGCGGGCGGCCGATGTGGGGCACAATCTCCCTGGGCCGGGCGGAAGGATCCCGGTGGCGAGGTTGCCCAGGTTGACGGGAGGCTGGATGGCCGGCGAACTATCGTTTGACGTCGTCAGCGACTTCGACGACATGGAGATGCGGAACGCCCTGGACCAGGTGCGCCGGGAGGTCCAGCAGCGCTACGACTTCAAGGGTTGCACCTGCGAGCTGACGCAGGGCAAAGGCGAGCTGGTGCTGCTGACCGACGACGAGTTTCGGGCCAAGGCAATTCGAGATCTGATCGAGAGCAAGGCCGTGCGTCGCGGCCTGTCGCTGAAGATCTTCGACTGGGGCAAGCTCGAGCCGGCCGGCGGCGACAGGGTCCGCCAGCACATCGGCCTGCGGCGGGGCCTCAGCGAGGACCTGTCGCGGAAGCTGACCAGGCTGATCCGAGGCGAGTTCCCCAAGGTGAAGGTCCAGGTCCAGGGCGACGCCGTGCGCGTCTTCGCCAAGAGCAAGGATGAGCTGCAGCGCGTCATCGTCCGGCTGCGCGAGCTGGATGAACCGGTGCCCCTGCAGTTCACGAACTACCGGTGAGATCCGCTACCGGCAAGATCCACGCCCGGTGACCCGGCGCGGGCGATCTGAAGGAGATGGCTATGTCAGGCGCTGAGGGCCCCGCCGCCACCACTACGGTCGGCGCGGCGCTGGCCGAGACACTCGCCCGCTCGGGCATCAAGCTCGCCTTCACCGTTCCCGGTGAGAGCATCGTGGGCGTTCTGGAGGGGCTGGCGGAACGGCGCGTCAGAGTCGTGGCCGCCCGCCACGAGGGCGCGGCGGCCTTCATGGCGGGGGCCGTCGGGCAGCTGACGGGCCGCCCGGCAGTGGTCCTGGCCGGGCGCTCACCGGGCGCCTCGAACCTCATGATCGGCCTGGATGCGGCGCAGTCGGATTCCGCGCCGGTGGTGGCCATCGTCGGCCAAGTCCGGCGCGAGGTGCGCGGCCGGGGTGCTTTCCAGGAGATGGACCTGGCGGCAGCTTTTGGGCCCGTCGTGAAATGGGTGGCGGAGGCCCGTGAGCCGGAGGAGGTTGTCGGACTGGCCGAGCGGGCCGTGGCCACGGCAGTCCGGGGCCGTCCCGGACCTGTTCTGCTGTCGGTTCCGGAGGATGTGCTGGAGGCGGAGATCCCGGTCGGCCCTCAGCGACGGGCCTTCCATCCGGGCCATCCGGTGGAGCCCGACCCGGTGCTGGTCCGCGAGGCCCTGCACCTGCTCCTTGACGCGGAGAGGCCGTTGATCCTGGCCGGAGCCGGAGTCCTGCGGGCGCGCAGCACGGATGCGCTGGTTCGCTTCGCGGAGCTGGTACACACGCCGGTGGTTGCCTCATGGCGGCGCGGCGACGTCTTCCCCAACGACAACCCGCTCTACCTGGGGGCCACGGGCCTGGGATCGCCGGCGTGCGTGCGTGAGCGGCTGGAGCACGCCGACGGCCTGCTCGTGCTGGGCTCGCGGCTGGGCGAGTTCACGAGCTACGGCTACTCGATCCCAGCTGAGGGCACGCGCTGGGCGCAGGTGGACCTGGAGCCTACTGCCGCCGGGCCGGGCGGACAGCGGCCCAACCTGGCGGTGGCCGCGGACGTGGGCGCGTTCCTGCGGGTGGCCACGCGAGTGGCGGCCGGCGGAGTGCTGGAGATGGCAGGCCTGGAGCGCCGCATGGCCCAGAACGCAGCCGACCGGGTGGCCTTCGAGGCATCTGCCGTGACCGGCACGGAGGCCTGGGCCGGGCCCGGCATCCACCCCGGAAAGGTGATCGCGTCCCTGCTGGCAACTCTCCCACCGGAGGCAATCCTGACCAGTGACGCAGGCGACTTCGGCACCTGGGCGGCCCGCGGCTATCGCTTTTGCAGGCCCGGCACCTTCCTCGGCCCGACCTCGGGAGCGATGGGCTACGGGTTGCCTGCGGCCGTGGCCGCCTCTCTGGCACGGCCGGGCCGGACGGCTGTGGCGCTGGCCGGCGACGGCGGCTTCGCGATGTCAATGGCCGAGCTGGAGACCGCGGTTCGCGAGCGGGCCCACGTGATAGTGCTGGTCTTCGACAACGGGCGCTATGGGACGGTCTGGCGGCACCAGGCGGCTCAGGCGTCGGCGCCCGGCCTGGCTACGCGACTGGGCCAGATCGACTTCGCCGCTGTAGCCGGCGCTTGCGGCGCGCTGGGCCTGACCGTTGGCACGGACGAGGAGTTCGAGCCAGCGCTGCAGCAGGCTCTCGAGGCCGGGCGGCCGGCTCTGCTGCACCTGGTCCTCGATCCGCGCTGGACGACCCCGGACGTGATCCCGTCGGCTGAGGATCTTGTGCCCGAGGAAGCGCGGCGGCAGGAGGCCGTCGTCCAGGCGGAGGCCCCCGAGCCGGAACCAGAGGCTGTCGAGGCGGAGGCCGAGATAGTGCCCCCGGCGGCGGGCGGGCTGTGGGACTCGGCGGAGACCGGGCCCTCCGAGCCCAGCGAGCCGGCCGAGCAGGGTGGCAGGCCCGTAGCGGGCCACTAGACGGCGCGCCAGGGGCGCGGCCAGGCCGTGCTACCCGGGCACGCGGTGCTCAAGGACCAGCCTCGTCCGGCGCTCGTGGAGCCGCTGTTCCAGACCGACGGGGTAGACGTGCGGGTTTAGAAGGCGCCGGATGGCCGGGTGGAGGGATTCGAGCTGGGCTCTGGCGCGATCCCGCGCGGCATCGAGTGAAGGCGGGTCTGGCAGGCGCTGGCCGCCGCGCATCGCCGGCGCCACCAGCTCGTCGCAGGTCCATGAAGGATCGATGGCCCGCATGTGGAGCGCATCCGCCGGGTCGACGATCACATCGCCGTCGCCCGCGGGCGGGACCGCCTCGTCGTAGATCATGTCGGCACGGAAGCGGCCGGTAGCGTCGGTGAAGCGACGCACTCCGAGCACTCCCGGGATCGAGATCTTGGCGCTGTGCTCGGACAGCTTGACGGGGAAGCGCCACTGCCCGTCCTCGCGGACGGCGGTGAGCTTGTAGACGCAGCCCAGGGCCGGCTGGTCGAAGGCCGTGGCGAGCCGTGTGCCTACGCCCCAGATGTCGATCCTGGCGCCCTGCTCGCGCAAGGACTCGATCGTGTACTCGTCCAGGTCGTTGGAGGCGACGATCGCGGTCTCGGCGAAGCCGGCCTCGTCCAGCAGGCGCCGGGCTTCGATCGACAGGTAGGCCAGGTCGCCCGAGTCGAGGCGGATGCCGTCGAGCGACCGCCCGGCCTTGCGCAGCCGGCGGCCGGTCCGGATAGCATGCCGGACGCCGTCGAGCGAATCGTAGGTGTCGACAAGGAGAGTCACGTTGTCGGGCTGGGCGTCGGCGTAGGTGTCAAAGGCGAGCTGCTCGTCGCGGAAGACCTGGACCCACGAGTGAGCGTGAGTGCCTCGAACGGGGATGCCGTACAACCGCCCGGCCAGGACGTCGGAGGTCGCAGCGACGCCGCCGATGTAGGCCGCCCTGGCGGCCGAGATCGCCCCATCCGGGCCGTGAGCTCGACGCAGGCCGAACTCCAGCACGGAGCCGCCGCCCGCCGCCTGGACCACCCTGGCGGCCTTGGTCGCGATCAGAGTCTGGAACCCGATCACGTTGAGCAAGACGCTCTCCACGAGCTGCGCCTGCAGGAGTGGCCCGCGGACGCGCAGCAACGGTTCGTGGGGGAAGACGGCGGTCCCTTCGGGGATCGCGTCCACGTCGCAGCTGAAGCGAAGACCTGCCAGATGGTCGAGGAAGTCGTGGCGGAAAAGCGGCTTGCCGGACGTGCCGCGGAGTGCGGCGAGGTGCTCCAGGTCGGGGGTATCGAACTCCAAGCCGGCCAGAATCTCGAGCGCGTCCTCCAGCCCGGCTGCGACCACGTAGCCGCCATCGAACGGCAGGTTGCGGAAGCTGAGGGCGAAGACGGCTTCCCGATCGGCCAGCCCGGCGGCCAGATAGCCGGCACCCATGGTCAGCTCGTATAGATCGGTCAGCGCGGCCAGGGTGGGCCGGTAGAGGTCGCGAATGGGCACTAACGAACTCCTCGGACGGCAGTCTGGGCTCAGCATAGCGCTGTCTCGGGCGAGGAAGGGAGGTGCGCTGGCTGGCGCCGCTGGGGTACCCTCAGGCGCACACTCACCCCCGCCGCCGCTAGCGAGGTCGACAATGGCCGGGACCAAGCGAGGGGAGGCCAGGCCCAGAACCGTCCCAGGTGAGGGCCGGGCTGGCGAGCGGGCGGCTGCGCGGGGCACGTCACGGCGCGGCGGGTCGTCGGGGCCCGCCTCGCAGGCTGGCGACCGCAAGGCACTGGCCGACACGCAGGCGGCCCTGGTTCGGACTGAGGCGCTGTACCGAGTGGTCACGTCGATGGCGGCCGCGGAGAGCCTGGAGTCGCTCCTCCAGCGAGTCGTCGACGCCATCGCCGGCAGCCTCCCAGCCCACCGGGTGAGCCTCTTCGCCATGGACGTCGAGGGCGAGACCGTAACCGGCCACTACCGCGGTGGGCCGGGCGGAGACCCGCCTGCCGACATCGGGTACGAGGAGCTGATGCAGGGCCTGGCGGGCTGGGTGCTGCGCGAGCGGACCGGCACCGTGTCGGCGGGCGGCGTACGCGACCCGCGGGAGACCGACATCGTGCACGAGCGGCGGGTCCAGTTCGGCCACGGGCCGATGATCGTGGCCCCGATCATCTACCGCGACCGACCGCTGGGCGTGATCGTCGCGACCAACAGCCCCGGCGATCGTGAGTTCGACGAGGACGATGCCGAATTGCTCTCGGCAATGGCCAGGCATGCGGCGGTCTCGATCGAGAACGCACAGGTGCGGGAGCAGCTACGGACGGCTCGGGACGAGCTCGAGGACCGCGTCGGCCAGCGCACGGCCGAGCTGGCCGAGAGCGAGGATCGCTACCGCCGTATCACCGAGACGATGACCGACTACGTCTTCCACGTGAATCTGGAGGACGGACATGTGGCCGGCACCCGACACAGCCCCGCCTGCGTGGCCGTCACCGGCTACGCGCCCGAGGACTTCGACGCCGATCCGGAGCTATGGCTGGCGATGGTCGTTCCCGAGGACCAGGCGCTGGTCCTGGAGCAGGCTCGCGAGGTGGAATCCGGGCAGAGGATGAGGCCGATCGAGCACCGTATCGTACGCAAGGACGGCACCGTTCGGTGGGTGCGGAGCACGCCCGTGCCGCAGCTCGACAAAGGCGGCCGGCTCATCGGCTACGACGGCATCCTGCAGGACATCACCGAGCGGCGGGTGCTACAGAACGAGCTGGCCCATGCCCAGAAGATGGAGAGCATCGGCCGGCTCGCGGGGGGAGTCGCGCACGACTTCAACAACCTGCTGACGGCCATCCTGGGCAATGCCGAGCTGGCCATGCTGGATCTCGAGGCCGACCATCCGGCCCGGGTGAGCATCGCCGAGATCACGAAAGCTGCCGAGGGGGCGGCGCGGCTCACCCGGCAGCTGCTGTCCTTCGCCCGGCGCCAGATGATCGAGCCTGTCCCGCTCAACCTCAGCGAGGTGGTCGGAGGGTCGCTGGAGCTGCTGCGGCGCCTGCTGCGCGAAGACATTGAGATCGTCTCCGCGCTGGAGCCCAACCCGGGCATCGTGGAGGCGGACCCCGGGCAGATACAGCAGGTCCTCGTGAACCTGACGGTCAACGCCCGTGACGCGATGCCGGAGGGCGGGAAGCTGGTCATCGAAACCTCCAACGAGATCGTGACCGACGAGTACCTGGCCGGGCAGCCGGAGGTCGTGCGCGGTCGCTGGGTGAGTTTGTCGGTGACCGACACCGGCCAGGGCATGCCCCCCGAGGTTCAGGCTCATCTCTTCGAGCCCTTCTTCACGACCAAGCCCCAGGGGAGTGGCACCGGCCTGGGCCTGGCGACGTGCCATGGCATCGTCAAGCAGAGCGGAGGCCATATCTGGATCCACAGTGAGCTGGGGCAGGGCACGAAGGTCACGATCATGCTGCCGGAGTGCAGCAGTCAGCCTGCCGGCGGAGCGGAGTCGATGCAGGCCAGCGCGCCGGCAGGCGGCAGCGAGACCATCCTGATCGTAGAGGACGAGGCCAGCGTGCGGCGGCTGGCTGTGCTGGGGCTGAGATCGCTGGGCTACACGGTGCTGGAGGCAGCCAACGCGGCAGAGGCGCTGCGCATCGCCGCCACGGAGCATGACATCGCGCTGGTCGTGAGCGACGTGATCATGCCGGGCATACGCGGGCCGGAGCTGGCGACGCGGCTGCGCAGCCTGCGCCCGAAGGCCAGAATGCTCCTGACGTCCGGCCATACCGATGCCCCGCAAGGGTTCCGCGACGCGGACGGGAACCCCATCCCGTTTGTCTCCAAGCCGTTCACCCCGGACCGCCTGGCGCACAAGGTACGCGCCGTCTTGGACGGGGAATAGGCGGCCGCCTACTCTGCCGGCACATGCTTTGGGGAGAAGCGAAGATGTCGGCGCAGCGTCCCACTCTGAGAGGCCTGACCGGCCTGATGGTCGTCCTTGCCCTCGCGGCCGCAGGTTGCGGCAGCTCCACGTCCGCCAGTGACACCGTGGGCCCATCCGGGGGCGGCAACGCCGTCTCCATCTCGGTATCGAGCTACAAGCCCGCGACGATCACCGTGGCCCCAGGAACGACGGTGACCTGGACGAACAACGATCCGGTGGTCCATACGGTCACGGCTGACGACAGCAGCTGGGACAGCGGAAACCTCTCTCAGGGCCAGACCTTCTCCAGGACGTTCGACACGGCGGGCACATACACCTACCACTGCACGGTGCACCCCTGGATGGTTGGCACCGTGATCGTGACGCCCTAGCTGAGCGGCCAGCTCGGCCGGCGAACGTCCGCTCTCGCAGTTGCGGCCCGACAAGGAGATCGGCCTGGCAGCCTGGAGCGCCGGGCAGGATGCCCGCTGGAACTGCCCGCGCTGCGGTGGCAGGTTCGATTGGTTCGCCAGGGGCTGTCCCGGCTGCGGTGGGGCCGTGTGCTAGATCAAGCCCTTGCCGGCGTAGTCCTGGGCGCTGAACCACTTGCCGGACGTGTCGTCCTCGAGCAGAACTGGCACCATGGCCCCCGGAAGAACGGACTCGACCGCGCCGGGGGCCTCCGGACCGCCGAGGTCCGTTCTCAGCCAGCCGGGATCCAGCAGGTTCATCGTGACGCCGGTTCCCGCCAGGTGCGGCGCCATGTCGTAGACGTACTTGTCCAGGGCGGCCTTGGAGGCGGCATAGGGCATCAGCTGCGGCATATCGGCGATCCCGGAGGTCACGTTCACCACGCGCCCGAAGCGCCGCTCGATCATGCCCGGCAGGATCATGTTGCACAGGGTGATCGGGGCGATCGTGTTCACCTGGAAGCTCTGCCGGTACTCCTCCAGATCGGTTTCGAACATGTCCTCGCGCCAGGGCAGCTGGATGGCGGCGTTGTTGTAGAGGACGTCGATGCCGCCCGAGATACGCAGGGCCTGTCTTGCCAGCCGAACCACCTGCCTCTGGTCTGACAGCTCGGCCGCCAGGGCGTGGGCGGTCAGGCCCGCTGCCTGGAAGCGGGCCACCTGGTCGAAGGTATGCTCGAGGTTGCGGCTGTGGAGGATGAGGTTGCAGCCACGATCGGCCAGGGCGCCCGAAACCTGCCGGCCGATGCCACGGCTGGCGCCGGTGAGCAGGACCCATTTGCCCGAGATATCCAGCACGGCCGATCTCCTTCGCTTGTCCGAATCTCGCAGCTGATCATGCCACGGCTGACGGCCGTCACACCCGGCCCGAGCCGGCACGCCGGGCCAGGCCGAGGTTGTCTTCCCCATGCACCACAGCCTCTTCAGCCTCGCCGGGACCTGTGATAGTGGGTACAGTTGTCCCTGTCCGGTGGCTTGGAGCCCCTGGGGTAGGTGAGCCGCAAGTCCATGAGCAGACTGCCCTGATGACACCGCGAAAAGCCAGGTCGGCCGCTCGCGCACCCACGATCGGCGTCCTCGTGGACCTGCTTGAGGGGGAGTATCAGAGCGGCGTGGTCGGGGGCATGGTCGAAGCTTCGCTCGACCTGGGGTTCAACATGATCCTGCTCTCCGACAATTTGGGCCGGGCGAGGGGCGAGGGCAGGCGCCGCTCCGACATGACCTACGACCTGGCCGGAGCGGACACGATCGATGGCATCGTGGTCATGGCAGGCCCGCTGGCCAACATCGTCGGCATGGACCAGCTGGCCGCGTACTGCGAGCGGTTCCGCCCGCGGCCCATGTGCAGCATCGCCGCGACCGTTCGGGGGATGACCGGGGTCCTGGTGGACGGCGAGCCTGCGCTGCGCGAGGGGATCCGGCACCTGGTGGAGGAACACGGCTGCCGGGACGTGGCCTTCCTTGCCGGACCGCCGCAGAACGTCGAAGCCCGGGCTCGACTGCAGGTGTACCGCGAGACTCTGGCCGAGCTTGGCCTGCCCGCACCGGATGCCAACATGGCCGCCGGCGGATTCCGCTATGAGGCCGGCGTGAACGGCGTGGAGGTGCTGTTCGACCAGCGCGGCCTGCGGCCGGACGCGATCGTAGCCTCGAGCGACACGATGGCCCTGGGTGCGATCGACGCCCTCCGAGTGCGAGGCTTGCACGTCCCGAGTGACGTGGCAGTCACGGGCTACGACGACATCAGCGACGCCCGCTATTCCCTTCCATCACTGACCACGATCCGCCAGCCACTGCGCCAGCAGGGCCGGCTGGCGACAGAGGTGCTGCTGGGGCGGCTGCGGGGCGAGAGCTTTGAGGATCCTCTCGTCTTGCCGGCGGAGCTGATCGTGCGGCGCAGTTGCGGCTGCTACCCGGAGACTCGTCACATCCCGGGCGCTCTCGAGAGGCAGCAACGGCCGGTCTCGGTGGCCGGTAAGGGAGCGCCGAGAAAGGTCCTTGTGGAGGCTCGTCCGCGGATCGTTGAGGCTGTCCGCGAGGCGGCAGGTGAGTTGCCGGCCGGCTTCCCGGAGGATTGGGCGGAGGGGCTGGTCGACTCGCTTCTGACAGAGCTGAGCGGCGGTCCTGCCGGCTTCGGCGACAAGGTCAGGCAGCTCCTGAAGGAGACGATGCAGCCGGCTGCGACCGGCCATCCCCTCCGACCTGCCCTGGCGGCTCTGGGGCGCGAGCTGCTGGCTGCCTTGAGCCCGGACGAGGGGCAGCGCGCCGGTGTCGGGGAGCGGTTGGACGAGGCGGAGTACCTGGTCGGGGAGGCGATCGAGGAATCGCACATGCACTACCGGCTCATGATCGAGCGGCGCCGCAGATCGCTTACAGAAGCGACCGAGGCTCTGAGCGGGGCCTACGACCTGGAGTCGCTGGCAGAGGCGCTCCACGAGAGCCTGCCCCAGCTCGGCGTGCCCAGCGCCTTCCTGGTCCTCGACCGGGCCGCGGCCCCGGGCCCGGCCAGAGTGGCCTTCGCCCACGATCCGCGTCGAGACCCGGCGGAGCTGGAGCGGCTGATGTGCACCCCGGTCGACGGTGCATGCCTCCCGGACGGGCTGTTGCCGAAGGATCGCCGCTACACCATGGTCGCCGAGCCGCTGTCCTTCGAGGACGAGTCTCTGGGCTACGCGATCTTCGAGATGACGCCGCGCGACGCCTTCACGTACGACGCCTTCGGCGCCCTGAGGGTTCGAGTCAGCGGCGCGGTGAAAGTGGCCCTTCTGATCGAGGAGCTGCAGCTTCGCGTTGGCCAGCTCCGGCAGGCCCAGAAGATGGAGACCCTGGGTCAGCTGTCGGGAGCCATCGCCCACGACTTCAACAACCTGCTCCAGGCCATTCGAGGCTACGCGGAGCTAGCCGCGATGG
>Ga0315538_1001861_pt1 | contig 12227 bp, 10 predicted proteins | sample SalMarSW160230MG_2_FD_203834 | JGI IMG/M metagenome (GOLD analysis project Ga0315538, IMG submission 203834) | Salt marsh sediment microbial communities from the Plum Island Ecosystem LTER, Massachusetts, United States - Salt Marsh Sediment SW1601-230 ...
GTCATATTTGAAGAATTCTCCGCCTTTGGAACTGTAGGATTATCTATGGGTTCATCGAAAGTACCGATCTTAAGTCTCTCCCATGACTTCTCTGTTATAGGAAAATTGATTATAATTCTGACTATGATGGCAGGAAGGGTGGGACCACTTACTATTGCTGCAATGGTAATGCATGGTAGATTCATAGAAAGCGTAAAATATCCTTTAGCGAGAGTGCAAATAGGATGATTGGAAAAAAGAATTCAGAAAAAAGACAGAATTTTGTTGTCGTTGGACTGGGGACATTCGGGCTTACCGTTGTCGATGAACTCATAAAACAGGGCTGTCATGTCACTGCGATCGATAACAATGAAAGAATAGCAGATGTAGCTTCAGAATTCGCAATAGATGTCATAATAGCAGATGCACGTTCCAGAAAACCTTTGGAAGAGGCTGGAGTAGCTGATGCTGATGCTGCAATCGTCTCCGTGGGAGAAGACCTTGAAGCCTCATTTCTTGCAACCCTCCACCTTAAGGAATTTGGTATTCCCTACATTGTAACCAAGGCAACCTCAAAGGCTCAAGGTGAAATCCTTCTAAAGATCGGAGCAGATAGAGTAGTATATCCTGAGGAAGAGATGGCAGAGAAACTTGCGCAACAACTCCTTCACCCCAATATTATAAATTATATCCAGCTTACAGATGAAGTTGGCATTCTGGAAGCCCCAACCCCTGATTCATTTGTAGGGAAATCACTTAAGGAATTATCCCTTAGAGACAAATATGGACTTAATTTAATAGCAATAAAGAGAAAGATAAAAAAAGAAGGTAAAAATAACGTAATTGATGAGGTAGTAGAAGTGCCCTCTGCTCTGGAAAAAATAAGGGAAGGGGACACTCTTCTTGTAATAGGACGTCAAGATCATCTCAAAAAGTTTAAAAATATGCAACGGGAGGGCAGTGATACAGAAGGGAATTGAGCAATACAATACTGGAGATTTATTCACCAGTATCCCTACTTCTTTAGTTCTCGTAGACAATAACAAAAAAGTTCTTAAAGCTAACCCGGAAGCCAGGAAACTCCTTGGAGAAAATATTGAATCCATGAATCTTGAGGAGGTTTTCAAGAGTGAGAAACAGGGAATATTTGATAGAGCTTTACAGGGAGCAATCATTGAAAGGCAAGTGATAGAGGTTAATAATATTCCAATTGGGTTCAGCGCTTCTCCCATACATAACAGAGAGAATAAAATCACAGGAGCAATGATAATTCTCCGTAACCTTACCGAGATAAAGGAAATGGAGGAAAAATTAAGAAGAAAAAATCGCCTTACAGACCTTGGGGAAATGGCAGCTGGAATGGCACACGAAATTAGAAATCCCCTTGCAGCCATCAAAGCGGGTATTGAGTGTCTAACTAAGGATTTTACAGAAGAAAGCAATGCCTCTGAGTATATCAGAATAATCCTCAAAGAAATTAACCGCCTGGATCATATCCTCAATGATATGACAACCTATGCAGCACTCCGACCCTCTTACAAAACCGAATTGAATCTAAACAATATTATTCGTCACTCGTTGATTATGTTCGAGGAAGAAATGAAAGAAAAAAATATCCAGATAAATGACCACTATGATGGAGAACTTACATTTATTGCAGATGAGGATCAGATAGTAACTGTGATAAATAACCTTCTTCTCAATGCAATTGATGCTATAGAAAAAGATGGAACAATAGAGATGTCAACTATTGGAACGAAAGATAGTATAAAGTTCAGTATAAGGAACGTTGGCAGGAAAATACCGGAAGATATATTACCAAAGATATTTATTCCATTCTTTACCACAAAAAGCAAAGGTTCCGGATTGGGTTTGTCAATAGTTAACAGGATGGTTCAGAATCATAACGGAACCATAAAAGCCTACAATTGGGAAAAGGGGGCGTGTTTTTCAGTTACATTACCAAAGGGATTATAAATGGAGAAAAAAATACTAATAATTGATGATGAAAAGAATCTGGCCCAATTTTTACAAGACATATTATCAGAATTGAATGGGGAAGGTGATGACACATACACAATAGAAAAGGCTTTCAATGCTACTGATGGATTGAATATTGCAATGGATTTTAAGCCAGACCTTGTGCTTCTGGATATCAAATTACCGGATAAATCCGGCACAGAGGTGCTCTCCGATTTAAAGCAAGAAGATAGTGATATACAGGTGATAATAATGACTGGACATGCATCAATTGAGACCGCAGTCTACTCCATTCGTGAGAAAGCCTATGATTATATACAGAAACCACTTCCTACAAAAGACCATCTAAAAACCCTGGTGAAGAATGCATTAGAGAGACGCCAATTACTCCTGGACAAAAAGACCTTACTCCTTGAATTATCAGAAGCTAATGAGGCATTCGAAGAGGCAAACCGGGTTCTTCAGGACGAGAAATTATTGGTGAATAAACGTCTAAAGAAGAAATTCTTAGAACTCTCGCGTCTTAACACTTTTTCTCAAACCTTACTCCATTATAATAACTTAGCAGGTATGATTGAGGATGCACCAAAGAAGATAGCCAAAACAACCGAATCGGGTGGTGCAATACTCATTTTAAAAGAAGGTAAGGATGATAAATATGTAGTGCATTCTACAGCAAACGATGTATCTCTATCCCCGGGTGACACCATAAAAGTAGGTGAAGGACCGTTTGGACTTGTTAATAACAAAGGACCCTGGGAAACCGATGAATATATTTGCTGTCCCCTATCCTTTGGGGATGAAGCGCTCGGGGTTCTTGCAATCAAAAAGAAGAACGGAATTTCAGCTGACCTGATTGCTACAATAGCAGCCAATCTATCCGTTTCCCTGCACAATGTTATGCTATATGACACATTGAAATCCAGCTATCTCGAGGCCATTCTCGCACTTATTATGGTGCAGGAAACAGTGGACCCCGAGATAAAGGAACACAGTCAGAGGGTAAGTGATTTATCTCTAAAGATTGCAGAAAATTTAAATATCCCACAAAAAGAGAAGAACAATATAAGATACGCTGCTCTCTTACATGACCTGGGGAAAATCGGTCAGAAAAAAATTGACGCCGCAGCAGCCTCTGCAAGGATTATAAGTCCCATTAAATTCTTAAAAGAGACCAGAAACATCCTGAAACACCTCTGTGAAAATTATGATGGGTCAGGGAAACCAGACAATCTCTCTGCCGAGAACATCCCAATCGGGTCAAGAATAATCCGCCCTGCTAATAGAGTTGAGGAACTGCGCTCGGAAAATAAAGAAAAAACAGAAATCATAAACGAGATTGAGCAGGGCAAGGGTACTCTTTACGACCCAGAAATATCAAAAACATTAAAAGCCCTACTATAGCCAGGAGATATGCTATCTTGCAATACCGTTGGAGAATACTGGAAGGAGAAATTCGGAAGAAAGGTCTATAGAACCAGTATTGACGCTGGCTTTACCTGTCCCAACAGGGATGGTACAAAAGGTAGGCAACCCTGTATTTTTTGTGATGAAAAAGGAAGTAGACCACATTATGTAGAACCTTCTCTTTCGGTAAGAGAGCAGGTAAAAAAAAGCATTAAAGCACTTAAGAAAAGAGGGATAAACCTATTTATTGCTTATTTTCAGGCATTTACGAATACTTATGCTCCTGTCTCATTTCTTCGTGAAAAGTATTATGAAGCACTGAATTTTCCAGAAATAGTGGGTATCTCCATATCAACAAGACCAGATTGCATAAATCACGAGAATCTTGACCTCATAGCGGAGATAGCAAAGGATTATTATACAATAATTGAATTAGGCATTCAATCGGTCCATCAGAAATCCCTTGATAGGGTTGGGAGAAAGCATACTGTAGAAGATAGTCGAAAAGCCGTTAAAATGATAAAAAAAAGGGAGAATATTGAACTCGTGGCTCACTTAATAATTGGTCTACCCGGAGAGAATGAAGAAGATATCATAGAAACCGCAGATACTATAACGAAATGGGGTATTGATGGAGTAAAATTACATCATCTATATGTAGTTAAGGGAACAGCCCTCGAAGAGGAGTATAAAAAAGGGGGAATAAAGGTCTTTGAGGACCCTTTTGAATATGCAACTATCGCGACAAAAGTAATACAACACCTCTCCCCTTCCATCATAATACATCGATTCTCGGGATATGCTCCAAAAGAAGAATTAGTAGCTCCTCTCTGGACATCAAACCGCCACATAGCGAGACAGCTGATTCTTGGACAGTGAATGATAGTCCGAAGTCCGAAGTCAAACGAAACCGCAGATAAACGCAGATGGACACAGATAAAGACACACCACCCAAAGAATAGACACAGATTTACACTGAATTAATTGATTGAAAACTAAATCCTAAACCCAACAACCTAAGACCCAACACCTCCCACTTGACAAACATGCAAATAAAATTATATAGAAGGTGTGGCGCCATCGTCTAGCCAGGCCTAGGATACATGGTTCTCAGCCATGTGACCGGGGTTCAAATCCCCGTGGCGCTACCATTACCAATTGGGGAGTCGTCTAATGGTAGGACACAGGACTCTGGCTCCTGTTGTTGGGGTTCGAATCCCTACTCCCCAGCCATTCTTTACGATTTTTCGAACACCAATTACCACCGGCGCTCCACCGCCCACCCAACCCAAGCTCGTCCGCCTCGCAGTGAACCGCTCGGCGACCTCGCTTTGAAGGCGACCGCCCTTCCGCGGAATCTTCGCCAACTGCGTCGGCTCGCTTCGCGGAATAGGCTCGGTGATTTCCCAGACCTTGAATGTATCCTTTCGGAAGATAAAACAAATCTATATCGATTTTATCAAGTCCGTAAGATACGGACTTGATAAGACTTTGAAAAAGCTGGGGTCGGTCTTTGGGTGAAAATTCGCCAATCTTTTTTGAAAAATCTTTTAAGTTTTCTAAAACTATTTTTGTTTCAAATTTTTCTTTTTCTTCTTTTTGAATTGAAAGTTTTATACCCTCTAAATCAAATTCCAAAACCTTTTTCTTGTTTTCGAGATTTTCGATTTCCTTCCGAATGGAAGGGAATCTCTCAATCCCCACTTCAGAGAGAATTTCGATGAGATTTTGGAGTTTATTCCCCACCACCCTTAATTCATCGATTTTCTCTTTTTCCTGTTTTTTGAGGGGATTTATTTTCAGTTCGTCGTTTTTATTTTCTCTTTCAACGATCTTGCTTATCGCTTTTTCGTCTTTACTTACTTCCTTTAATTTGTTTATTACAAAATCTTCGATTTTGTCGGCGTTGACCGATTTTATTTTACAGCTATCCCACTCATGCTTATAAGTTTTCGTGCAGCGGTAATATTTTGTATATCTCGGAGTAACTCCGTCTTTATGTTTATTTTTTGTATAGGTCGGAGTCATAGTTGACCCGCATTCGCTGCACTTAAGAAGACCCTGCAAAAAATAAACGTGGTCTATTTTTGTTTTTCTTTTATATCTTTTCTTGTGAAAACTTTGAGCTTTTAAAAACATCGATTCAGTTATTATCGGTTTATGAACACCATCATAAAGATTTTCTTTATACGGAAGCTTTCCGTAATAAACAGGATTTCTTAAAATATTATCTACTGTCGTCTTACTGAATTTCTTACCCTTTCTTGTTTTATATTTCTTATTTATTCTTCTTCTTGTTTCGGCGAGCGATTTAGTCTCAATAAATATTTTAAACATCTCTTTTACAAATTCCGATTCTTCCGGATTTATGACAAGTTTTTTATCTTTGTTCTTATATCCGTAAGGTACAGTTCCCCCGTTCCACATCCCCTTTTTCGCTCTCTGATACATCTTATCTTTCGTTCTTTCCGTTGCGAGTTCCCGTTCAAATTGAGCAAAAGTCAGCATAATATTCCTTAAGAGTCTTCCCGAAGGAGTCGCTGTATCAAAGTGTTCAGTTATGGAAATAAAAGAAACTCCGTTACTGTCGAAAAGTTCTATCAAAGCGTAAAAGTCTTTAGGCGACCTTGTCAGTCTATCGATTTTATAACAGAGAACGCAATCTATTTTTCCGTCGATAATATCTTTGAGCATTCTGCCGAGTGCGGGTCTTTCGATATTCGCCCCGGAATATCCGGGGTCACTATAGACTTTATAAAGACTTAACTCATCCTGACTTTTGATATACGATTTTATTCGTTCTTCCTGAGCTTCGCAGGAATTGTATTCCTTATCCGCTTGATTATCTGTTGAGACTCTTGTGTATATTGCGCATTTCATTTTTTACATTTAAGGATAAGACGGGTTTGAGTTAGGGGGATATTCCTCCGCACATTCAAATAAAGTTTTCTTAAATCCATTCTTATGCAAAAATTTTACACTTTTATCTTCTTTAAATCCCGAAGGCCAAATTTCCTCAAGTTCCTCGGTGAACTTATAATCTTCTCTACATTTCTCAATATTATCACTCTCTTTAATTTCGGAAATTCGTTTTTCTATAAATGACGCATTGATACTATCGACTTCAACTCCAATTGAATTTCTTTGAAGTTGCTTTGCTACCACTAAAGTTGTACCCGTTCCAGCAAAAGGATCGAAGACCAAATCTCCTACCTTAGAAGAAGTTAATATTATTCGTAATAGGAGTTTTACCGGAGATTGTTGTTTATGTAAGCGCTCACCATTTTCTAATCTAAGCGGTTCATCTCCTGCAAAATACCCCGAAGTTAATTCTCGTATATCATCCCAAACATCCGTTACATACATTCCATTAGGTCTTCTATATTTTTCTGTTTGCAATAAAGGGGGATCAATCCGCAATCTATTGAAAACTCTTGGCTTTGTGCCCTTAGTGCAGAAAGCTATTATCTGATAATGTTTGCCAAAACGGTACTTTCCAGGAATTGCAGAAGTCTTCTTTTTCCAGACTATCAGATTTTGAAATGTCCAACCTGTAGCTTCCAAGGTTTGTAAAACATGTTTAGTATTCTTTTCTCTTTGCATGAAGTAAATAGAACCTCCCATACTTGTGTTTTTATAAATCAGATCACAAACCCTTTCCATCCACTTCCAATACTTTTCCGGTTTCATAGCATCATAATGACTATTATATTCTTTTCCTTGATTGAAGGGAGGATCTAAAAAAGAAAGAGAAATTTCTTCACCTTTGTATTTTTTAAGATATTTTTCACAATCTCCTAATATTATTTCAGTATCCATTCTAAAATCCTCTTTATTGAATTAAAGTTTCTAATTTAATCTTATAATAATCGCCTTCTTTCTCTATAAAATTGCGCTTCATAAGCAAATCAATATATACCTCTGGCTTAATTTGAGATTCTAATACTATTAACCTTTCTCTTAACTGTTCAAGTTCAAGTTTCCTTTCTGTTAAATAATACAGTATTAATGCCATAAGAAAATGTTGTTTTTTTATAGTCTTTTTGCCCAAATGCTTCATTAATTTATTAGCTATTTTCCCAATCTTAATTCTCAATTTTTTTACATCTACTTCCTTTTTTAATACCAACTTTGCAAAAAGGTCTTTTACTTCAGAGCTTGTATTTAATCCAAACATATAATTAAAAAACTGACCGATATCCTTACATAATTTTTTTGTCAAAGCTTTCTCTACATCTTCACTTTCTTTAAACAATTGCAAAAATTGGTTTCTTGCATCCTTAATAGAATTACGATCACTACAAACTAATAAAGATTCAGTGTTTTCACGCCAAAACCTAATTGAATTAACAGTCTTCTTGAATCCTAAATTCATTTTATTTATATTTATAGAACTTATAACTAATCTTTTATCAGTTACTATCATCTTCGCGTGAAGATTCTCAACCGGAGTCTTAATTTTAATATCACAGGCCAATAATTCTCTAAACATCTTTTGAATTTTATCAGGAAAATCCATACTTGTAGTTCCAGAAAGAATTAAAATTTCTATACCTTCTAATTTCTTCTTCATTAAAAACCTAGCAAACGCCTCGTCAGTAAAGCTTTCAGTTGATAACAAAACAAAATCTTTTGCCTCTGATACTAAATTCTCGTATAAATCCCGCCCTCTTCCATCAAAGGGCGTAAGGTATAAGTTATCCTCTATATTAATGTTTTGGGGGCACAAAATCTCCGGATAATGTAAAATCCAATGATTTTTATGGGTCTCAGTCTCTATAACTCCCGGCAATTCAAAAACCTCTAAATTTCCAGTAGGATTCTCGTTAATTATTTTTTCCCTAATTGTACCTTCAAACTGTCCTTTTTTCAAAACAAATAATTCAAGCAATTCATCAAATTTCTTGTTAAATTCTTTGATTTTCTCCTCATCATTTTTAAAAACTAAAATTGCATCAATTTCATTTTCTTCCGTAAAGTTTGCCGAAAGTACAATAGCTGCCTGGTCAGTCACTATAAATTTAACATGAAATGAGTACCAACGCCCGACGGCAGTTGAAGTCCTCCCTGGATCTCCAACATTCCACTTGCAGAAATATAAGATAGCTCCCCTTTCTTTAAGCTTTTCAAAACGCGAAATAACTACATCCTGAATTTCTTCATTAATGCTATCATAGGGTAGTGTTAATACTACAACTTTTACTCCTTCCTCTAATTTTTTATATAAGATTTGGAATATTTTTTCGTTATGTAACTGGAAAATCGCAATGTGTATATACTTTCCAGCTTCTTTCAATTCTTCAATTATTCTGTCAGTAACCTTAACACCAAACTCAAAATCCCCCATTAAATCTCCTTTGGAAAAATTTAACTATAAAATAAGTATAACGAGCATAGCTTCCAAGTCAAGTATAAAACAGAAAAGAAAAAGGGTTAGTACGAAAAAATTAATATCATTAAGATAAAATAGTAGCCTCAGGTTTTGGCAGCCAACAAATTTCACCCTTCCATTCTTTCTCATCTTCCAAATATTTTACAACTTTTTTCTTAAGCTCCTCGTATTTAGATATTTTTATACTCCCGAACTGATTCCAAGTATTATTCACCTTCTCACCTTCAAATAGAGGTCTTAAAATGAAATGAGCCCATTCAATTTCCCATATGTAATGTATAAAACCTCCATGAATATAATAATTAGTCCAAGCATAAATTTTTTTGATTAAAGAAAACTTTACTGGCAAATCAAAAAAACTCTTAAATTCTTCCACCAACTCCAGAAAACAATTCCCAGATATTTTGAAAAGCTTTCCATTCTGATTTAAAACGTGAGAAACACCAAAGGCATTTTTTAATCTAATTTCGATAGATTGTCTTAATAAAAAAATAGAAGTAGGGATTATTACAAAACCACCTAACTCCTCCTCTTCTACTCTTCTTTTCAGTAACATTGCGGCAGCAGAAAATATCTCTACGGAATTAGCTATAGCCCGTTTTCTCCATTTATATCCGAGATTTTTACCTGAAATATAATAACTCCAAACATCTAAAAATTCTACAGTTTCGAAAACAAATTCCTTAAGCAATTTTAGTTTATGCGAATCTATATAATTTTCACTTCCTTTGCTCCTCAAAGCTTCATAAAATACTCTTTCACTAGACCTTATAAGCATTTGCATCTTATATTTGGCTTTAACTTTGTTTTTTTGTTTCTTGCTATATAGAGTATATACCTCTTCAGTTAAATGTTCATCTGTATAATCTCGAGCTTTTGGAAACCAACTTGCATATAAATTTTTAAGATATTCTAGAAAAACCTTAAATTTATTTTTAAATTCTTCTACATTCTTGAAATCCTGTTTCTTAAGCGAAATTTTAATGAAAGAATGTAACTCTTCTATCTCTTTTGGAACCGGCATAAAATTCATTAAGTTTATTCCTCTACACTAAAAATATCGCTTTGTTTAGGTACATTTATAACCCCTATTTTCCCTTCCTGCTTATGAATTTTAGACCATTCTGTTTCTAAAGCCAAAACAGTATACATTATTGCTGCTTTTGAAATTTCGAGCATCAATTGAATGTATTTGAAAAATTTGTCCTTATATATATGGTTTGTTTTATATTCTTCATCTTCGACTTCATATCCTTCTATCTCTTTTATATCTAAATATTTATGAACCAAGTTGTTTCTTAATTTTTGTAAATAATTATAGGAATAACCCTCTTGAAAATCTAAAGACAACTCAAACAGTGCAAGTAACTGAAGATTATTTAGATCCTTAACTAAATTCTTAAATTTTTCATAAGTTAAACTATTTAAATTTACATCTCTAGAGTGTTCAATCTCAAAATACATATATAAAAAATTAGCTATCTTATCTAAAATATTAAATAACTTCGTAAATACGGTTTTTAGAATTCCATACTCTAAGTTATTATGAGCATAATCTAAAGTATACATGTACTCCGTCATATCTGCTGTAGTAACGTTTAATTCCCCGATAGTTGCAAGGAAATAAAGATACCTGGCACTCGTAAAATCTTCTATTATTTGATTTAAATGTTTTGCAGCATAAAAAATATTCCTTTCAAAACCATGATATTCCGCCGTAGTTCCTGAAGATTTAATAGAAATAAAGGGAGGTAAGATAACATCTTTTAAACTATTCTTATTTATATTAAAACCAAAATGGAAATTTAAAAAAAGATTTTTATCTAATACAAAATTTTGATATTTTCTTAAGTTTACCAGAGATTTATTTACTTTTCTAATTCGAGTTTTCGAAACATACACTATCAATTTACGTGGTAAATTAAGGAACCATTTTCTTAGATTTTCTAAAAAATTATTCGTTACTTTGATTTTATTCCCAGACAAATATTTATTCAATTCATTTAACAAATTTTGAAAACTCTTTATTGCAAATTCTCCACCTATATTTTTAAGTCTTTCATCTTTTAAAGAACCTTCAAATAAATCTCTTGCTTCAATTAACAATTTTTTAAATTTAAATTTCTCAGGTAATATTCTATAATAATAAATAATTGCCCTAGCTTTATTCCCCAACGCCATACCAAAGTTAGGATCAAGTTTTAAAATGCGATTATAAAGCATAATAGATTCATAGTATCTGCCGAACTTATCCAAAATATTACTGGAATTTGTTTTAGCCATAGAAAATTGGTCGGTCCAATCCGGAGCTATCTTATTATAATACTTCATCGCTTTAGAATATTCGTCTATTTCCATCAGAACACTCATATATTTGACTTCTTTTCCTCTGGAATTTTTTTTCAAATCTTTAATTTGAGTCTCAAATTTTATATCAGCAATAGAATGATAAGCATTTCCGATATCATAGTATATCTTATTCCTTCTGTATCCTTCCATTGTATCCGCCTGATAATCCAACAGTCTCTCTTTGGCGAAATAAATCAAACGTAACTCTTTAAAATCTTTTCCTAAATTAACAATCATCCCATTAATGTTCAATTTATAAAATGGGTCATCGTGGAATTTTTTGTCTAGAGCGTTTATATCCCTAAAAAAATCCTCAAGCGAAATTTCCTTATTCTCGAAACTTTTCCTTAGCTTGTCAAACTCCTGTCGTACGTTTTGATTTACATAACCTTTCTTATACATAATTAAAAAAATATATAAAGATTAAAAGTATATGTCAAGGTAAAGGGCCTTATAGCGAATAAAAAACAGATGAACTCTTGACTCTCCTTAAGAGTGTTATAAAATTTATAAGTAAAACAAATGAGTAATAGAAATATCAAAAAACTCAGTAAAAAATACTCTAAAGAGAATCAAGAACTCGGAGAATTGTTTCTTGAAGTATCCGATTTTAAAAAACGAAGAGAGAAGAGAGTTGTGCCTAAAAAAGAAGATATTGAAGAGAAACATTATCTTGAACAATTAACTAGAAGACAACATGTAATACACAAAGAATACGCAAATTTTATAGAAAAATTAAAAAATCATCCCTTACTTAAGAACAAAATATCTGAAAGCCTAATACGCTATATATTTCGTGACCTTCGATTCTCTAAACATCTCCATAAAAAAAATTTTAGTCCAGAAGAAATCGGAACTCTAATTATAGAAGAAATTAGCAAACAAATTTCTTCATATCTAGTAATATTTCCATTAGCCGGATTTATTCCAAATAACAGATTTTTTAAACTTGGGAATGTTGTATTTGGAACAGCTAAAGAAATCGTAGAATACTTTACTTGGTCTCAAGTTTTTAACGCAACATTTTCAGCAAAAGCTTCATACGGTGTGTTCCAGTCAAGCACTTTCCTCGGTCTACCATTAAGTAAATCCTGTGCCTTGTTTATTTGATAATATGACA
>Ga0315538_1001869_pt1 | contig 12199 bp, 1 predicted proteins | sample SalMarSW160230MG_2_FD_203834 | JGI IMG/M metagenome (GOLD analysis project Ga0315538, IMG submission 203834) | Salt marsh sediment microbial communities from the Plum Island Ecosystem LTER, Massachusetts, United States - Salt Marsh Sediment SW1601-230 ...
GTCGATGAGAATTTTCTGGAGGAAGTTGGCATTGATGTCGGTGCTCGCCTCAACCTCGGCGAGCACTGGACGGAGGGAGAGTTTCGTATGGGTTCGTTCGAGGCGGTTACGCCCCAGCCATCGGGTCTTCCCGGGAGCTGGGATTTCGGCGACGTTGAATTTCCGCTTGGCTCCGGGGACACGCTTCGCAGCGGGTCTTTGTTGGGGACGTTCAGTACCGGTAGTGGTTATATTCTTGACATGCTGCAGGCCAGTTTTCTTATAAGAGCGACGCAGGCGCACCGGGATTCGGAGTCTTTAGTGGCGCCTAAGGTAACGGTTCTGAGCGGGGAATCGGCGACGCTTCAGGTAAGAAGGACGGTTCGATATGCGATACCGCCCAACATTTTGGGCAGCGGCGGCGCCGGTGCAGGCGGTATAGGCGGCGGTAGCGCCTTCGGCGGCGGCAGCCAGAGCTTGACTCAGAGTATTTGGTATGTACCGACAGGACCAACGCTGAATATCACTCCCGCGATTACTCACGATAAAAAGCACGTCGTGCTCAACATCGTGGCCGAACTGTGGGACCTGCTCGGATTTGAAACTCAGACGGTCGAGGTGCCGATACCCTCCGCAGTCGGCGGACAGCCGTCACAGGTGCTCGAATACGACATATCGCTTCCCCAGACGGAAAGGTCGAGGGTCAAAACGCGAGTGAGCGTGCCCGACAGCGGGACGCTGCTGTTAGGCGGTCTGAAGAAGGCCGAAAAAGAGAATAGGGAAGCCGGCGTTCCGATACTGAGCAAGATACCGCTTCTCGGCAGGTTCTTCACGAATCGCAGCAGGGTAAACGACCAGAGGGTTCTGCTGATTTTGGTCAAGCCGACGATAATACTGCAGGAGGAGGCCGACGCAGAGGCCATAGCGGCTATGGAGGGCACATTTTGATTTTACATTCGGATAACAATAAAAAATTGTGTGGAGGCCGGCGAAAAAAATGAAACGGGAAATCTCGATTAGTTTGTTAATTGTAATGGTTCTCAGCGGTTTTGCCGGAGCGACCACGTTTTACGTGCCCTCGAGGACGTACAAGACAATCCAGTCGGCCATCAATGCGGCTTCAAACGGGGACGTAGTGGAGGTGGCGCCGAATCCGAACCCGTCTTATCCTGTGGCATACACGGGGCAGGGGAACTGGGACCTCGACTTCAAGGGCAAGGCGATAACGGTAAGGAGCCAGATAAACCCGGCTAATCCTAACTGGGGCATAATAGCTTCGACGATTATCGACTGTACCGATGTGAACGTTTTCACGGGCGAGCTGGAGCCGCACCGTGCCGTGCGGTTTGACAGCCCGGCAGAGGGGCCGGACAGCAGGTTGATGGGCTTTACAATCAGAAACGGTTATCAACGAGGTAAGAGAGGCGCCGACGGGGACACCCCTTACATAGGCGACCCGTTTAGCAAGTTTGACCCGATTCCTCCCTGCGAGGATGACCCGGATAACTGCCCGCCGAGGGCGCTTCCTGGTGAGGACCCGCCGGAGGGCCACGGCTACGGGGGGGCGATTCTGTGCGAAAACAGCAGCTCACCTACAATAAAATACTGTGTGATTACGGATTGCGTGGTTACCGGTGCGCGTGGAGGCAACGGTGCGCCGGGGTTGAACGGGCCGTGGCAGCACTGGACTATAGGCGATGCGGACCCGTGTAATTCCAACCACCCGGACCCGAATGCGACGATAACGGATGAGGACGGTGGCCAGTGGGGAGGTCACGGTGGAATCGGTGAAGGCAACGGCTACGGCGGCGGCATTGCCTGCCGGGGCGGGAGCAGCCCGCTAATCAGCGATTGTGTATTCACCAACAATCAGGCCAGAGGCGGCCAGGGCGGCAGAGGCGGCCAGGGCGGCGGCAGTCTTGATGGTGACGAAAGCGGCGGCGGCGACGGCGGCGAGAGCAAAGGCGACGGTATGGGCGGCGCGATTTACGCCGCGAGTGGATGTTCACCGGTGGTCATCAATTGTACCTTCAGCGACAATTTTGCGACGGCCGGTTTTAGGGCTGCACGCGGGGGCAGGGGGTTGGGCAGTACGACCGACCCGCGCGCTCTGCCGGGCGATTGGGGAGTAATAACAACCAACGGTCTTATTGCCGGCGGGGCGGCTTATTACGGCAGTTCCTTGGAGGCAAATTTTGTCAACTGTACATTTACCGACAACCGGGCCTATGACGTTATGCCTTACTGGTTGCCCTTCGGGGACCCTATTATCGCCGGTTATACGACCGGCGGTGCAATTTATCGCGGCAGTAACAGCACTTTAATTATCAATACCTGCGATTTTCAGAATAACCTCGGCGGCGCCATCTGGTGCGGCACGGGCAGCGGCATAACGGTGAACAATAAATACGCAGTGTCGATGGGCCAGCCGGAGCACCGGAGTCAGTTCATAAACAACAGCGACCCCGACAGCGGGATTTCGACCGGCGATATTGGTTCGGGGGGTGCAATCTGCATCGGGACAGACAACACTGTGGATATCAACAACTGCCATTTCGGCGGCAATTTAGCAAGGGTTGACGGTGGGGCATTGAAGCTGCAAAGCAGCGCTGTAATCAGCGACTGCTCTTTCAGCGGTAATGTCGCACAGGGCATAGACGGCGGTTGGACCGGGTACGGCGGCGCCGTCGATGCCTACAAGGGCACGCTCATCACGGTACAGTTCGACGACTGCAGTTTTACAGAGAACCAGGCGGCGGCGGGCGGGGCACTTTCGGGGGACAGTTTCAACGGTACGTTCAATCGCTGCTATTTTGTGAATAATACGGCAGAGGAAGGCGGCGGGATGGATCTTCGCAATGGCCTTGGCACTGTTGAACTGGACGGGGTGGTAGTTAAGGGCAATTCGGCGACATTGCCTTCCGGCGGCGGCGGCGGCGGTATAAACTTCGTCAACATGGATATCTTGGTTCAGAACAGCACGATAGCCGACAATTCCGCAGTCAGTTCCGGCGGCGGGGTGAGCGTGTGGACGGATGGGGTGCAGACGATAAAGAACTGCCTTATAACGGGTAATTATTCCGATGCGAACAACGGTGGCGGGATTGCGTGCCATTCGTCAGCGACGCCGGCGATAAGCAACTGCACATTCAGCGGTAACGGCGCGGCCTTTTTTGGCGGAGGCGTGTACAGTGACCTGAGCGCAAAGCCCGTTATTACGGACAGTATATTCAATGACTGCGGCAATCATGCAATACACGAAGAGGGCAACGGGGATGCGGAGGCAAGGTACTGTTTGTTCTATAACAATAGCGATGGTGATTACTATGATTCGGTGATGGGATTGTTTTCCGGGGCTTCGCAGGTCGGTTCGATTCCGGACAGCAACGGGACAAACCTTTACGGCGACCCGCTGTTTGTGAACGGACCGCTCGGAGGTTTTTATCTTAGCCAGATTTTCGCCGGTCAGGGTATGGACAGCCCGGCGGTGGATGCCGGAAGCGCTCCAGCCGTGAACGTGGGGATGGACGGATTTACCACCAGGACAGACAACGTTTTTGACATAAGCCAGGTCGATATCGGCTACCATTATCCGGACAGCGCAACGGTTTTGACATTTGAGCTGACGACCAGCGTCTCGGCCGGGCTGGGTACGATTGAGCCGACGAGCGGCCAGTTCTTTGCCGGTGCGGTGGTAACTCTTACGGCGACGCCGCAGAGCGGCTGGCGGATAAAGCGGTGGACGGGAAGCGACGACGATTCGAGCACTTCGACGAGCAATACCGTTATAATGAATTCGGACAAGGTCGTATCGGTCGAGTTCGACCAGCCGAGGACACTTCTCGTATCGGTCGGCGGCGGAAGCGGTTATTACCCGACCATCCAGGAGGCGGTCAATGACGCCTGCGACGGTGATACGGTGGTTGTCTATCCGGGGACCTACTACGGCGGTTATCCTTTTTATCCCTGGCCCTGGGTAGTGCAGGTTGACAAGTCAATCGAGATAAGGTCGTTAGACCCGGACGACCCTGCCACGGTTGCGGCAACGATAATCGACGGATACCGCCAGTATCTGTACCAGACGGGATGGATTAACTGGGGCGTTGGGTTCCTGCCGAACACGGACGAGAACACAATACTGAACGGCTTTACGATTATGAACTGCGGCGGTTATACAACTACCGGCCCTGACGGAGACCGAGACCCTGCTGTTCATCATCCGGACGGTTTCGACGGACCGTCTGCTGAGGGTGGGGGCATATTCGTTGCCAGCGGCGGCGGGCCTGTTATCAAGAACTGCGTGATAAGAGACAATGTAATTGTCGGCGGCGACGGCGGCAACGGCGTCGGCGCCACTCAAATTGAGCACGCCGGCCGGGGCGGCTGGGCCGGCTGGGCGTGGGGCGCCGGTGTGTACTGCGGCGTGAACAGCACGGCAAAGTTTATCAACTGCCGTATTATCGACAACATTGCCCAGGGCGGCAACGGCGGCAACGGCGGCAATGGTGTTGTCCCCGGCGGCTTAGGCAATTACGGTGGAAACTACAGCATAAGCGGTTCGGGTGATGGTGTTGTACTGCTGGACCCGTTCAGTCTGCAATCTATCAGTCTGCAGGACGACCTGTGGAAGTGGTTCGAGTGGGACGAGGGGGCAGGGTACGATATATCGCCTATTTATAACTTTGATGTTGGGACATATATTGACCCGTTCCTAAACGAGGCCAAGTGGCACTACTTCGGGGATTACAGATGGTACACCGGTATGGGCGGCGGAGTATATGTTGACAGGGGAAGCGACGTCAGCTTTACGGACTGCGAAATCAGCGGGAATCTTGCTAATGGCGGTATGAGCGGCCAGGGCGGGACCATTGGGACAACACGATATAATGAACCGTTGATTCCGTATCTAATACCGAGCTTTGGCGGCGGTGCGTATTGTGCGGCTGGCGCTAAGGTATCCTTTAAGAATTGTACAATAGCGAACAATACGGCGTTCGATGCGAACGACCCGAATCATCGGCTGGACGCATATCTCGGCCACGGCGGCGGCGTCTGCGCCGAGGATACGGCAGAGGTTATCTTCGAGGGCTGCAACCTGACCGGCAATACGGCCTCGATGGGGGGCGGATTTAACTTTGCCAATGCGAATCCGACGATAACCGACAGCAGGTTCACGTCGAATACGGCGTTTCACGGCGGGGGCATTTTCGGTGAACACGGCGCAGCGAGCATAAGCGGCACCGAGGTTACCGGCAATGCTGCGGTCCTGTATGCACCGGAGCCCAACATTTTCCTCGATGTGTCAGGCAGGGGCGGCGGCATTCATTTATGGGACGTAAATGCCGAGGTTGTGGACAGTAACATCACCGATAACATCGCCGAGACGTCCGGCGGCGGAGCGTTCTTCGGCGGCGAGGGCTTCTCGTCACTGTTCAACTGCCTGCTTACCGAAAATACCGCCGGCCGCGACGGCGGGGCGATTACGAACTCGACCTTCTCGCAGCTTTCAATCGCAAATTGTACACTTGCAGACAACTCCGTAGCAGGACAGGGTTTCGGAGGTGGTTTATACAGTTCTCACTGGAGCTATACGGACATAACAGACAGTATCATCTGGGGCAATTTGGCCGTTGACGGCGCCCAGATTGGTGTAGGGACGGGCTTCGAGTACGACCAGGGATGTTCCACGGTGAGCATCTGGTTTAGTGACATAGGCCCGAAATTTGCCTATACCGGAATTTCTCTGGAGCAAACGTCCTCGGGCGGCTCCGAGCAGAGCGGCGGCACGACAATTATTGATTCCGGAACTATTTATGACCGGCTTAACGGCCCGACCGGCAAGGCCGAGGTGATAGTGAGCTTGTATGAGCCGTTGCTGAGGGCCGATACGGACTGGACCGACCCGGCATCGATTGCGGTCCTGCAGGCCGAAGAGGCAAATCGCCAGACGGCCGTGCTGTCAATACTTACACCGTCGGAGTTCACGCTTAAACATCGATACAAGAACCAGGCGGGCTTCTCGGGCGAAATTACGACCGAAGGCCTGAATAAACTTCTCAACAATTCAATGGTTCAGTATGTTGAGCCGGTCAGGCAGGTAACGGTGGAGATGTCTCAGTCGCTTGCCCTGGCCAATGCGATGCAGGTGCGCAATATCTATGACGGGACGGGTGTGGGTGTTGCGATAGTTGACAGCGGTGTGGATTACAGGCATCCGATGCTCGGCGGCGGGACCTTCCCGAATGCCAAGGTAATCGGCGGGTACGATACGGGGGAAAATGATGCGGACCCCACACCGATAACTATTCAGAATGACCCACTGTATGCACACGGAACATCGTGCTCCGGTATAGCAGCGGGCAGCATTCCCGGCTCACCCATAGGTGACTATATCGGCGGCGTGGCGCCCGGGGCCGGGATATACGCACTGAAGATAGAGGACGATTTCGGCATTATGACCAATGCTGCGGCACTTGCTGCGTGGGAGTGGTGTGTAAATCATCGACTTGACGACCCCGCTAACCCGATTTTGGTAATGAGCAATAGTTGGGGCATTTATAATCTACCGTTCAACGACCCGGTCCAGGCGGATGCGTTTTTCCCGGCGATGACCCTCGCAGCCGACAGTGCGGTGCGGGCCGGCATTACAATATTAGCGTCATCGGGCAACGACGGCTATGCGGGGCAGGGCATATCGTTCCCGTCCGCGTTGTCGGACGTGATATCGGTGGGAGCGGTTTATGATACGACCGACCAGGTAACGTCGTACTCGAACACGGCCGACATCCTGGATATTCTTGCACCGGCCGACCCGATTTACACGACGGATATGATAGGTGCCGCCGGTTTTGACCCGGGCGATTATTACCCGTACTTCAGCGGGACAAGCGCATCGTGCCCATTTGCGGCGGGGGCGGTTGCGGTGCTTCAGCAGGTGGCCAGGAGCCAGATGGGTACATATCTGCCCCCGGCTATAGTCAGGCTTCTGCTCGTGGCCAGCGGCGACCCCGTTACAGATATGAAAGTTACGATAACCAAGCCGAGAATCAACCTTGGCGGACTTGTCAGTATGCCTGCGGCCAGAGCTATCTACGTCGAGCAGGGCTGTCCAACCGGCAGCGTTATCGGCTGGGACCCGAACAGTTCAGACCCGAACGACTGGATGCCTGACTTTACGAACTATGCCAACATCAGTGAGGACCCGAACTTTGTGAATGGTTATTATCTCAGCCAGCTTGCAGCAGGCCAGTTGTTTGACAGCCCGGCAATCGATGCCGGCAGCGATACTGCGGACAATCTCGGGCTAAACGAATACACAACTCGAACGGATGGCCAGGTTGATACCAACATTGTAGATATGGGCTATCACAGCGCAAGATTTGAGGTCCCTCAATACGAGCTTACCTTTACGGCGATTGAGGTCAACGAACTTACGCCCCAGCAGCAGCCGGTGGTTATTGAACCACAGAGCGGCTCTGTGTTCGCGGCCCAGACGCGAGTGAATTTGGTCATCAGCTCACCACCTGCGGGCTACGAGGTTTCGTGGACAGGGACGGATGACGATAGTCTGGCAGGAACGACCAACACTGTGTTGATGGACAGTAACAAGACCGTTATGGCCACATTTGTCAAGAGCACAGCCGATTTGACGATACTGGTTGTTGGTCAAGGCAGCGTATCGCCGGCCGCAGGCGTGTACACATATCACCGCGGCACTATAGTAAACCTGGCTGCAATCCCGGACGGCGGCGCCTGGCTACAGGCATGGATCGGAACCGATGATGACCTCTCTGCCCTGCTGACAAACACAGTCACGATGTATGCAGACAGGCAAGTTACGGTTGAGTTTGAACTATCGGCGATTATAACGGTACCCGGCGATTACCCGACTATCGGCGAGGCCGTTGCCACCGCTCAGGACGGTGATACAATCCAGTTGTCATCCGGTGTTTACTACGCTGCCGGTCAGGTCATCGACAAGCAAATAACGCTTGCCAGCACTAATCCCGACGACCCCTGTGTAGTGGCCCAAACCATAATTAACGGCACGGGAACCGCTGGTTCGGTTGTTACTTTCACCGGGAATACAACTCGATATAGCGTGCTCGACGGCATTACCATCGCAAACGGCGGCTATGGCATCATACCTGCCGACAACGGGGAGAACCCGGGCGATAACGGCCAGGATGGGGGCAGGGCCAGGGGTGGAGGAATATACATAATGTCTGGAGGTGGCCCCACGATAAAGAACTGCATCATCAGGGACTGCCACATAAGCGGGGGGGACGGCGGCGACGGCGCCAGCGCCGATGCCACCCATAACGCCGGACGGGGCGGCTGGGGCGGCTGGGCCAGAGGCGGCGGGGTTTACGTCGGCTCGTCCGCCGAACCGAACTTTATCAACTGCGTAATCACAGCTTGCACCACCACCGGCGGCAACGGCGGCAACGGCGGAGACTACGCTGACGGCGGCGGCGACGCAGGAGTCGGCGGCAACTGGAGCGACGGGCAACTGTGGAGACAATGGGGATACATAGGCGACTACCGGTTCTACAGCGGATATGGAGCCGGTGTTTTTTGTGACCTCGATAGTAGGGTTAAGTTTATCGCCTGTGATATTACAGGAAACCGCACGCAGGGTGGTGTGAGTGGTATCGGCGGCAGCAGAGAGCCGGGAGTATCCATACCACCGCCGGGAACAAGCTACGAGATTCCCAGCTACGGTGCTGGTATGTATTTTGCCGCCGGTTCTTCTGTTGAGGTTATTGACTGCAACATAACTAACAATGTGGCACCGAAGCCGACTGCAACTTACCATATCAGTCCGCATCTGGGCCATGGCGGCGGCATCGCTTTCGAGAAAACTGCTTCGGTGAAGTTTGAAAAGTGCAACATTACCGACAACATTTCGTCCGTCGGCGGCGGTATGTACTGGACCGACCCTTGCACAGCGCCTGAGCTTATCGATTGTAACATTAGCGGCAATGCGGCCTACCAGGGAGGCGGGCTTCTGCTTTCGGGTAGGTATGCCACCATCAAAGCATGTAGGATTCACAATAACTTCGCCGGTATGGAATCAAACGACGTTGACGCAATAGTGGGTCAGGGAGGCGGTCTTTACAACTCGTCTGTGGCGGCAGATATCGTCGATTGTAACTTCTTCGCAAACCAGGCAGGTGCTTCCGGCGGGGCTCTATACATCACGGGAGTTGCTGCTGAGCCATCCGTTGTTGAGAACTCTCTTGTGATAGGGAATTTCGCCGGCCGTGACGGCGGGGGGCTTTCCGTGAACTGGGATACCGCGGTCGTAATCGCAAACTGCACCGTTTACGGAAACTCGGCAACGGGCACTTTCGGAATCCCGGGCAGCACCGGTTTCGGCGGCGGGCTCTATTGCTCTTACGGGGCTGATACAAATGTCATTGACAGCATCTTCTGGTCTAACATGGCTGTTCTGGGAAACCAGATGGCCGTGGAGACCGGCTTCGAGTACGACCCGCGCTGCGGTACGGTGAGTGTATCATACAGCGACGTCAGCGGCGGTCAGGGCGACGTGCAGGTGGGCAGCGGCTGTACGTTCAACTGGGGTGCCGCCGGAAACGACTCGGTGAATCCGCTGTTTGTGAACGAACTCACCGGTGATTTCCACCTGAGTCAAATAGCAGCGGGCCAGTCGCAAGACAGCCCCTGTGTTGATGCAGGCAGCGATTTGGCGGCTGTCCTTGGTCTTGCAGGGGCCACAACCCGAACCGACCAGCTCCCCGACAGAACTATTGTGGATATGGGCTACCATTATCGGCTGAAGGAGGCGTGCCGGTTCTCAGACCTGAACAGCGACGGTATAATCAATTTTGTTGACTTTGTGTTCATAGCCCAGCACTGGATGGACGAGGGCTGCGGCTTGGGTGGCGGCTGGTGTGACGGCGCAGATATGACATTCGATTCCTTCGTTGACCGGCTGGATATGGACGTGCTGGCCTCGTGCTGGCTGGCGGAGGATACGTTCGCTCCCGACCCCGACCCGATGCAGTGGCAGATGGAGCCGGTTGGAGAAACCGATACCGAGGTTGCTATGCGGGCCGCTACCGCAACCGATACGTTCTGGGGTCTCGACGTCGAATACTTCTTCAACTGTGACAGCGGCGCCTGCCACGACAGCGGCTGGATAACCGAGCCCAACTATACGGATGTCGGTCTCGACCCGAATACAGAGTACGGCTACCGGGTCAAGGCGCGCGACATAAGAGGTAACGAGACCGGTTGGTCTGTGGTTCGTTTTGCCATAACCGGCCAGGGCGGCGGAGTCCCTGCCGACAATACCCCTCCGAGCCCAAACCCGATGACCTGGGTTACCTTGCCTCACGCCATTTCATCCAGCACTATTGAGATGCAGGCAACCACCGCCAGCGACATCAGTACGCCGGTACAGTACTTTTTTGGTGAGACAACCGGCGCCATCGGCGGAAGTAACAGCGGCTGGATTGGCAACCCGCTCTGGAGCGACACAGGACTGGACCCGAACACGCAGTATTGCTACCAGGTCAAGGCACGCGATGCCAGGGGCAATGAAACCAGCTACTCGAGCATAGAATGTGCTCTAACTCCGGGCCAGGGGACACAGCCGGATGCCAATGCGCCGGACCCGCCGCCGGCGATAGTGAGGCAGGATGACCCCAATGAGATAGACGACCCGTGCAACAACACCCTGAGCGGACAGTATAAGCTCGGCCTTGACTGGTGGCATAAGATTGTAGCTGACGTCACCGACGTGGCCGACGACAGCGGCGGGCCTATCGAGATTAAGTTTGTCTGTGTGAGCAATGGTACGTTCAGCAGCGACAATAATGTTACGCTTCCGCCGCGCCCCATACTGATTGGCGGCGCCGGGTCGTATGGCAGCTTCGTGGAGGGCTGGCGACTGACTTATGACGGCGGCAATATAGTAGTCTATGATGTGGATGTTGATACATACGATGGTATCGGCAGGACGCTCGAGTGGAAGGTATGCGCCTACGATGTGTCGATGAACGAGGCGTGTTCGACTACGCACAAAATCGGACCGCCGCCTCTGTATCCGTAAAGCGAACGGTCATTTCGGCTGGTGCGAGGAGCAGCCGGAGTGTCAAGATAGGAGCCCCGGTTTTAGGCCGGGGCTTTTCATTTGCGCTGGATTTGTATTTCAGCCGCCGGCTTTGTCTTTGAGAAGCTGATAGCCGAAGTGCACCAGCAGGGCGTCGAGTATGACGATGGCGGCGTAGTTTTCGGCAACCGGCCAGATGCGGGCGGTGATGGTGGCGTCGCGCCTGGTGATGGCGGCGAGGTCCTTATTCTGCAGCGTGTATTTATCGATGGTATGCTGCTGTTTGTCGATGGTCGGCGTGGGTTTTACGGCCAAGCGAACGACGATGGGTTCACCGGTTGCAAGGCCTCCGGTGATGCCGCCGGCGTTGTTGGAATCGAAGAGGACCCGGCCGTTCTCGGCGTGCATCTGGTCGTTATTGCGGCTGCCGGTCATATCCTTGACGGCCATTCCTGCGCCGATTTCGACGGCCTTTACGGCCCCTATGCCCAGCATTTTACCAAGCTCGGCGTCTAATTTGCAAAAGGCCGGCTCGCCCAAACCGGTGGGGACACCGGTTACAATTACCTCGACCATTCCGCCGGTCGAATCGCCGCCGGCCGAGATTTTGTTGCAGGCCTCGTTCATCGCCGAAGCGGCGTCGATATCGGGACAGTTGACGATGTGGTGGACGCCGTAGCGGTCCTTTATTTGCCCGGCGGTCATCTTTGGCGCCTTGTCGCGGATGGCGTCGATTTGCTGCTCGATTTCGGCGAGGACCTTCATCTTTTCGAGCAAGCGCATATCCATATTGATTCGGCCCTTGACGTAGATTTCCTGATAGAACGGGTCCAGGTCGCATCGCATTTTCTTGTAGTTTTGGGTGTATTCGAGGGTTTTTTCATAATCGATGTCGGGGCAGCGGACGGAGGCGATTTCCTTCACATAGCTAAAGACGTTGATGCCGCATTTTTTGAGGATTTTTTTGGCGACCGAGCCGGCGGCGACGATTGTGGAGGTGTAGCGTCCGCTGAAGAAGCCGGCGCCGATGGCGTCGTCGTCGGGGCCATACTTGACGAAAGATGCGTAGGAGGCATGTCCCGGCCGCGGCGTGCGGTTCGTGTCCTGGTACTGCTTGATGTGTATGAAGTGCCGGTCGAG
>Ga0315538_1001877_pt1 | contig 12176 bp, 15 predicted proteins | sample SalMarSW160230MG_2_FD_203834 | JGI IMG/M metagenome (GOLD analysis project Ga0315538, IMG submission 203834) | Salt marsh sediment microbial communities from the Plum Island Ecosystem LTER, Massachusetts, United States - Salt Marsh Sediment SW1601-230 ...
ACGTTTAACAAGGAGGACAATAGCGGCCATCTGTGCGAGACTGTTAGCCCTTGAGCCTTTAAGGACTCTGGGTTTATCTAAGATTTTGAGATCTTCCTTCATGGTACTATTGGATCGTTCAGAGGCTGATCTTAGCTTTTTTAATGCTTGCAAACGTTTAGTGCCTCTGGGCATTTCATTGACCAGACGAGGATGTTCTTTGACATACATATGCTTTGTATATCCTGTTTGATTCTGGATATGAGGACATTGAGCAATATCGTATTGGCTTTGTAAACTTTGCAAGGCCTTCTGTCTTAGCTTAAGACACTGTTTGAAACAACAGAAGGTCAGACGCTGATGTTTCTGGTCAAAGCCATTAGGTCTGGTAAGAAGGCCACAGGGTGCAACCACGATTAAGGAGAGCTTGCATAGATAAGTCTTCATTCCTGGGGTTATAGTCGATAATAGGCCTCCGGCTCGTAAAGACAGATAGATGTGGAAAAAAGAAGATTCTGTGTTTATGCTATTCAGAGTGAGATAACAGGTAGAGTCTACCTTGGACAAAGTGACTGCGTACAAAGAAAGCTTATGGAACACAACGAGGGGCGAGTGAAATCAACCAGGCATGAGAGACCTTGGAAAATCATGGCAACTGAATTCTTTAAGAATCGTGATCAGGCTAGATGGCTTGAGAGTGGCTTGAAAAGATCAAGAGGAAAACGTTTGGAATGGCTTGATAAGAATAGGCTTTAACGAGCCTACGCCTCGGAGAGCAACATTCCCATTGTATAGCAAAACAAAACATAGGACGCCAGCAAAAAATTCACCCCGTTAAATATTTTTTTGATAATCCAGTAAAGACATGATTGATTGTACAGACCCGACTCAAGTGCATTGAAATTTGCTTGAAATTATTTAACCGGGGTGCATGGGAGCAAATAATTTTTTGGGGGGAAATTTTGGCGGGTAAACTGGAAAGAAATTGGGTTGAAATGAAAATCTGTGGGCCAGCCCCGTAGCTCCGGTAGATGGTACTGGGGTTGAAAATGGGTGAGATTTTAGGGTCTTGGAGTTATTAAATTACCTCAGTGTAGGCAGATTTTCGCAGATTAAAATCTTTAATGTATGTGATGCAGAGACATATGAATTCAACACGATTATCCAGGTCTTTAAGAAATCTGGTATTCGTCCAAACAGGCCAATTATTTCGATTCCATTATTTCCCGTCTGGATTGCAACCAGGATTGCGTGCGCTCTCTTTCCTAATAAAAGAAACTGGCTCCATTCATGTTATGATAAGCTCGCTTCAAGCCTAGTTTTTAATAATGAAAAAATGCTTGGAACCGGGTTTAAGCCTCGTCATTCTTTGGAGACAGCATTTACTAAATAAAATGATTTTTGGGTACCAACTCTAAGTTGTGGAATGTCAAACTCAGTTTTATACTTTGTTTGTTTTATTTTAGCTGGAGCCGGTGCTTGGATAATAGGTAATTACGGACATAAACTTGGGCTGTTGGATAAGCCGAATGAGCGGAGCTCGCATCGCAAGGCAACCCCGAAGGGCAGTGGAATTGGAATCTTGGCCATGAATGTCATGAATGGGACACGAATTAATTGACAACAATGTCATAGGCAAGGTATTATAAGAGAAATTTTTCAGGAGGACTTGTGATGATTCTAATGGATCGAATTGAACTTAATCCAAGAGTTTGCAATGGAAGGCCTGTAATCAAAGGGACACGGATTCCTGTCTCAGTTATTCTGGAACAGATAGCAGAAGGTGAATCCTGGGATACTTTGCTTGCCGGCTATCCGGAACTGAAGAAGGAAGATATCCAGGCTGGCCTGCTTTACGCCAGGGCATCTCTTGATCACACAGAGTTCAGAGCAGCCTATGCCTGAGCCACTTAAGCTCTACCTGGATCAAATGTTCCGAGTAGATGTAGCCGAGGCCTTGCGTCGTGAAGGCTACGATGTTGTGCGTACCTCAGAAGTCGGCCAAGCTCGGGCAGATGATGAGGAGATATTGCAGAAAGCGATTACTGAAAATCGAATTCTTGTTACTCTTGATGAACATTTTGGTGATTGGGTAATACCACTTAGCCAACACCCAGGAGTAATTTGACTGAAAGTCAGCCCTACAACCTCCAATGAAGTTATAAAACTTCTTCTACAATTTTTGCGTGTTCATTCTTCAGAGCAGTTTAAAGATTACCTTGTCATACTATCACCAAAGCGTGCAAAATGGTTCTATACGGCTTAATTTTTCCCAAAGTGATCCATTTAATCTGATCCGCAGATTATCCCAGTACCATCTCCTGGAGCTACGGGAAGATCAAAGGTCAAAGCCAAAAGTCAATGAGTGAGAAAAAATTAAGATTATATTTGGATATGTGTGTTTTTAATAGACCATTTGATGATCAGAGCCAGCCAAAGATAATGATCGAAGCTCAAATTTTCATTATGTTGATGGCAATGATATCAGAAGGACTGTTTAATCTGGTTAATTCCTTTGCGCTAGAATACGAAAACAGCAAGAACCCTAATGTGGAAAACATGATGAAGATATCTGATTTTTTGGAATATACTACTGATTATATATATTATTCTGAAGATATTTTGGGCAGATCCCTTGAGTTTGAGAAATGGGGACTGTCCGGCATGGATGCTGTACATATTGCATGGGCTGAAAAAGCAAAGGCAGATTTTTTTGTAACCTGTGATGACAGACTTATCAATAAACTCCAAAGAGTTGATGACATGGAAATTGCGTGTTACAATATAATTTATTTTATATCCAAGGAGGTTTTTAAAAATGACTAAATTGAATGAACGGACACCTTCTGAGATTAGGAGAGCAGGCTGGGATGCATTGAGAGAGAAATTAGGCCTGGCCGGTACTTTAAAATTTATTCTTGAATATGATCGTGGCGAGGGCAATTATACTGAATTGCGCAGGAAATTATTTAAAGACAAAAGAGTCAGGGATATTATTCAAGACATGAAGAAAGAGAGCATCATCTGAGCTTTCACCTTACTGCTTCTATGTTTTTTAACTTTTAGCTTTAATCTTTCAGCTTCAAGCTTAAATCATGTCCCAAAAAACATTTTTCCAAATAATAGACTTCATCAAATCTCTATACCCTGGCGAGAACCCTGTACCGTTACACGCGCCTAGATTTACAGGCAATGAAAAAAAATATGTTGCTGACGCTATCGACTCCACCTTTGTTTCCTCGGTCGGCAAATATGTCGACCGCTTTGAGAACATGATCTGCGAAATCATAGGGGCAAAATATGCTATAGCCACTGTCAACGGCACATGTGCGTTGCATGTTGCCCTGAAGCTTGAGGGCGTTCAGACTGACGATGAGGTAATCACCCAGCCGGTCAGCTTTGTGGCGACGGCAAATGCCATCTCATATTGTGGAGCAAGGCCCATTTTCCTTGATGTAGAGCTGGAAACATTAGGCCTTGATCCAACTGCTCTAAAAAGTTTTCTGCAAGCCCACGCCAGTAGAAGAGAAAATATCTGTTACAATAAAACAACCGGCAAACGGATCGTGGCCTGCGTCCCCATGCATACCTTTAGTCATCCCTGCCGGATTGATGTCATTGCCGATATTTGTCAGCGTTATAATATTGCTCTTATTGAAGACGCCGCTGAATCACTTGGAAGTACTTACAAAGACCGACACACAGGAACTTTCGGACTGTTTGGCATTTACAGCTTTAACGGCAATAAAACGGTTACCTGTGGCGGAGGCGGGGCCATCGTAACCAATGATGAAAGTCTCGGGAAAAAAGCCAAACACATAACTACAACAGCCAAAGTACCGCACCCATACGAATATGTTCATGACATGATTGGTTACAACTACCGCCTTCCGAATCTCAACGCGGCCCTGGCATGCGCGCAATTAGAGCAGTTAGATTCTTTCATAGAAAACAAGAGGGAACTGGCCAGCCTCTATAAGGATTTCTTTGAATCTCTCGATATTTCTTTTATCCATGAGCCGGAACACAGCTGCTCAAACTACTGGCTGAATGCCGTCATCATGCCCGACCGGAAAACGCGCGAGGAATTTCTAAAAGCGACAAACGAAGCAGGAGTCATGACCCGCCCCATCTGGAGACTATTAAATAAACTTGAAATGTACAAAGACTGCCAGACCGATGCGGTGGAAAATGCCAAGTGGCTTGAAGAACGGGTGGTGAATATTCCCAGCAGCGTGAGGATGTTAGCAGGAAGCGCAAAGCTGAAAGGTGAAAGTTCAAAAATCAAGAGAGGGCCTAAATTCAAAGATCGATAATAAATAAGCAATCTTCCGTTGGTTGGAAAAAATGAAGCGCAGTAAGCTGCTGAAACATCTTAATAAGAATGGTGCTTTTTTATTGAAAGAGGGCAGGAAACATAGTATTTTTTACAAAGGAACTTTGAAAACACAAGTGCCAAGACATATTGAGATAGTGATGAACTTGCCCGAAAAATTTGTAAAGACTTAGAAATTTTATTTGTGAGGTAGTCTTATGAAATATAGAGCAATTATTAAAAAATCTGAAGATTGGTGGATCGGATGGCTGATCGATTTGCCAGGAGTCAATGCCCAAGAAAAAACCAAAGAAAATCTCATAGAATCATTAAGAATTGGCGCTCAGGATATGTTAGATACAGAAATATCTTTTGAGCCAGGCGCCGAAATGACCACGATTGACATTTCCGACCCTGCATGGACAAAATCTCCAATTGAAAATTTAACTGTATCCTAAATCAGTTTCTCGTTGTTTTTATTATGGGTACCATTCCCATTATATAGCAGAATAGAATTGAGGACGTCAGCAAAAAACTTGTCCCGTTAAATAGGGCTCCCTATGGGAAATTTAACTAGGATGCATGGGAGCAAAAAATTTATTAGGGGAGATTTTGGCAGGTAAATTTGGAAAAAATTGGGTTGAAATGAAAATCTGTGGGTTGAAAATGGGTGAAATTTTAGGGTCTTGGAGTTATTAAATTACCTCAATGGAGAAAGACGCATGACTAAGATCGCTGTTGTTGGTTCTGGCTACTGGGGAAAGAACTTGGTGCGGAATTTTAATGATTTGGGCGCTCTTATTGCGATTTGCGATAAAGATAGTAGCGTACTGGACAATTTTAAAGAAAAGTATGAGGGAATTTCCACCACAGAAAATCTTGATTACCTGCTGGATAAATCTTTATTTCAGATAGACGCTGTTGTGATTGCGGCACCTGCTGCAACACATTACGATTTAGCGAAGAGATGTCTTCTGGCTGGAAAACATGTATTTGTGGAGAAACCCCTTGCCCTGACCGGAGAAGAGGGTCAAAATCTCATTGAAATAGCAGAGAAAAATCACCTCACATTGATGGTAGGCCATATTCTCCAATATCATGGCGCCGTGATCAAATTGAAAGAACTTATTGCCACTGGAGAGCTCGGCAAGATCCAGTACCTCTATTCAAACCGCCTCAACATCGGGAAAATAAGGACCGAGGAAAATATTCTCTGGAGTTTTGCACCCCATGACATTTCCGTGATTCTCATGCTTTTGAGAGAAATGCCTGAAAGTGTTTGTGCAGCAGGAGGGGCATACTTACAGCAAAAGATTCCAGATACCACCTTGACTACACTTGATTTTCCCAGTGGTGTAAAGGCACACATTTTCGTTTCATGGCTTCACCCATTTAAAGAGCAAAAACTGGTGGTGGTAGGTGATAAAAAAATGGCGGTATTTGATGATATAAGCGATGAAAAGCTCATGCTTTATCCCCACAGGATCGAGTGGCTTAATCGTATTCCTATCGCTGCTAAGGCAGAAGCAGAAGTCGTAAAAGTAGAGACGGTAGAGCCCCTCAAGGCTGAATGCAAACATTTCATAGACTGCGTCGCCAATGGACAACAACCTATAACTGACGGTAGGGAAGGGCTTCGAGTACTGCAAGTGCTTCAGGCATCGCAAAGATCTCTCAACGAAAATGGACGCAAGATCAGTTTGGATCAGAGCGCAATACCGATACCAAAAAGACAACAATCAGTTTCCTCTGAAGCAGCTATGAACTATGCTCGCCCCGTAGCTTCGGAAAATGGTACTGGGGCTCGCCCCGTTGAATTGGCCCATCAAGAGCACCCCAAAAGGGATTCAACTGGGGAGCAAAAAGCCAAGAGCTACTTCGTCCATGAATCTGCATATGTGGATGAAGGAGTTGAGATAGGTGTTGGTACCAAGGTATGGCATTTTTCACACATCCTTTCCGGCTCTCGCATCGGTAAAAGCTGCAATATTGGGCAGAACGTGGTCATCGGCCCTGATGTAACTATTGGTAATGGCTGTAAAATCCAAAACAATGTATCGGTATACAAGGGTGTAACTCTTGAAGATGAGGTTTTTTGTGGGCCCTCAATGGTTTTCACTAATGTCTATAATCCAAGGGGCGCAATCCGTAGGATGGGTGAACTTCGACCGACCCTTGTTAAAAAGGGAGCAACCATTGGTGCCAACGCTACTATTATTTGTGGCATTACTATTGGAACCTCCGCGTTTATTGGAACAGGCACAGTCGTGCTTACGGATGTGCCAGATTATGCATTAATGGTGGGTAACCCGGCAAAACAGAAAGGTTGGATGTGTTCCTGTGGGATTCAGCTCGTATTTAAAGGAAATAGCGCGAAATGTATGGCATGCAAAAGAAAGTATAAAAAGATAGGGACAAAGAAAATAATAGAAGCGTAAGAAGAGAAAGAGACTAAAGACTGATTGTTGAATCTAAAGATAGAGTATAACACTATACGAGATGCAATCTCACCTGCCTTGAGGAAGGTTTCAGAAAATCAGCATTTAATGCGTTCAGTTTTAAGCTTTTATCATAAGTAAATATGACAACAATCCTTTAAGTCGTTTTAGTTGCTTGCCGGTGATTCGCATATTTTCAAAAATAAGAGTCAAACATAATCTTAACCTCTTTATTTAGGAAAGCGAGACGATATTTTGAAGATCGTTAGTGTGGTTGGTGCACGACCCCAGTTTATTAAGGCAGCTCCTGTAAGCAAAGCCCTCAGAAAAGCTGGCCATCAAGAGATTCTAGTACATACCGGCCAGCATTATGACTATGGGATGTCGAAGGTATTTTTTGAAGAATTGAGTATCTCAGAGCCAGATGTTAATCTTGGGGTTGGTTCAGGGGCTCACGGTTGGCAGACAGGACAGATGCTAATACGCATTGAAAAAGTACTCCTGGCCGAGAAACCTGATTGTGTACTGGTTTATGGTGACACAAATTCCACCCTTGCAGGCGCGCTTGCAACGGTAAAATTGCACATCCCTCTGGCTCATGTTGAGGCGGGATTGCGATCCTTCAACCGTAAAATGCCTGAAGAACACAACCGTGTGCTGACGGATCACTGTGCCGACATACTCTTCTGCCCCACAGAAACAGCAGTCAATAATCTCAGGAATGAAGGTTTCACTAATATAATTAATGGTGGTAAACTCTTTGGAGAAATTTTTTTTAAAAATAATCTTTCAGCTTTGCCTGCCCCGTGGAATCCGAAGGCCATTCCACTGGGGAGCTTTGAGCTTGCACCTATAGTCATGAACGTTGGCGACACCATGTATGATGCTGCCTTACAATTCTCTGGAATTGCCCGACGGAAATCGACAATCCTTGATGATCTGGGAATAAAATCAAAAGAATACCTACTGGCGACAGTCCATCGACCATATAACACAGACATTCCTGAAAACCTTCAAAATATTCTCTCTGCCTTTCTTGAAATCAACGAACCGATCATATTCCCCGTCCACCCCCGCACCCGGAAAATGATGGCTGAGTTTGATCTTAACAATTCGCAATCTGAAATCCAAAATCTAAAATTCATCGATCCTGTCGGTTACCTCGACATGCTCATCCTGGAGCAAAACGCAAAAGCCATTCTCACCGACTCCGGCGGTATGCAGAAAGAGGCATACTTTTTTGGAGTGCCCTGCGTTACAATGAGGACGGAAACAGAATGGGTTGAGACAGTGGAAGCGGGTTGGAATGCGGTAGTCGGGGCGGATTATGAAAAAATTGTTGAAGCGGTTAGGTCTTTTAAAATAGACAACCCTCGTCCGGAACTGTATGGAGATGGACGGGCGACGGAGAAGATAGTCCACCACTTAACGGTTACTCAGATAAAATGATACTTAAAAAAATGATTCAGGCGACAACCTGCTTGATAAATACCGTTTGTCTCTTTTAGAAAAAATTAAAGATCTCGGAGTTCACTCTAAAAAAAGGAGTTAATCTCATGAAAATACGTTTGACTGAGGAGATATGGAAAGAAGGTAATATGTATGTTTCTTATTGTCCTGAATTGGATATTGCTTCCTGCGGCGAGGATGTTCATCAGGCGAAAAAAAATCTCATAGAAGCTATATCCATCAATATTGAAGAGACAAAAAAAATGGGAACATTTGAGCAGTTTATTGAAGAGTGCGGATTGGAGGAAATTAATGCTGATATATTGAGCGTGCGAAAAACTGCACAATATGTTTCAAAGATTCCTGGCGCTCAGCAACGGCCATGACGAGGGCACAAGCGGTGTTGAATTCAGCACAGTTGAAGAACGCGTGAGCGATATCCTCTCATTCCAAAACGGAAAAGTAGAGCGATCCGAAAAATGGCGGTCAGCCTTTGCCAAAGGCCAGCTTGGAATAAAACCCAGCGAGGAAATCCCCCATTATAGCCCTGAGCCCTGGGATAAACAGAGAGATCATTTCCTCGCAATGGACAAACCGGAAAAAGCCGTCGCAAGCGAGGTGGACCACTTCTACCAGGCAGCCAGTCTTCACCGGCATTACGTGCTCCGCGAGCTTTTTCCGAAACACGAACTGGTTGTGGTTTAGGGACACTTCCCGAAGTACGGGAAGTGTCCCCATTGTCAATCAACCCGGGATCGTGTCCCAAGAGAAAAATTCCGGGGACATGACCCTAAAAAGATATTGACTATTTTAGGCGAAACAATTAAAATAGTTAAAAAGATGAAGGGGGGTAAAATGGAAGCGACAGCAACAGAAGTAAAAAACAAGTTTGGAAAATTCTCTGACATTGCCAGGAATGAGCCGGTTATTGTTGAGAAAACTGGTCGTAAGGTAGTAGTGCTGATAGCCTTTGAGGAATATGAACGCCTGACTCAAATCGAAGATGCTTATTGGGGCGAAAAGGCAGTGAGGGCTGAGGCGGATGGATATGTTGGATCGGAAGAGTCAATGGCTTTCATAAAGGCAAAACATGCTTAGGCTTGATCTAACCAAAAAAGCCATAGCCTTTCTGGACAAATTGCCACCCAAACAATTCAAGCAGGTTTCAAAAAAGATTTTTTCATTAATGGCAAATCCTGTGCCTCACGATTCAAAAGAATTGAAGGGGTACCCTTACCGGGGGACAGACATCGGAGAATATCGAATTATCTACCGCCTTGAAGAAGATGTTCTCAAAATTGCGCTTGTCGGCAAACGCAATGATTCTGCTGTCTATAAAGAATTAGCAAGACTATAGCGCAGCCGCGCTCTACTGGGGCCTGACCACATTTGTTGCTGCTAAAAGCATGGGTTATAAATTCAATGACATTGCCGAGATATTAGGTATCCATCCCTATTATTACGCGGTTCAAAAAAGAAGAACTTTGATTTGCGGGATAAACTAACTAAACTACCAACGTCCCCCATTCAAAGTGGTTTGAAGAACGGGTGGTAAATATCCCGAGTAGCGTAAGGATGTGAGTTGAAAGCTCAAAGCTGAAAGGTAAAAGGTGTAAGGCTAAAGAAGCGAAATGAAGCTTGACTGTTGCGAACTGGACGTTTAAAATCAAGCTATCGTATTGTAAGATCGATTTAGTCCAAAGGAGGATTCGGATTTGAGAATAATTAGAAATGACAAGCAAAAAGACAATCTTGCCAAGGTCTTTTGGGATATGGGAAAAGTTCTATTCGCTGTTATGGTTATTAGTCCTTTTGCAAAAGCATCTGAAGTTTCCCTTAGCTGAAATTCGTGACTTTTAAAAAATAAATGTGTAATATCAATTGGTTACAGCTCACAAAATCAGCATTTTGGCACTACAGATTTGAATTCCCTTTAAATAACCACTTGTTCTTATGTTCAACAGGGCGAATAAACATACAGAGCGGATTACAACAAAAATCAACCGCTGTCAACCTATGTTACTAAGATTTTGGCACTACACTCGTCTCAGTTTCTGTAAGTGCCTGATATTATTAGATCCGAAATTTCAAAATATCCGATTTACCGCCTTTAGGCATAAATTTTTCACGAATTTCGGTTAGGGATATTTTGATAGGGTTGTTGGTTGGCGTTTTTTCTCTGAGTTTGGGATATTTGCTGGATGGCATGGAGGTGCAATAATGGATTATTTGACTTTGGGTTTCCTGGCTTTTGGCTTAGTTGTATTAATTGGGTTTGTTATTGTATTGACAGACAAAGGCTTGAAATGGAAGAAAAAGTAATACTGAGGAAGCACGTTAGACTCATATCACCTTTCAGCCTCGCCCTTTCACTTCAATCTTTCACCTTTGCCTGCCCCGTGAAATTCCGAAGGAGAAGCATAGCGTATTTCAACGGGGAGCTTTCACCTTTGAGCTTCTATCTTTGAGCTATAATTTTTTATGAAAGAAAAAATTATATTAATAGGCGGCGGTGGTCACAGCAAATCCTGCATTGCTGTAAAGATAACAGATATGGAATTATGAAAGGATGTCCCCTATTGCCCCTGTAGACACTATGTGCCGAGTACGCCCTTCTGGGGCAGAGACGTGAATAACCTTACAAACCTGCCAGCGTCCTGCTTCACATAGAACTATTTTCTAAACACATCAGAATAATTCTGTCAAAAAAAATGAAAAAGAAAGTTATTCAACATAGTCAATAACGTCCCTAAATTCATTGTTCTGGAGTTATCAGGCCTGTGGTTATAGCGAAATACAAAGAAGTGCCGGCATTTGTTATCAAAAACAATATGCGTGTGATTGGAATGAGCAGAGAAAAGTATTTCGAGTTGCTCCAGAAAGTATAAACCGCCCGTGCAATGCTTTTATTTACCTGGGATGTACCCGCGTTGTTTCCCCAAAACTCATCCCTCCTGTCGGATACCTTGATATGCTCATCCTGGAGCAGAATGCGAGGGCCATTCTCACTAACCCCGGCGGCATGCAAAAAGAGGCATACTTTTTCGGAGTGCCCTGCGTCACAATGAGAACAGAAACGGAATGGGTGGAGACCGTGGAAGCGGGTTGGAATATAGTGGTTGGAGCAGACCGTGTAAAAATTGTTGAGGCGGTCAGGTGTTTTAAAACGGACAAGCCTCGTTCGGAACTGTATGGAGGTGGAAAGGCAGCGGAGAAGATAATACAACACTATCAGCTTATGAACTCAACAACTTGAGAGCTAATCAGCTTAACAGCTCAAGATCTACTTTGACCAAATGAACCAGAAAAAAACAATCCACCTCATTGCTGCGGCCCGTCCGAATTTTATGAAGATTGCACCTCTCTACCACGCGCTCGTAAAGGAGGACTGGGCGGAACCGATAATTGTTCACACTGGCCAGCATTATGATCTTAACATGTCAGATACATTTTTTCGGGACCTGAATCTTCCGGCTCCTCATATTCATCTGAATATTGGAAGCGGTACACATGCTGAGCAAACGGGAGGGGTGATGATAGCATACGAAAAGGTTCTTGTAGAAAATAAGCCTGATTTCGTAATCGTTGTAGGGGATGTTAATTCAACTGTCGCCTGCACTTTGGCTGCGGTCAAGCTCGGGATCAAGGTTGCCCATCTTGAGGCTGGTCTTCGTTCTTTTGACCGGACAATGCCGGAAGAAATCAACCGAATTCTTACCGATTCCATTGCTGATTATCTGTGGACCCCTTCTCCTGATGCGGACGAAAATCTTATACGCGAAGGTATTGCTCCTGAAAACATTTCCATGGTAGGCAACATCATGATTGATTCTCTTGTAATGATGCCGCCCAAGATTCAGATATTGTTTAAGCTCAATCCAATGTTCTATATCGTTCAGGGGTACAGAGAGTCCTTTATTTATTTTCATCCATTTTGGACACACCCACGCCAGACCATATATTTTTGGGGAGTGACTGTGATAATAATTGTAATT
>Ga0315538_1001891_pt1 | contig 12130 bp, 13 predicted proteins | sample SalMarSW160230MG_2_FD_203834 | JGI IMG/M metagenome (GOLD analysis project Ga0315538, IMG submission 203834) | Salt marsh sediment microbial communities from the Plum Island Ecosystem LTER, Massachusetts, United States - Salt Marsh Sediment SW1601-230 ...
CAAGCTGTATATGGGTGATAGCTCCGTAGATACCGACCTAATCTGTAAGAAGTGCTCCCGTGCCAATCCTCCCGGCAGCAAGTTTTGCTCCTACTGTGGCGCCAAGCTCGGTAAGTAAAATTAATTTTAGCTTGTTGCGAAATGCTAAGGCAAAACAAAGCGAGTCCCCTAGTTAGGAACGAAATGGATATTCTCCATAATCCAGAAATTTCTTGATGGCATCTATTTCAGCCTCTTCCGAACCAAATTTGCCAGTGCCGGGTTTAGTACTAGCGAGATATGCTGATTTGTCAAATACATCTGGACTAGCTCGTTCAACCTTGGTCAGTTCAACCTCATGAAAGAATACCTGGAGAATCCTGCGCCCTGGATAGAGCTTCAACGGTACCTCAGCAAGATTTCGGAGTTCCAAAGTTAAAACCCCAACAAATTTCGGATGTATTCCAACTGCAGTTGCAATAATGAGGCCGTATCTTCCCCAAGATGAGCGAGTCACTACACTGCCGGCAAGATTCGGCGGTAAGTATAGAGTTTCTAGTGTGGTGGCTAAAACAAAGTGGCCTGGGTGTAGAACAAAAAAATCTCCAACATTTTTATAATAAGAATCTTGAAGGTTGGCAATCTCCTTCTCGAAATAGCGACTCTGGGTATCTATGTAAGTTAAATCTCCCTTTCGTGGAACCTCGAAGCGAGTCCCAAGGCGGAGGTCTACAGAAGCACTGCCTTCGTGTAGTTGTGTTTTAGGGTCTAACAGTGGTGTTATCACTAATTTCTTTTCGATTTTCTTTTCCATAAAAATAAGTTGGTGAAGGATGCCTGCAGATTTGATACTCATTGGATTTCTCGCCATCGTCTCTGGATCTCGTTCAGTTCGACCGCTCTCGCAATGATTTCATTAAATTTTGTCTTACATTCCCAAGATTCCCAATTATATTTAGCCTGTAAGGCTTCGAGTCCTGTAAGGTAAACCAACCAGCCAGCGTTGAGGACAGATTGAAACTTCACCTCGTGAGAGCCCCCATTCTTTATTAGTTCGTTAGGTGGTATAAGTGCCTCAGCCCGTTTAACAAGATGTTGCAATTCGGTTGCATTCTCTGATGCAGAATAAGGTCCGTCACTCCCTACTGCCTCAGTAGCGGCGCTGATTATGTGGTCATATATATTCAAAATAGCACTACCAGTTAAATCCGAAACAGGGTTTGTGAATTGTGGAGTCCGGCTTTGCGTAACAGATCGCCACGAATCCAAGAAGCTTTTTACTTGTGGGGCAAGAATATTAAGGAAGCCAGTTTCTTTATCCAACATTTTGTACAAGAGCAGGAATCTCATTCTGTTGGGAGGGTGGGTGTGTAGGTCATCATCAAAAGCGTAGGCTACAGTGAGGAAGTCTATTGCTGCAAACAAGTAGGCGGGGCCGAATAGGCAATATCCGATGGCGTCACATGTAAGCTCCTTTACCCATAATTTGGCAAGGTAATTTATTTGTCTTGTGAAAAAACTTCTTATCTCAACCTCGCTGATATACTCAGACAAGGTTCGCTGCCCTGCTGGGGCTGTTTCAGCCCACTTTTTCACTAGGGCGTCAAGCTTTTGTTTATCTGGCTTGACGAGTTTCAATAATTTATTCTCCAGCTTGCGTTCCACATATAAGCAGTGCCCAAGCTCATGAGAAATAATGGAATGAACAAGTAGCCGCCGCATTTCTAGACCGGGAAAACCGACGGTTATAAGCTGTTTAGGGAAAGCAACGCTTATCGAAAGTTGGTCTTTGACTTTTGATAAATCATTACCGAGATAGTAGAAACTATAATTTAAAACAGGTAAGGGGTGTAAGAGAAGCTCGAATTCTTTCAATTTGCACTGTAACTGCATAAGACGTTTTAGTGGTTGAACTAGCTCGACCACAGTATGGGGCACATCCGACCTCTCAACAATAGAAGCTGCAACATAGAGCTGACTGTATAGCCAGGAATATCGAAGGATATGTTGTTCAGCCTCTTCATGCTTCAGGGACTGGAAGTCAATGTCGGCTTTCAATGCTTTTAGCCTTTCCAAGATAGCCTCATTGAGGTCAGATAGCTGTCTTAAAAATTTAGGGGGGAATTCAGATGCATATTGTCTAAAATACAGAGGCTCGAGGTGGTCTGCGAACGCTAAACAATGATCAATAACTGACTCAATTAGGGAGTCTCTTGGTTGGGCTGAGCCCATATCATTACCCCTTGGGGTTCACTGGACCGTTCTATCACCCTTTGAGATTCTATAGATACTGCCCTAGCGTAACTGAAAAAGAAGCTCCGTACTTCCTGGATTTCTTCCTCAGAAGCGTTGCCTTTTTCCTGTAAAGTCTGCAGGATTTGCCCAAGATGTGTAATGTAATCGTGAAATTTACTCGGGACCCTAATACTTGGCAAAGCGTGAACTGCTCTGTCAAACGCAACTGCTGATTCAGCTGATTTAGCGTCCAATTTCTTCTTATCTAGCCATTCTACTCCATCTAAGACATGCTCCAACAAATGCTTTGCTTCTTTTATGGTCGGCCGGTCATTATCTTGTAGTCGCCCGAGCCGCTGTGTTCTTGCGAGTGACATAACAACTTTATCAGCAAAGAACCCGGTAGATAGGGAATCACTTAACTCAGAAAATTCAGTCTCGGAAAGCATTATCACCCCCCCTTCTCGTGAGAACAAATGATATTATATCACATCACGACATTTTTAATGTTCAAGGCCTTGACAAGATGTATATATTATCATAAAGTATAAAGTAATTTCTACGAAATGTCAATATGATATGCGTAAAATATGTCGATTTTACTTCCTAATATTTTGGTAACAAGCAAATGAAAGAAAGAACTAGTCCCCTAGGTAAAGAAATACAAGCGGAAAGGGATAAACAAGGTATCAGTCTGCAGCTACTCTCAGAAATGACTGGTATAGACCGTGGTTATCTATCCCAAATAGAATTAGGTAATAAGACACCAGGACCACGTGTTTTAGAGCGAATCGCTAATGTATTAGGTATAAAAAGAAACGTACTTTTAAAACATATTAACCTTTTGAAAATGGACTTTCTTCCTTCAATTGCTCCTGATGATTATCGTGATATACTATCGGGTTTATCCTCCCAAGAAAAAGAAAAAGTGTTAAATTATATCAATTATCTTAAATATGAGCGTGAAACGATGGTCTTTACACAGTCTAGAAAAAACAATATAGCTTCGGGAAAAGATTGAGGCCCTTTTCTTTATCCAACACAATTCCTCGGTGTCTCCGGGAAAGCCAAAGCCACAGCCTGTGTCACAATTACTGGTATCAGACTATGAACTGTTACTTTACGAAGGTACCTCACAGTGATGTTATTTAGACGCCTATGGTTTTTCATCCTGCTGAAAACTCTCTCTACAGCCGTTCTACGATTAAAAATGAGCTGCCATTCTGGCGTCTCCTCACCTAGAAACTTCTTATGATGTTTCGGTGCTCTTATTATGGGCTCCGCCTTCCACTGCCTTTTTATTACTTTGCGGAGTTTAGCGCTACTATACGCAGCATCACAAATAACATAGTCGGGATAGAATTTGCCCGTAATGTATCGTGCTTGTGAGAGCAAGGGGGTGGCCCCACGAATATCGTGCATGTTTCCCCTGGTAATATTTGCAGTTATAGGAATTTCATACGTAGTATCGACCATTATATGCATCTTGTAACCCCATGTAAACTTAGGCTTGCCGGCTGTGTCAGCCTTTATAACCCAACCAGCGTCAGGGTCAGATGTACGCTTTTTTCGCCCATTTGACCAGGCTTTTAGATCAGTGGCATCAATGGCCACGCTCTTACCAAAGTTAGGAAAGGTTTCATAACACTTACGGGTCAAGGCTCGCATAATATTCTTGACAAAGGCACCAGGCTTTCTCCTTTGAAGCTTACGGACAAATCGGGAATAGGCAAACTTAGATGGAATAGCGTCGGGACTCTTAATCCCGCAAGCTTGGGCTACATAAGGGTTGTTCCCCAATGTCCTAATCAAGGCGGCGAAGGACGGAAGGTTTAGGACGGTCATAGCTACATAGGTTCTCCATAGCACTCTGTACATGTAGCCATTTCTGCCCGCATAGTAGGTTTTAAGTGCCCCCAGCAATTCATCTTCGGGAATCGCATTGAAGATTGCCTCAAGCTGCCGGGCGATAGGTACAGCGCCTTGACGTTTTAAGGGCTCCTGGTCTAAAATAGAAGTGGTTGGGTGGTTCGTCACAGTTCCTCCTAACTACGCTCCCTGTCGTGTCAGCGACTATGGGGGCGTTTTATTATGCTGCTATTATACCTGACCGCTCAAGCATTGTCAATAGTCTATTATTACATTTTTACACATATTGTAAAAATCACACTTGACATTTTTAATAATATAAAATATACTGGTAAATAATGGACGTTGTATTTGACGATGATGACCTTGATCGGTTGGAGACTGACCCAAAATTTACAGCAGGTAGGCCACCGCCTGTTGTTAAGGCATATCATAATAGGATGCAAATGATAAGGGCAGCGCCAGATGAAAGAGATTTTTACAAATTTAAATCTCTACGCTTTGAGAAGCTTGGGGGTAAAAGGAAGCACCAACACTCCATGCGGCTTAATGACCAATATCGTCTTATATTAGAACTCTTAAAAGATAATCCGCAGGGTACAGTTATAAAAGTAGTCGGAATAGAAGATTACCATTAGTAGCATAACAAAAGGAGGTAAAATGAGGGACAGAAAGCTGGCCGAAGTGTTCCCCCCTGGTGAGTTTATTAAAGAGGAGCTTGAGGCCAGAGGTTGGGCTCAGGATGATTTAGCGGACATTCTTGGCCGTCCCACACGTTTAGTAAACGAATTAATTGCGGGGAAGAGAGGTATTACTCCTGAAACCGCAAAAGGGTTGGGAGAAGCCTTTGGCACAAGTGCACGGTTTTGGATGAACCTCGAATCAATATATCGTTTATCTTTGAGTGATTCGGGGCAGAAACTTGTAGCTCGACGTGCTGCTTTGTATGAGAAAGCCCCGATACGAGCCATGATTAGGCGTAATTGGATTGAATCTTCAGGTAATATGGATGTCCTCGAAAAGAGAGTGTGTGATTTCTTCATGTTGCCTGATATTAATCAGGAGCCTCATTTCTTTGCATATGTTGCTAGGAAATCTACACCATATAACAATCTAACACCAGAACAAAACGCTTGGCTTTTCAGGGCATTGCATCTTTCTAGTGCTATTTCAGTTTCAACTTTTTCTCAATCTCGTCTTGATGATGTTCTTGTACAGTTAAAGATTCTATTACCCAATCCGGAGGAAACGAGACAAGTGTCAAGGATACTATCAAGTTGTGGCATCCGATTACTCATTCTTGAGCCATTACCACAATCAAAGATAGATGGTGCTAGTTTTTGGATGAATGGTTCCCCTGTTATAGTTCTATCTCTGAGATATGACCGTATTGATTGGTTTTGGCACACATTGATGCATGAGCTTGCACATATCAAAAATGGGGATGGAAAACGAAATAACAATTTCGCACTAGATACCGATTTATTGGGAGAACACACCAAGCCAGTTGAAGATAGGCCTGCGTACGAAGTTAGGGCTGATGAATTTGCGTCCAACTTCCTTGTCCCAAAAGCAGATTTGGAAAATTTTATGGCTCGTACACAGCCAATGTATTCAAAGAGCAGAATCGTGGGGTTTTCTAGTAGAATCAATGTGCATCCTGGAATAGTAGTCGGGCAACTTCAATACCGAGGTGAAATAAAATATTCTCAAAACCGTGAAATGTTAGTTAAAATTCGACATATTATTACGAGCGTAGCTTTGACTGATGGTTGGGGTACCAGTTTACCAATACTCTCGTAGGAGGAATAACATGTCATTAGGATACTATGAACAATTGCAGCGTATAGTTAATCGGTATATTTCATCTGGCGAACAATGGCCTGCAACAACACGAGAGATAGCTAGTTGGGCTATAAGGAAAGGACTCTGGGCACCGCAAAAGACCGCAGTTATAGGACTCTTTGCAGAACAGCTATCTCGTGCTATGAGAGAAGAATATATAACTGACCCGCAAGGTCGAGCTGCAAGGGCAAAACACGCTGCAAGAGTTAATCGAGGTGGTACACAGTTAGTTTTATGGGCTGATATTAGGACAGCCAGCCGTGAGCATATGGAGATAGCATTCCAGCAGCGCAGACAACAAATTGTAGGTGATTGCCGGCAACTAAAACTAGATGTGGATAGTTATAATGAAAACAATAATCTCGGGAAACCCATTCAGATGGTGTTTGATTTTACTTATGACCTCAGGGAGATAGAACTAGAGTCAACTGTAGTTTAGCTACTTTTTACGCCATCGCACATTTGCAGCTAACCTTGCTATTTCTCTTCTCTGTTCAGGTGTTAACCTCTCGGCCCTAGCCTTACCGCCCTTTTTACCACCGAGCCTGCCAAGTGCGACAGCAGCAGGGTTCTTTTCTTTTTTTACTCCTTGTTTTTGTTGAGACGTAGTTTCTTCAATAATTACAGTGGATATTAAGTTGATACCTTGTTGCTTTTTCTTACTTGACCGCTCTGGCATATCTATATTGTGACATCAATCAGCGCTTTTGTAAAGCCCCCCTATTTCTGGTCCTGCTCGGTTGTGGTTGGTGGGGATTGTCAATTTGGTAGTGGCCAGCTTGACTTGCCCTCAATTATGGCTTCAACTTTGCGCTTCGCATCTTCCAGAAGCTGCCTTGCCTTCTGCCGGGCTTCCAGCGACTGGGTAACTAGGTCGCCAACCTTCAACTGAAACGGCCTTGCCGGAAGAGGCACAATCAACTTTTGAATGTCAGCTTGGGTAATGCTGAAGTTTGAGAAGCCATGAACATATTTTTCAACTTGCATTCGGGCAGCGACGCTGTTGAGAAATAACGCTAGGTAATCAGGCGATACCTGCGACCCTGGTAGAAGTCGAAGGCGCATAATTTCTGAGCTAATGATGCAGCCCTCTTCCCCTAATTTAACCTGTGAAGCCACGCCGTAAGTCCCCTTGCGAGTAAAAAGGATATCGCCTACTGATAGGGCTACATCCTTCTTGATAAAGTGCGGTGAAATTCGCTCAACGCTAGATAGATCCAGCCACCCTACTCTGACATCTCCAACACGCAAGTATGGAACGCCATCGCTCACAAATTCCCTACAATCATAGCCATTGGTGATAGGCTGAATAAGGCTGCCCAGCACCTTTGCACCGCCCTTGTAGCCTAATAGTCTCTCTTCTAAGCGCTCATACTTCGGCTGGAAGTGCTCAGCGTCAAGCCGCCCTGCCTCTTTGGTCTTCTTTAATGGCACGGTGTAATAAAGCTGGTGGCTCAAATCCAAGTCTTTGAAGCCAATCTCATCTAGCAGGAGCTGCTCAGCTTGGAGATAGAGGACTTTTGTCTGTGTGGTTTCTGCAAATGCGGAAGAGGCTACCGTGGCTACTTGGTGCTGTACATCCTCAGGCGGGATTGGGACAAGGATATTCTGAATGTTGGGTTTTGTGGTATTTGGCCTGACGGTCGCATAGGTTATCCCTCGCATGATCTGTAGCTGCCCCAATCTTGAATTTAGAAAGGCGGCAATGTATTCTGGCACAAGCTCTTGAGTTCTTACACGTAAGCAGAACGATGGAAAAACAAGGTTGTCTAACTCATTTGAAATGAAGGCAACTTTGCCGGTTGTGTCACCACATTGCACAACAAGGATGTCACCGTGCTTGACACGTTTACGACTTGAGGCAAGCCCCTTTCGGATAAACTTAACGTCATTCATATCAACAAGGAGATTGCCCAAAATGTTGGTAACCCTTATCAGCGGTTCTCCTTCATCTGGGCTTACATAATCCTCCATCGGCATGAAGCCGTATTCGACTGTACCGATTGCCGACAACCTCTTAACGTTTCCGCCCTTCCAAGTCATCAATGACCTATTCAGTTGCAGATACTTCGGCTGGTAATACTCAGCATCCAGCCTCAACGCCCCTTCAAGCTCTGATTTCTTAACTACGGAGATTTGAGCCATTATTCTATACCTTCCAGAAATCGAGCCCCTCGCCTCGGGCAAATTGGATGAATGCCTCAGCAATGTCATCCAAGTCATGGTCAACTTGACGCTTGCCATTCTCATCCAACAGGTAAGAGCCATCAGGTTTTTTCTTGAAGACATAGTCTCCGCTATTGTCCTTTCCCGGCTTTTCTGAAGCACCCATAAAGATGGGATACTCATCGCTAATCTCCGCTTCATTCCGCCACTTTTGCAGAAAGATGACGCTGGTCTTGGTTCCAGTGAATGGCTTAAAAGTATTGACGTGCAGACCTACAATAGCGAGAAGTCGGGCTTTGTCAGCTATGAATCTACGAACATGCTCAGCATTAGTATTATTGAGATTACCTTGTGGCGAGACAATAGCCATTCTGCCGCCAGGTTGAAGAAAACGCAGACAGCGCTCAATGAAGAGGACATCCCGTGTTTGCCTGTTGACCCTCTTGTGTTTATTGCTGTCCCCTTTGTAGGCCAAATCAAAGTTGCCGAGAATCTCTGGCTGAGTAATGTTACCGGCAAACGGGGGATTGGTCATCACCACATCAAATTCGCCATCATAGATAGCCTCTATTAGCCCATCAGTGCGGTTTTTCCACTCTCTCGGGTCGAGAGAGTTCACCCGATAAACATGAGCTTTGCCATCACCAGCAATAAGCATCATAGCTTTGGCAACACGAGCTAATCTTGGGTCAAAATCAATAGCGAAAAGTTTTGAGTTAGCATACTGGAACTTATGCGCTTTCCAGTCATTACCATATTTCGGCTTAAGGTAATGCTCGGTAACCCAGTTAAGAGAATGAATCATAAAACCGCAAGGACCACAGGCAGGGTCAAGGGCTACTTCATTAGGTTTAGGGTTAAGCATCTTGACACACATCTTGACCACCTGACGGGGGGTGAAGAACTGCCCTTTATCTGGCTTCTGCTCCGGATTAATCATATACTCAAAAGCAGCGTCAATAACATCAAGGTCAGTATCAAAAAACTTCTTGGTCTGAAAAGATGAGGCCACAGCCACCAGAGCTTCAGGGGGAAGTTCTATCCTGTCAGCATCAAGAAAGATTCCAGGCCAAGCATCTTTCGCCTTCTTAAATAGCCCATCTAGCCTCCGGTACTGCTCCTGGGGTGTCGCTGTGGTGGTGCGAAACTCCATAGTATCATTCTCGCCCTTGTCAAACTCATCCCATAACTTGGCAAATACCAAGGGGAAGATAGCATCAAAGGCACTCACACCAGCGTTGGCTAAAACAGTATTCTCCAGTTCCAATACCATTTCCTTCAAGTCATGAATGGGTTCTAGCTCGGATTTCCTAATTGGGGTCTTGACATCGTCCAAGTCCTCATTCACCGCAGGTAGCCTCTTGAGAGTTTCAAAGAGGTTAGGCTCGGTTCGCAGTTGGCAGACCTCGTCATTCCCATTTATCCAGCCGCCGTAGTAAACGCCCGTAGCATTCATATAGGAATGCAGTTGCTCTAGCCCATCTTTGCGAAGAGGCTTTTTAACTTCAATGATAACGTAGGGGTTCTCTCTACTATCTTCAGTATAGATCACTATGTCAGCTTTCTTGCTAGCATAAGTTGAGCCCATCTTAATAGAAACTTCTACATCCAGGCGTTTCAGAGGATAGTGGAGGTCATCTCTCAGTTTGTTAATAGTAAGCTGGCGAATAATCTCCTCTGGCTTAGCAACCTTCTTCTTATCTGAAACTGGACATTTGATAAAGAATTTTTCATCCTCTTCGAAGATGTTGAGCTTACCTAATTCTGACGAAGAAAAAATCTTGAGCCCGTGCTTAACTTCAGGATCCCTGAAGATTAAGTCGATGATTTCTTCTTTGGTCTTTGCTTGGCTTACCATAGCTAGCGCCTCCCTTACTCTGAGAAGAAGTGTTCATCATATTCAAATCTGAAATCCGGGTAATCTCTCCTCAAATAGGCGATGCTTTCCTCAAGCACTTCCTTAGCAGTTTTTTGTCTATTCACCTTTCGCCCTAAGCTATGCATTCGGCGGCTCCAATAAACCATTCTTAGTTCTCCTTGAGGCTCTGGCCATTTAGGAATATGCTCCAACTCTCTACGTACTATTTCCCTCATTTGTTTCAACTTCTGAGGCATTATGTCCTTCTAATCTATCTAGCTATTTGTGTTTATATCTATCTATTAATATATCACCCCTTTTAATTTTGTCAAGCCCTTTGAGGGCATAATTTTGTGAAAATTGTAAAAATTCGTTGGGCAGGTAAGCAAGGGAGCAGGCTAATTTCGTGGTTTTAGTCAATGGACGTTAGTGATAGGTTAGCCATCCTTTTAATTTTGAAAGTTGACATCTCTTGGGCTGTTACCCTATTATCCTTCTGAAGGTGCTATCCTTTGAAGCAACGTTTACCTTTGCCATATGGAGACCTACTTACTAAAGGGAGCACCTTCTGTTTTTAGAGCATTTCGCAACAGGCTAAAATTTGTCTTCCACCCCGGCAAAAGCTATAATAAGCGCTATCTAACTAAGGAGAGTATTAAATGCCGTCTTATGCCTATTTTCAAAAGCAGTTTATCCCCCTATCCGAAGCCAAGATAGGGATTATGACCACCGCCTTTCACTACGGCACTGCCATCTTTGAGGGCATCAGGGGTAACTGGAACAGCGAGCAGAAGCAGATTTACCTCTTCCGCCTCAAAGAGCATTACGAGCGGCTGCTTGATGGCTGCCGCGTGCTAAAGATTAAGCTGCCTCATACCCTAGACGAGCTATGCCAGATAACGGTTAAGCTGGTGGAAATGTGCCAGTTTGAAGAAGATTTATATATCCGCCCCCTGGCTTACAAGAGCGCCGAGCGACTGGGCGTGCGCCTCCATGACGTAGAGGATGATTTCCTTTGTCTTGTCATCCCCTGGGGACCATACCTGGATATGGATAAAGCCAGGTGCGCTACCTCCTCATGGCGGCGCCCCGACTATAATGTAATCCCGCCCAACGCCAAGATTACCGGACTTTACGCCAATAACGCCCTGGCTAAAACAGAAGTCGTTGAGAACGGCTTTGATGAGGCGATTATGCTTACCCCGGACGGTCATGTCTCGGAGGGGAGCGGGGAGAATATTTTCCTGGTTATGGACGGCAAGCTGGTTACACCAGACAGCCGTAGTAACATACTGATGGGTATTACCCGGGATACGGTGATAAAACTGGCGCAAGACGAGCTGGGCATAGAGACGATAGAGAGAAAGGTTGAGCGCAGCGAGCTTTATACTGCTGGTGAGTGCTTCTTAACCGGTACCGCCGCCCATCTAACCCCGGTAGCCGAAATAGACGACCGCCAGATAGCTAGCGGTGAGATTGGTGAAATAACCAAGAAACTACAAAAGCTCTACTTTGAGGTAATACGGGGCAATAACCCTAAATACCTGGACTGGTGCACGCCGGTTTATAAGAAGTAAACTATTTTTTAGCCGTCTTTACCTGCAACGACTTCAGCAAGCAGATTACCTGGCAGTTTTCCTCCAGAGCGGCGGTGTAATTATGGGCTTCCTCAAGCAGCTGACCGATGGCAAAGCTGCCATGGCCATGAACCATAACAATGTGGCGTTGCTTTAATGCCCGGGCGATGATATCAGCCAGACCCCCGGGCTTCACCTCCATATTCCACCCCAGGACCGGAACCCGCCCCAGCGTTGACAGCCCTTCGGTACACATGGGCACAATCTCAGTTTCCGTCAGCGACAGGGCGACAGCATGAGGGGAGTGGGCATGAACGACGGCTAATGCCGGCGTCGCCCGATAGATAGCGCGGTGGACAGCCAGTTCTATTGACGCCAGCGGCGTATGGCGGTCATTCTTGTTTATCCCAGTCTCAATCAGGTCGTGCTCCTCTAGACAGCCGAGCCCGCAGTTGCGGCGGGTAATAATGATGCGCTCTCCCAGCCGGATACTCAGGTTCCCACTCTGGGAGGAGACAAGCCCGGTGGTGAACAGGTCACGGCCTACCGTCTGAAACTGAGACAGAATCACGACGCCCCTAACATAAACCCCTTCCTCGTC
>Ga0315538_1001892_pt1 | contig 12126 bp, 10 predicted proteins | sample SalMarSW160230MG_2_FD_203834 | JGI IMG/M metagenome (GOLD analysis project Ga0315538, IMG submission 203834) | Salt marsh sediment microbial communities from the Plum Island Ecosystem LTER, Massachusetts, United States - Salt Marsh Sediment SW1601-230 ...
AGCCGAGCGCCTCCGCCGCCCCGACACCGCCGTCCACGGTTGCGCTTCCTCCGACTGCCAGAAGAATCTTTTCGGCTCCATACTCAGACGCTTTTTTTATCAGCTCTCCCGTGCCGTAGGTAGTCGTTTTCATCGGGTTCAATTGGTCTCGAGCGAGAAGTTCAAGGCCGCTGGCGGCGGCCATTTCTACAACAGCCGTCTTATCGGTTTCAAACCATACAAAACCGGCCTTAACGCGCATATCCTCAAAAGGGCCGGTTACTGTTCGAGGGACCCATCGGCCGCCGGAGGCATCCATCATCACCTGCGCAGTTCCCTCGCCGCCGTCCGCCATCGGCTTTTTAACGACCACGGCGGTCGGCATATATTCTCCGACGGCATCGGCGACAATACCACAGGCCTCGGCGGCGGATAAACCTGCCTTGAACGAGTCCATTGCAACTACAATCTTCATAAGGTACGAACGCGGTTTAATTAGTGTCACGGTGACACCGAGGAAAATTTTTTATAGCGCTATCAAGCTTACCACCCACAGCGCCACCGCAGCGACAATACCCTGGACGAAGGTCCCCAAGGTCTGGAGTTTGTATCCCTCTTTCACGCTCATTTTGCTTAGCCCCGTCACAACCCAGAAGTAACTGTCGTTGGCATGGCTGACGACCATAGAACCGGCGCCTATTGAGACTACCGCCAGGGCGCGGGCGCTGGCAGAATCGAGTCCCAGCGTGCCAAGAAGCGGCGCCACTATACCTGCGGTTGTGATTATCGCGACCGTTGAAGAGCCCTGCGCGGTTTTCAAGGCGGCGGCCAATAAAAAAGGCAGCCAGATACTCAGAGTTGTTTCGCTGCTGAGCTTAGCACCGACGACATCGGAGATACCCGAGTTCTGGAGCACCTTTCCAAAGGCCCCGCCACAGCCGGTGATGATAATTATCGCCGCCGCCGAGAGTACGGCCTGGCCGACCCAACCCGAGGTAGCCAGCATATCCGTCGTCAGTTTCTTCGGCAGCATAAACGAAAAAAGCACACCCAACAACAACGCCACTACCGGATGGCCAACAAAGCCGATAACGCTCAGCATTTTCTCGCTGTCACCCAGCGGATGTGTTGGATACTCGGCTATCGACCTGGCGACAATCAGCGCGATTGGCAGCAGAATTGGAATTACGGATTTGACAGCCGAAGGCCCTTTAGTCGAAGAGTCAACATTGACATCGGTCTCACCGGCCGGCTCGTTCGCCAGGGGCACTTTCGCAGCGAACTTTACAGCGAACAACCATCCCGCAATTAGCGAAATCATACTAACCAGCCCGCCCCAGAGTATCACCAAACCCAAATCCGCCTTGAGCATTCCGGCCGCTGCAACGGGTCCGGGCGTAGGCGGGACCATCGTATGCGTCGCATATAAGCCCAAGCTAAGCGCTATGGCACTTGCCGCCAGTGGTACTTTTGCCCTGCGCGACAGCGCCCTGCACAACGGCGACAAGAGCACAAAGCCTGAGTCGCAGAAAACAGGCACACTTACGATATAGCCGACAATACTCATTGCCAAAGGAACTTTTTTTGCGCCCAGCAGTTTCAAAATCGCCTGAGCAAGGTTCAAAGCCCCGCCGCTTTTTTCCAGAAATGTCCCTATCACCGAGCCGGCCAGTATGACGATACCGATATGGCCGATTGTCCCGCCAAAACCGGTCTTGATACTATCAATTACATCGATAAGATTCATTCTTCCGCACAGGACGCCGTAGCCCAATGCGGCGGCGAGGAGCGCAAGAAAGGGATGAAGCTTCAGCTTGGTCGTCGAGACCACTATGAAGATGACGCAAAGAAAAAGGAGAACTATCAGCCACATTGTTTCGCCCGTCAAGAACTCAGAAACAACAAAATCAGCGGATATACCCTTCAGGGTAATAAATTCCCGCGAGTGAGATTTTAAGTTATTGTACTAAAGTTACTTACCCGCGAACGAACGGGAAATCTCAACCGGGAGCACTATAATAACCGTATCGACTCCGCGGCACAAGTATTACAGGCGGGATTATACCGAACCGGGCCTGGCGGCACGAGTAATATCAATTCTGTACGGCTGTTTCCACAGGATGCCGAGATGCCGGCCGTTAATGTAAACATCCGCGACCTGAGTCCATTGACTGTGGTCGGCTGAACCGTTCGTATCCCACTTGATTTTCTCTGTCAGCGAACCGTTAGCGTCATAGCCGGGCGTAAAGACCGTATAGTTATAGTTCCAGTGGCCATACTCGATGACCGTCTCATCAACGCCCGTACCAACGCTATCGATTAGCTGTCTTGTCGAGCCGTAGCCATCGTAGAGTAAGTATTGTACATCGGTTTGGCTGGTGCCCGTCGCCTGGGCTAATATATCATCGCCAATAACATACGTTGTGACGTCAGTGCCGGTGGTCTGCTCAAATACCTGCGCATAGCCGGTGTCGTTATTCGTTTTTCAAAGAGCTTTAGAAAACAAAAGTCTCCAGAAAGTATCTTAAATGCTCTCTTTAAAACGGGTTGGCTGTCCTCTATTTATCCCGTACCGTTAATTTTCCCGCAACTTATCGATATAACAACATATGCAGCGACAGATAATCATCAATAAAGGTATTAAAATAACAAGAAGTGTAACTGCGTAAATCTTGTCAACATTAATTACTTTCTCGCCATTTTCTACATATGTAAACTTGCAGTGTATCGCCCAGCCGATAGCCAAAAGGATCGCATGAACCAAGCAAGTTTTCACTAAAATACCAAACTTAGAAAATAACTTTATTACGTTACAATAAGCGTTTTCTGCAAGATAGTTCGTAATGGCAAAAAACAAGGCAATAATTAAGTTTAACGGAAAAGCAAATAACATAAATGGCAAACCAATCTCCATCCTAAACAAGATAGGCATCAGCTGTAATTTCGGCGACATTTTAGTACGCATTTGGTGTTCCTCCATGATGCAACTTGTTAATGGCATCCGTACGAACGGCGGCAGGAAGCTCACGTCGGGCCGGCGGCTCGACAAAACCATCCGCCAGACTCAAGCCCTTGCCGCCCTCGGCACAGCTCAGGCAGCGCATGGGTTCCCCGACCAGAAAAAGAAGTGCTGCTGTTGTTATCACCGCCCGTAAAAACTGCCTGTTCTTCATCGAACCAGAGCCCAATCCCACTTCTATCAAGCACCCCTTTTGCGGATATATCCTCTTAATCCTGCATAGGCCAATATGGACGGCATTACTGAAAAGCCCTGCACCTATGTCTTGACAAGAATACCGACAACGTTGCTCCCCGGCGCAGGGCCTGTCACTGGTGGCGCCCGATTCTCATTTGCAGCCATACTCGCTGCGGTCGTATCCCAAATTGCCCCAGGAACGTTTCTGTACCCACTCGAGATCAGGGCTGCATGGCTGCACGGCCAGCTCATCAGGTATCTTTATACCCGGAACCCATTCGTACTCTGCAGCCTTCACTGTCTCGGGGTCTTTCCACTTGTAGTATTCGACGTGGCCGTCTGCAAACCCCCAGTTGTTCCCATTACTGTGTCTGTTAGGAGGTTCCTCCCACCAGGACGGTTTTTCACACCAGATGGTCCAACTGTCATAGGTTGTATAACCTGTGTCCACCCAAACAAATCTTTCAGCCGGCCTGGGGATTTTCGTTATGTTTATTATTGCCTTTCCGTTGTATCCTCTTGATCTTTCAGTCGGTCCTCTCGAGTCTTCCCACGTTGCGGCACCGGCCATCGAGTCCACTATATTATAAGTTACCATGACACCACTTAGGGCAGCCGGGCACCTGTATGCCTTCACATTTGGGGCGTACGGATAGAGCATATTTGTCCCCTTTATCCGAATTGTGCCGAATGTCGTCACATCTTTCAGCCCTTTGAGCATTGCCTCGGCCTCTTCGCATTGCTTCGCTCTCTGTTTCAGGAGCATATTCCATGTATCGACCCACGGTGGGATTCCCAGCTCCGGGTGCGAGCCAATGGCCACGTTGGTCTTCAGATTAAGGGATTTTGTAAATCCGGAACTGCCGTTGACAAGCATGTCGTTATTTTCATCGGCGTACATAATCCACGCGTAGGTGAGTTCTTTTAGATTGTTCATGCACACTGCCCGCTTGCCCTGCTCCCTTGCCTTACTCAAGGCCGGCATCAGTATCGCCATCAAAAGGGCGATAATCGCAATGACCACCAAAAGCTCTATTAACGTAAAAGCCCTTGTCCTTCGCACGCCGGTATCTCCTTTTTTTCATTGGCCAGGAACACATAATGAACAACCGCAAATCACCTCTATTATAACACAACACTAAAGCACCCCCCAAAAAAACCACCCCGTTCCTTCTTCCTTCGGTACGCCAAACTTAGCCCGTTACTGCAAAATCGTCATTCGTCCGGCGAATCCATTCCTGGAGCAGATTTCTGTGCTTGCCTCTTACAGCTTCCATCGACGGCTCGTAAGCGAGATTTTGAGTTTCTCCCGGGTCGTTCAGCAAATCAAAGAGCTGCTCGTTTCTTTTCCCGGCCGAGTAGAGGTTATACTTGTATCTGTCCGTGCGAACCATACGACCCTTGTACTGCTCGTTTTTCGGGTCGGTGGCCAGCTCGGTAACGACGAAATCACGCCAGTCGGCGTCCGAATTCTCAATAACAGGGCGAATGCTTCGGCCTCTGAAACTCGCCAATCGCTTTACGCCTGCGTAGTCGCACATCGTAGGCAGAACATCCAGCCCGCAAACGAGGTGCTTTGAGTCAAGTCGCCCTGCCGGTATTACGCCTTTGAAACTGACAACAAGCGGTACCGTTGCCGACTCCTGATAAAGATTCAGCTTCGCCGCCCACTTGTGTGCACCACAGCCGTCACCGTGGTCGCTCGTAAAAATTATCAGGGTATTGTCCTCAAGCCCTTTGTCCCTGAGAGCGTCGAGGACCTTTCCTATCGCCCTATCGACCCTCTCGGTCATCCGGTAGTAATTGTAGATATACCACTTCCATCGCTTCTCATTCCAGCCGGTGGTGTAGGTAATCTCGTCGCCGTAGTAATGCTGCCGCCGTTTCCACTGAACCATTTGCGGCTCATTCGGGTCAACGTCGAAATTCGCCGGCAGCGGCGGCAGAACGTCGATATCGTCCGGCTCGCCGTAGTTCTGCGGCTTTCGGGGGCAAATGCATATATCGTGCGGATTGCAGAAGGAAACGCCGAGCAGAAACGGCCTGTCATCCGAGTAACCGCTGATAAACTCCGCGGCGGCGTCGCCGAGCGGCTCATCGGTGATGTCCCCAAGTCCCCACTGCGGCCAGTTCTTTCGCGAATCGTAGAACTTCAAAAGCTCGAAGCCCTGTATTTCGTGCTGTTTGCTTTTTCGCCGCAGCGGGTAGCTTTCCGGCAGATGCCACTTACCGCCCCAGACGGTCCTGTACCCGGCCTGACGAAATATGTCCCCCATATTGCGGATACTGCCGTCAAGGGCCTGGCCGTTATAGTTGACAGCCGTCTCGTGGGGCATTCTGCTTGTTGTCAGGCTGCTCCGTGACGGTGAACAGACGGGCGAGGTACAATACGACCTGCGAAAGGCCACGCCGCCGGCGGCTATGCCGTCCATTGCGGGTGTTTTCAGGAGTGGATTGCCGTAAGCGCTCATCGCCGTGAGCGTCTGCTGGTCGGTGAAAATAAAGAGGACATTCGGCCTGGCCGTTCGTCTTTTACCGGAGCGGCCGCCCGCCTGCATATTGCAGCCGGCAAACGGCGAGGCAAAGCCCAAAAACCCCGCGGCGGCCCCTGCTTTTCTGACAAAATCCCGTCTGTTTAGCTTGTGCATTTTTTCGCCCTTTCACTATGGTGAACAGCCGACTTATTTTAGTTTGCCCAGAGCGATATAACAAGCTACAATTTCCTCTATGATAAAGCGAAGAAAGACCAGAACAGTCAAGGTCGGTTCTGTAACAATCGGCTCAGGCGCAGCGGTAGTCGTCCAGTCTATGACCAAGGTGCCCACGCTGGACGTCAGCCGGTGCGTCAGGCAGGTCAGGCGGCTTGTCGAAGCGGGCTGTAAGTTAGTGAGGGTTGCCGTACCCACCGCCTCCGACACCGCCGCCTTTGCGAAAATCGTCGGCAGGGTGAGCGTTCCGCTAATCGCCGATGTGCACTTCAGTCCCCAAAGGGCCATCGAGGCCATTGAGGCCGGCGCCGCCAAAATTCGTTTGAATCCCGGCAACATAAAAAGAAAGAGGGACATAGTTCGGATAATAGACGCCGCCAGGGTGCACGGCATCGCAATCAGAATCGGCGTGAACGAGGCAAGCATCAGGGACCTGAGAAAAAAGGACACCCCCCCCGCCGGTCGAGTTACCCTTATGCTCAAGGAAATGAAAAAGTACGTTCGCCTGTTCGAGGCGCGCGGCTTTACACAAATTGTGCTCAGTGCAAAATCGAGCGACACCGGCAGAACCATCGAAATAAACCGTCGCATCGCTGAAAGCTTCGACTACCCGATTCACATCGGCCTGACACACGCAGGGCTGCCTGAAGACGCCACTATTCCTTCGGCGGTTGCTCTCGGGACACTTCTTGCCGAGGGCATCGGCGACACAATCAGGGTCAGCGCCGCAGCCGAGCCGGTCGTCGAGACCAAAATCGCCAAACAAATTCTTGCTTCGCTCGGCCTGGAACAGTCGCCTAAGCTCGAGCTGGTAGTGTGCCCCACCTGCGCCCGTGCCCAGATTGACGTGGTCGGGCTGGCCAGGAAAATCAAAAAGGCAATAGCGGGTATAGATAAGCCGTTTCGTATCGCGGTTATGGGCTGTATAGTGAACGGTCCGGGCGAGGCCGCCGACGCCGACATTGCGGTATGTGCGGCAAAGAACAAGGGCTTCATCTACCGAAGGGGAAGGAAAATTGCGACGGTCGGCGAGGATAAAATTATCGAGACACTGGTTGCGGAGCTGAAAAAACTGCCGGGGCCGCGATAAAGCCGGCCCGTCCGATTACAAATTCGGACAGGAACAGAGGGAAAAAACGTGCCGAAGCCAAACACAGTAAAGACGGACAATGACCTGTCGAGGTGGTTGACTGTCGTAATCGCCGCAGCGATGGTTACGTTTGCCTTTTACGGCATCGGCCACATGGCAGGCGCCGCCGACACCTACAAGGCATTGGCCGCAGGCAGATACTATATCGATTACGGCGTGAGCACCACCGACCCGTTCAGCGAAAACTCGCTCAGGCCGGGCCCGACGGCGAAGCAGATAGAGCACTGGCCCGAACCGGCCCGCCGGCTCGCCGAAAAGCTTGGGCTTGAAACTGTTCAATACTGGCATCCGACCGGCTGGATTAACCAGAACTGGCTCGCGGGCGTTCTGTTTTACTGGCTGGCAGAGCTGTCGCCCATAGCCGACGCACAGCAGTTATCGTTCAATTCGTTAGTAAAGCTCAAGTTCGCAGTATATCTGCTGACCATCATCTGCGTCTATCTTGCAGCAAGAACAATGCGGGCGGGGGCTTTTCTCTCGGGCGTCTTCGCCTGTTTCGCCATTTTCGTCGGGCGGACGTTTTTCCACATTCGCCCCGCCGATTTGACGAATCTGTGCACCGCAGGGCTGATTCTAATCTTCGCCCTGGCCACGTATCGAAGGCCGCTTTACATCTGGCTTTTTCTGCCGTTGGTTGTGTTCTGGTGCAACGTGCACGGCGGTTTTATGTACGCATTCGCGGCCCTGGGGCTGTTCACGATTATGCACATTGTCACGAATACGGTGCGTAAGCGGTTTCTCTCAATCGGATTCAAGGGTATTTGCCACTGTATTGCCGCCGGTCTAACGACTTTTTTGGCTGTAATTATCCTTAATCCGTATCATCTGACGAATATTACGCACACGTTTGTCGTAACATTCGGCAAAAACGCCGGCAACTGGCAGTCCTCGAGTGAATGGCGTCGGGCCTTTGATTTCAGCGGTACATTCGGTAATACGGTACCATTTCTAATCCTGCTTATCCTCGCATCGATAACCGTTTTGATTTACTTTGCCGTGCTGTCGTCGGCATCGCGGCTTTTCACCCGCAGGGCCAGAGGGAAAACGGGCGGCACCGATACCTATTCTGCGCCGAAAATTGACCTTGCGCTAATAGCCCTTGCAGCGGCAACGATTTATATTGCTATACTTCACAGAAGGTTCATACCGATGGCGGCAATAGCGGCCTGTCCGGTCATCGCGATGCTCACAGACCAGACGGCCCGCGCGATTGCAGCGGCAAGAAATCTTATCCGAAAGGGCATCGCGGCGGTCCCGGCGTTATCACGGCGTACAAGTATTCTTATTATTGTGCTGCCGGCTGTTTTCATTGTTTGTTTCGCAGTCTGGAGCGGCCTGGTATTCAAGCGGGTTTATCTCGATAGCTGGCCGCCCGACGAGACGCTCAACTCGGTATTTATGAGAATGACCGGCTCGTCCGGCAAGGGCTTTGACGCCTGCAGATTCATAAACCAGAACCACCTAAAAGGGACGCTGTTTTGCTACTGGACCGAAGGGAGCTTCATCGCCCTTCAGCAGGCGCCCGAATCCGGCACCGGCCGGGTACCGCTTCAATTATTTATGGACAGCAGGGCGCAGACGGCGTACCCACTCGAAATGCAGACACTCTGGGCCGAGATTATGCAGGCAGGTCCGACCGTTGAAAACGCCCAACGGCAAAGAAGGCCGCTCACCGACAGTGACTATCGCAAAGTTACCGCCTGGCTCGACAACCAACTCAAAAAACACAGCATATCCGTCGTACTGATGCCTTCCGACAAATGGCAGAGGCCCTTTGTAAAGGCGCTCGAGCGCAGCGTCAACTGGCGGCTCGTCTATTTCGACAACAAGCAAAAACTCTTCGCAGATACAACAACATCGCAGGGTAAGGAACTTTACGAGGGCATCTTCACCGGCGGGACGCTCTACCCCGACCGGCTCTCAAAAGAGCTGACCGCGGCATACAACGCGCTGTTGACGGCCAAAACTGAATCTGAAAAAACACAGGCATTCGACACCTCTATCCAGGTATTCAAATTGTTCCCATACCCTGCCGCGCTGGAGACGGTTCTGTACGCCGGCAAATTCCCGCAATTAAGGCCGCGTGTCAACCGCTTGTGCAGTGATTTTCTCGGGCGTTTTGAAAAAGACAAATCGCTCCTGCGGCAAGAGGACGGCTATTTCAACAAACTAACGGCAGCCATATCGGCCACGGTTTATCTCGGCAAAACCGCCGAACGCCGGGGCAGTTTCCTTCTTGCGCAGTCGTACAATACAAAATTAAAAGAGCTTCAAAAAGAACGACAAAACATTATCGAGAGTAAAACCTGGTAACTTGCCGCACGTTACAGACGAGCACTTTCGGATAATGTACCGTTGCCGATACGATTGAAATGACCAGGAGCATGCTACATACATCCGTAAAACCGCCGGAGGCGATGCTGGTGCGATTCTGCATTGCCGTTGTATTTTCAATCGCGCTGGCATACATCGAATCGGCCGTCGTGGTGTACCTTCGTGAAATCTTTTACCCAGCCGGCTTCAGTTTTCCGCTGCCGGAATTCGGCGGCAAAAACAGCGTGCTATGGGGTCGGCTGCTGGTTACTGAAATCGGCAGAGAGGTAGCTTCAATGGTTCTTATCCTCAGCGCCGCGGTGCTTTTCGGCGGCAATCTGCGCCGGAGATTTGCGTTCTTTTTGGCCATTTTCGCCGTCTGGGACATATTCTACTATATCTGGCTGAAAGTGCTCCTGAACTGGCCCGGCTCAGTTATGGACTGGGATGTACTATTTTTAATCCCAATGCCCTGGGCCTGCCCCGTGCTGGCGCCGGTTCTTGTCTCAGTCGTTATGCTGGGCTTTTCGTGCCTGATTTTTTACCGCGATTGCACAGGCAAACCGGTCAGGGCAAGCGCCTGGGACTGGCTTGGTTATGTAACAGCCGCTTTGGTTATCATTATGTCATTCTGCCTCGCGGGCCGGTATATGACCAGGCCGGACTACGCCTCACACTTCTGCTGGCCGGTCTTTCTCACCGCCTTAGTCGGCGCCGTCGGTTTATTCGTAAAAACCCTCATATACCCTTCAGGGTAATAAATTCCCGCGAGTGAGATTTTAAGCTGTTGTTCTGAAGTTAGTTACCCGTGGAAGAACGAGAAAATTCAATTGAGAACAGTATATCCCGGCAGAGGCCGGCAGCGGATATGATATGTCCCGGTGGGGTGACGTTTGCGGACTATTCTTATTTTGTGCAGCACCGGCTTGAGGGGACGTGAGCCGTCTCGATGTGTATTTTTTTACGTGGTAAATCAGCCGGTAATCGCCTTCCAGCCCTGGTTTAGCTCGTCCAGAAGTGTGATGACTTCCCGAATTATCTGCGGGTCGCGTTCTGAGTTTGCCTGAGTGAGCCGGTTGTTCATAAAAAGATAGAGACGGCGGAGGTTCGCGGCGATTTCGCCGCCTGCATTCGTATCGAGCACGGCGTTTAACTCATTGATTATGTCCTGGGCCCTGTCGATGTATTTACCTTTCGCCTCGAGGTTACCGGCTTCGAGCTCTTTGATTGCGAGCTTTAGAAACTTGACGGCCCCGTCGTAGAGCATAATGATAAGCCGGCCTTTGCTCTGGGTAGCAACGGCGGTATCTTTATATGCATCGACTCCATTCATAGAACTTCTCCGTATAAAGTGATATGCAACCTGCCCGAGGAAAAGTATTCAGCCCCGACAGAGAAGGTGCGGCGTTTTTTTGTTATTTCTCAAGAGCTAATGCCAATGGGGAGATGACTATTGCTTTTTGCTACAGCCACCTCCCCCCGATCCAATCCCTTACAATCAGCACCCGGATGCGTTGAGCGAATTATCTGAGCAGAGTCAGAGCCATTTGCGGCATAGCATTCGCCTGTGCAAGCATAGCAACACCGGCCTGAGCGAGGACCTGGTTTCTCGTCATCGCGGCCATCTCGGTTGCTACATCGACATCCGAAATACGGGACTCGGATGTAAGGATGTTTTCCGATTGAATGTTAAGAACCGCCACGGTTGTTTCCAGTCGATTCATCTTCGCACCGAATGCCGCACGAGCGGTAGTTGCGCTGCCGATAGCGGTATCCATAGTGGCCAAGGCCGCCTGTGCACTTGCAGCGGTGTTGATGTTCAGAGCTTCAATGCCCAGACCGCTCTTGGTCATATCCTTCTGGCTGATAGTAATAGTGTCGTCCACAGTACCGAAGACAACCGCAACGGTACCGGATGCACTGTTGAGCAAGCTGGTGCCGTTAAACTTGGCAGAACCGGCGATACGCTCGATTTCGTTGGCCAGCTCGTCGAACTCGGTTTTCATAATGCTTCTCTGGGCGGACGAGTAAGTTCCCGTACCGGCCTGCTCGGCTAATTGTTTCATACGCACGAGCAGATTGTTGATAGTCTGCATACCACCTTCGGCGGTTTGCAACAGACTGATACCATCCTGGGCATTACGAGCACCCTGCTGCAGCACACCGATGTCGGCCCGCATCAGCTCGCGGACTGCCAGGCCTGCAGCGTCGTCCTTTGCGCTGTTAATGCGCAGGCCGGACGAAAGCCTTTCGACGGACCTGGCCAGCATGGCATAACTCTCGCCAAGGTGCCGGGCGGCATTTTCCGCCATAATGTTGTTCTTGATTGCTAACATATTCCTGACTCCTTAAAAAACGTTCAACCAAATTCTTGTCGGGTGTGTCTGGGGCGACACACAATATCTTTGCGGTGCTACGAGCACGCGTTAAAATCCTATTTGCTATTATCGATGAAGATATGACGAACTTAAGGGTTTCTGAAAAAGGGACTTAGCCGAAAACGTCTGGACCTGTAATACTTGGCTTTGAGGTACTGTTAGCAAATACGAACGTCCGAAAAAAAAGATACGAACTGAAAAAAAACGAAAAAATTCTCAGACAGGCCTTTTTCGCAGTGAAGTGCCGCTGCGACGCAGATTAGAATATGCCCGGGAAAGACCGGCGTATAAAGAATTGACTGTGCAGCGTATTGAAAATCGAGGAAACTGCCGATGTATTTATTGAACAAGATAACATTTCACCAAAGAAAAGACACATTATGACGGAACGGCAAACAGAAG
>Ga0315538_1001897_pt1 | contig 12107 bp, 9 predicted proteins | sample SalMarSW160230MG_2_FD_203834 | JGI IMG/M metagenome (GOLD analysis project Ga0315538, IMG submission 203834) | Salt marsh sediment microbial communities from the Plum Island Ecosystem LTER, Massachusetts, United States - Salt Marsh Sediment SW1601-230 ...
CAGGATGTCGATGGCATAATACAGCCTGGAAAAGTTGCTAGAATCCAAACCCCATTGGGTCCGGTAAAGGGAACTGCCGTGCTGAAAGATATCAGAGCTGGCATTAAACGTGCGGTCCTAGCAGAGTAAAATAGAATGTTACTAAAGTGCAGGGATCTCCGTTTGACTCTGTTGATCTTTTGACAAGGTTTCACGTGTGCTCGTGACTCATAATTTTTAAAGAGAATTTGCGGTTTGACATGTTATTTGTGCCACAATCCCCTTAAAGATATCCCCCTTCTCAAGGAAAACATCATTGTCCCTTATGTCTTCCCCCCCCCAGAGCAAATCGATCACCTGCTTGAGGCTGTTTGCAATAGGGTACGTAAGAGCAAAGCCCACTTCTTACATGACCTTGCACTATACTCGGCCATGCTGCTTCTGGCCCGCTGTGGGATGAGGATCTCAGAGCCCCTCAGGCTCTTACGTCACCACTATCGAGGTGATGATAAAACCATCTATATCGAGAAGACCAAGTTTAAAAAAGACAGACTCATCTCCGTGCCCAAAGCCGTCATTACAGAAATCGAAAACTACCTCTCAGTCCATAAACATTTATGCCCACATGATGAAAACCCCTATCTTCTGTCAGGCAGAAAATAAAATTCTCTAACCGTTGAACAAGTCCGTTACCTGTTTCGCGAGGCAGTCAAAGATATCGGCCTTGATTGACCTAGAAAGCTTATCGGCACTATGAACTTCGGCCAGCCCACTGCCCACAGCCTTCGCCATTCCTTTGCAGTGAATACAAGCATATCACCATCTACCTTAAGTTCCTGGATGCTGAGCATCGACAGGGGTTGATTGACTTTGCAATCTCACACCAAGGGGAAACATGAAGCTCTCCACTTGCCTTCATCAATTCTTCGATCACTACCTTCCACGGATTAAAGGAAGTGGAAATAGTACCATCAAGGCCTACCGGGATGCCTTCACACTGTTTCTACCCTTTGCTGCTAAGCATTTCTCCATCAAGATCGAATCCCTCAGGGTTGAACACCTGTCTACCTCCTTAATCCTGGCCTTCCTCAATAAGCTTGAATCACGGAGACATAATACGGCACGATCAAGAAACCACAGGCTTGCTGCCCTGAAATCACTGGCTAAAATGATCCGATTTATGTATCCCGAAAATCGCCAAATCGCAGACACCATACTGAGCATTCCGCAAAAAGGAACTCAAAAACCCTTAATAGGCTTCTTGGATTACGAAGATATCCTTAAGGTCTTTCTCAGTGATAATCCAAAGATAGAAGAACTGATGGATTTGGAAAATGAAGAAGAAACACTCGTCTGGCTGGACAGCCTCTAAGGCATGGTTTCCCCACAGAATTACCCCAGGAGAGGTGTGACTATACAGGAATTGTTATGTTGACAATTTGTCTGAAGAATTTGTATGATTTTAAAGTATCCTATTGTTTTTTACAGCAAATTTGGATACCCTGTGTTCAAGCCATATAATTTTATGTTTTCAATAAGTTAGGAGAACTTGTAACATAAGGCACGAAGTCTTACATCTAAAGGTTCACGGACAAACCACAATATATCGCCGATCTGTTGCTTAATGATCGTGTACGGATTTACGCGAGAAAGTCAAGACTGTAAGCTCTAACAGCGATTGTTTTACACTATTTTTCGAGGTAATGATGTCAAGTAAGCTAAAGGTCTGGATAAACGGTGAGATAATTTACTGGGACCAGGCGACCGTCCATATCATGTCACACAGCTTTACGCGAGGCTCGGCTGTTTTCGAAGTCATCAGTTTCCATCAGACGCCGAATGGCACAGCTGTCTTCAGGTTGGATGAGCACCTCAAGCGTTTACACCGCACCACCGAACTGCTAAGCATGGAGTTGTTCCACTCCGCACAGGAGATTGAGCATGGGGTTATGGAGACCATTAAGGCCAATAACCTGAGAAATGGCTTCATCAAAATAATCGGCTACTATGGAAACCCGGCCTTCACCCTCCTGCCACAACAGGAAAAGCTTGATTTGTCTATTTTCGCAGTGGATGAGGACTTGAGCATAGACCCTAAGCAACACGTAAGCGCCTGTTTTTGTCGCTGGCGCAAGCTTGACCCGAATACGGTTCCTGTTGAGGCCAAAGTAGCCGGTAATTACATAAACGGCATGCTGGCTCGGCAGGAGGCAATTAGCCGCGACTTTGATATCGGAATCTTGCTTGATACCTATGGTTTCGTGGCCGAAGCAAGCACTGAGGCTGTCTTCTGGGTTGAAGGTGATGTGATTAAAACCCCTCCGCCGGGTCGAATCCTACGCAGTATTTCCCGCCTTTCCATACTTCAGGCTGCCAGGATAACCGGTCTCAAGGCCGTGGATGAGGAGGTAAAACCTGAAAAATTCATGAAATCCGATGAAGTATTTTTTGCTTCTGCTACCGGCAAGGTCTTGCCGGTAAGCCGTATCGAGGATCGAATTTTGGAGAATACACCTGGACCGGTGAGCAGGAAGCTTGCACGTCTGATGTCAGATATTTGCGCTGGAAAGGACGAGCGATTTAAAGACTGGCTTTTTCCTGTCAAGTAAAGGCGTTAAATAGGCTGGGCATTTAACCCCAGTTGAACACCCGGAGGGTCCCCGGTTCAACGGGGCGTGCGGGATAATACTTTTTTTATACAATTATTGATGAACTCGTAAAAAGTCAAAAATGGAACGGCAAAGTAAAAAGCTCCAAATGTAAGGCTTGCGAATCTTGAGGAATGAGACGTACTTACCAGTACGCCGCAATGACGAAAGATGAAGCGTAACGCAGCAGTTGGACTTTTTGCGAAGCCGTCATTATTAGATAGTAAAGCGTTCTGGAAGATACGAAATGAAGGGCTTTATCCCGACCGCAGAAAGCCACGGCTTTAGTCCCGACCTTTTGTGGTCGGGATGTCGTGCTTCATCGGCGTTACGGATAATGATTGGTTTGCATTTATCTTTCAGCAGCTTTTACCGATTTCAATTCAAGGATTTTTTGTAAAAGGTAAGAAATAACATTTCCTTTTTCTCTGGTTTAAAGCAGTTTTTAGTTTTTCAGTTGAAATATCTAAAAATTCCTATTAAATAAGATAATACGATTAACTAACCACATTACTATTTAGAAAAAGGGGGAATGAGTATGAACAAGGGAGATTTAGTCAAAGAGGTAGCAAAGGTGGTCAGTACTAAAAAGGAGGCCCAGGCAGCAGTGGATTGTGTTTTTTCAACCATTACCAACGCGTTGAAAAAGAAAGATGCAGTTACACTGATTGGTTTCGGAACATTTAAGGTGGCACAAAGGAATGCCCGGAAAGGAAGGAATCCACAGACAGGACAAGAAATGACGATCAAGGCAAAGAAAGTCCCCAGGTTTGTGCCTGGGAAAGCCTTAAAGGATGCTGTAAGTTAATTCCGATTCAAATTGGTTGTATATTAAGCCCTCATCGGGAGATACTTATCTTGATGAGGGCTTTCAAAGAGAGGGAAGACTTTTTAGTTCGGAAGGAGTACTTTCATGGTGAGTATCGACCATGTGCATATTCATGCAAGTGACCCCGCCAGGACGATCGAGTTCTACAAGAGTTTTTTCGGAGCGCAGGTAATCCAAGAACTCGAGAGCGTGGGAAGAAGACTAACGATCATGTCCTTAGGCGACAAATCCAGGTTATCCATTCTGCATGTCCCTCCAGCAGTGGAGAAACCGAATCCAGAGATGGCAAGTATTGATCACATCGGCATCGAAGTTGAAAATATAGAGGGGCTGATCAATCGGCTGAAAGAAAAAGGATTCACTTTTCCTGTAGATTTAACTCAATCCTCTTCTGGGGCTAAAATCGCTTTTTGCTTTGGACCTGATAACGTTTATCTGGAACTTATAGAGAGACCCTGACGGACCAGCAGGGATTGTGACGGCTGAAACATGTCAAAGAAATATCCAGAATGTCGGCCGCATAAATACTTAAACTGAGAATGTGAATGGGGCCATAAGTAAATAAGTATTTTTGACTTCCCATTTCAGTGAACTGAATTTGCGGCTCAAATCATCATTATTAACACTCACCTCCTCATTAAAAAAATTCAGGCCAAATCTCGATCTATTGAGAACCTCCCTGAGGACTAATTCTAGGAGACTATTTGTCAAGGAATTCTGCAACAGCCGGAAGATATTAGGCAATACAGAAATCAGTTTGCACAGTAGTTGGAAATTGACCAGAACAACACCCCTAAAAAATAAACCTTGCCAACATACAAACTTTTTATATTATAGTTTTGAGAATGGGAGTTTTGTATGAGCATAACAACAGTAAATATTTCTTTCCAAGACAGTCTCCTGGCTGATATTGACAAAGTTGCGAAACTAGAGTCTCAGCCCCGTTGACTACTTGAAAGAATTCGAAGCCAGATAGATTTTAAAGAATTCTTTACTCTTCAGGTTTCAGACAATCACTGTCTTCTTTATGATACTGACAGCTTCCTCAGGTGTGTCCACGAGACTTAAGAGGTCAAGGTTTGATATTGATATGGACTTCTCTTTTATTAAGGTTTCCTCTATCCAGTCAATCAGGCCTTTCCAGTATCTGGAATCTATGAGGATAACAGGGAAGGATTTTATTCTTTTGGTCTGAATCAGGGTGAGGGACTCAAAAAGTTCGTCAAGGGTTTCAAAGCCTCCAGGCATAATGATATAGGCTATCGCATATTTTACAAACATAACCTTTCTGATAAAAAAGTATTTAAAATCGAGTTGTACATTTGCGTATTAAAAAGGTGACATCGGTTCCGGAACGATTTATGAAGGGAGACAATGTGATAATTATTAAATAGTGTCATTCTTTCCAGGATACTTCATGCATTTTCATGGTTTCCCTAAAACCCTTAGGTTTAAATCTACCTTTTTCAATAAAAGGAAATCGGCTTCCTGATATCAAATGCCTTGTAACATCTGAAACTAAGATCTGTTCACCTTTTGCTCTGGAGGCAATCCGTGAGGCCACAACCACTGCTTGCCCAAACGGATGTTTACCCTCCCTTCTCACTACCTCACCGGTATTAATGCCCATACGTACTTTAATGGTAGGCATATTCCTGGATATCTCCTTCTGGATGTCACAAGCACACTTGATGGCTGCTGAAGCTGACTCAAAAGATAGCATGAAACCATCCCCAAGGTTTTGTAGCTCCCTTCCCCCGTATTTTTTTATTTGATTGCGGACAATCTTGTCGTGTTGGAGAAATATGTCTCGGGCAGCAGCATCACCGAGTTTTGTGACTAAGTCTGTGGATGAAACGATATCTGAAAAAACAATGGTAGCCTGTTCAACAACTTCAGATCCGTTGATGAGAAGGTCATCCACATCTCCCAGCCGATCTTTTTTAGTCATGATATCTAAGCTATCACTAACTGGTTCCACTGATTTCCCTTTGCCAATGAATTCTGAAATTTCTTCAATTATCTGAGCTGTTTCGCCATACCACCAGGGATGAATTTTCCCTTTCAATACCTTAAATCGAGCGTTGGGAATCTCAATAGCCAGCTGCCTGCCATTATCAATTGTAGTAACTTTGTCACCCTCTCGGTGCAAAATCAAGGTTGGAATATCAATACCGGAAAGAAGTTCGGAAACATCGAGTGAAAAGCAAAGCTCCAAAAGCTTAGCTGCTATTTCAGGACTGGCTGAATCTCGCTGGAACTTGGCAAGGCTTTGAAGTTCTTCCGTGTTAGCTTCAGGATAAAACATATCGGCAAGGGCCTTCGAGCCAAGGCCCCAAGATGCTCTAACAAGCGAGATTATGGCGGATCTAACTTCCTCTTTAGCAAGGTCTTTCCCCCTAGCATAGGCTCCATAGAGAATTAAACGCGTTACCTTTTTCGGATGCCGGGCCGTATATTCTATTGATACTGGACCTGCCATAGAACTGCCTAATAGATTAAATTCCTTAAGACCTAAATGGTTTATTACCGTTTCAAGGTCTAATAGCTCGGTTTCAAGAGTAAAGTCCTTTCTATTCCTATCGGATTGCCCGCATCCATGCTTATCGTAAGAGATGATCATTACTTCTTGGGCAAGCTGTCCCCAAAATTGTTTAGCAAACGGATCCTCGAAAATATATGAAAGACTCGTTACCCAAGAGGAGGGGCAAACCAATGGTTGGCCTCTTCCAAATTTTGAGTAAGCTATCTTTACACCATCTTCTCTTTTGACAAATTGGATAGAGGGTTTCACCATGATAAATTTGCTGTCTCAGGGTTTTCGATTTGAGGTTTTGAGTATTTTATCTTTACTTCAACAGAATTGGAAGGACATTTTATTTTTAAAGTATTGCTAGTTCTTCCTCAGTTTTTTTCACCCATCCATCGGCACCGCAGTCTTTGTAAATCTCTATGGCTTTGCTAAGGTTTTCCTTGGCTCTTGATCGATCCCCCTTTCGTTTAAGCAGTTCGGCATAAAGGGCATAATCCCTAGCCAGAAACCACGGCGTTTTATTTCGTTTATCCGCTTCAATAGCTTTCTGAATCCAGGTTTCCCCCTCAGACAAGCGCGGGCCATTCATATTCAATAGAATTTTGCCAATATATCTCGCACCCCAGCCTAAAAGGGCTTTTACCCTAATATTATCATAACATTCAACAAGTTTGCTCAATATGATATCTTTATTATTACCTGATACGTTTGAAAAAGTGACATATATTTTCGAGATGTTTATAAAGGAGGGGGCAAATCCGCCACGCTCCATGAAGAGCTCGATCGTGTTTTTAAAGTGACTCGTGGCCCTTTCATGCTCACCCATAACATCGTACATTTCCCCTAACCAGAAAGACGCCCAACCTTGCCAAACTACATGATTGCTTTTTTCGCAAAAACTAAATCCCTGCGTAAGATTGTCCTCTGCTTCGTCGAACAGCCCCTTGAAAAAACAAGATACTCCATGACTTACATGGGCTATCCCTGTAGCAAATATGTCATCTGTTTCCTTTGCTAACTGTAGAGACTCCCTGCTCGTTTGATATGCAAGGTCAATACTTCCTCGAAAAACATAATTGATGAAGCTTATAGTGCTTTTCGCAGTTACAATACTGATTGGATTGTTCGCTGTTATGCTCAAGTCTAGTGAATTCTTCTGATAGGAGAGGCCTTTCTCAAATTCGCAATTAACTGACAGGTATGACCCCAAGAAGTAGCTTGCAAACCATAAGGAGATTAAATCCCTTACTTTTTTCGAGATCTTTATTGCATCACTCAAATATCGAATGCCTTCCGAGTCGCCTTCTTTTATATAGAGTTTATAGCTCCCTATTGCTGTATAAATAGCGGGTAGCCTTCTTTGATAATTAAGTTCAAGGGCTAAATCAACTATCGGAGAAACAGCATCTTTTGCCTTGGTGTGGTAATTCAAACTCATATAATAGCCCGAAAGTATTGCCCTTGCATCAATGATCTTCCTTTTGATGATATCGGTACCTGGCATCTTCTCAAGACAGAAGACCCTCTTGTTTGCATACGAAATTGCCTCGTTGAATGAGTAGCTTGCCTGTGCTTTCTTTCCAGCTAACTTTGCATATTCAGCGCCTTGTTCATAATTTTCGCTTTCAGTAAAGTGTTCAACTAATACCCCATAATGCTGATCAATATTATCTTTATATAAATCTTCAATAGCTCTGCCTATCTCCTCATGGAGCTTTCTTCTTTTAGTGGATAATATCGAATCATAAACCACCTCTTGTGTGAGGGCATGTTTGAAGATGTAGGTGGAGTGAGGATATATCCCCCTCTCATAGAGAAGCTCCAAGTCCTTTAAGGCTGACAGGCGAGAGAGCAATTCCTTCTCTGGCAGACCTGTTATTTGCTTTATCAACTCATAGCTAAACTCCCTCTCGATAACGGACCCGGTCTGAAGTACCTCTTTCGCGCCCTCAGGCAGAGAGTCAACCCTGGCCATGATCACGTCCTGAATGGTGGAGGGGATGGTTACTTTCTGGATTTCCTTTGAGAGGTTATATTTGTTGTCTTTTTTCTCTATAATGTTAAGATCTCTGAGGGATCGAATGAACTCTTCCATGAAAAAGGGTACGCCTTCTGTCTTCTCCAGGATCAATTCCTCCAAATCATTGTCAATTTCCTCGGTTTCCAAAAGATGAGTCACCATTGAAAGACTTTCCCGGTTAGAGAGACGGTTTAAGTTCACCCGGCTGTGATATGATCTTCCACCCCAGGTGTGCACATACTCGGGCCGGTAAGTAAAGATCAGAAAGACCCTTGCTCCTGATATACTCTCCAATAGGTACTTCAACATATCCTCTGAACTCTTATCCATCCAATGGAGGTCCTCAAAAGCCATGATCAGAGGCCGTATCTCTGAACCTTTGAGAATGATTCTCTTCAATGCCTCAATGATTCGGTCTTTTCTTCCCTCAGGGCTCATGGGAATTTTATCGATACCACTGTCTTTGACCGATAATATCTCCAGAAGGTATGGAAGCGTAGAGGCTTCATCAGTCCCTAATACTTCCAGTTGTCTTTTAACTTTTTCCTTGACTTCGGAATCTCCATCACCCTCACGGATATCGAAGTTTGCTTTCAGGATGTCTATGACCGGATGATATGCCACACTACGGCTGTAAGAGAGACACTTACCCTCTAAGAAGGTCGCGCCCTCATTGGCCACTGCCTTTCTGAACTCATACAAAAGCCTGGATTTTCCTACCCCGGCTTCCGCCATGATGGAAAAGGCCTGGCCCCGACCTGACTTTACTCTCTCAAAACCATCCAGTAAAAGCTCAAGTTCCCTCTCCCTTCCTACAAAATGGGTCAATCCACGTTCAGTACTGACATCAAAGCGTGTCCTTCTGGTACTGGGGGCGATCACCTTGTAGATTCTAACTGGTTGTTCCTTCCCTTTAATCTCCCTTTCCCCTAAAGCCTCAAACCGGAAAAAGCCTTCGGTGAGCTTGAAAGTATCCCCTGTTACATAGGTAGTCCCCGGTTCTGCTAAGCCCTCCATCCTGGAGGCCAGATTTACCGTGTCACCTACCACCTTGAACTCAACCCTAAGGTCGTTTCCAAGGGTGCCTACGACTACTGGGCCAGTGTTGATGCCGACCCTCATCTTGATAGGTGGTATGGCCTTTGTCCCTTGTTTCATTTTGTCGCTAAATCTCGCCATCTCCCGGTGAATCGCTAGCGCCGAATGCATCGCCCGCTGCGGGGCATCTTCCAACGCAATGGGGGCACCGAAGAGGGCCATGATCCCGTCACCGGTCATCTCGTTGACAGTGCCCTCGTAATCGTGGACCTTATGGATGAGGATCTCATATACCTGGTCCATTATAGAGTAAGCCTCTTCAGGTCCCAAACTTTCGACAAGGGAGGTAAACCCCTCCATGTCGCAGAACATCACTGTAACCTGCTTGCGCTCCCCTTCGATTTTATTTCTTTGGCTTAGGATTTTTTCAGTAATGCCTTCAGGAAGGTAACGCCGGATCTTTTCTATTTTTTCATCATAAGAGAGCTCTCTGGGGGTTGGCTCAGAAGGAAGGGTTAGATGGTGGCCACATTCACCACAGAATTTATCACTGGGAAGGTTTTCAGAGCCACACTGAGGGCACATTAAAAGGAGTTTTGCCCCGCACTCATGGCAATATTTCCTCTCATCAGAATTTTCAGCCTGGCATTTTAGGCATCTCATTTGTTCCTCCAAAAGAATTGGAAGGACATTTTATTTTTAAAGTGTGGCTAGTTCTTTCTCAGCTTTCCTCACCCACCCATCAGCACCGCATTCTTTGAAAATCTCTATTGCACTTTGAAGGTTTTCTTGGGCCTCTGATTTCTCTCCCTTCCGTCGAAGAATCGCAGCATAAAACGAGTAATCTCTACCCAGCTCAAATAACGTCCCATTCCTGCTGTCTGCTGTAATAGCCTGTTTAATCCATTCCTCTGCTTCTGATATTCGCCCTTCATCCATGCTTAATAAGATTTCACTGATATATCTCCGAATCCATCCTTCAAACAGTTTTGCCTTGACTACTTTAACATAACCATAAATAGCCTCTAAACTGACATCTTCTTTGTTGTGTAATACTTGGGTTCTCGCTAAGCCTATCTTGCTCACGATGTTATTAGAAGGCCAGGTGCCATTACGATCAAATAGAGAGGTCGCCTTTTCATAATGATCTCTCGCTTTCTTGTATTGTCCGGTTTCGAAATAGACTTCGCCCAAAAATTGATTGCTCCACGGGTGCCACCAATCATGATTGAGCCTCTCACTGAACTCTCTACCTATGGAAAGAAGGTCGACTGCCTCCTGAAAAAAACCTTTACCAAAGCAAGAAATTCCATGACAAGAATAGGCAAATGCTTTTGAATAAATATCGCCGCTTTCTGCGGCTATCCTAACAGCTTGGCGACTTGTCTCATAGGCAAAGTCAATCCTGCCCTGATAATAATATACGAGATGACTTAAGAGGCTTTTAAGAGTTGCTTCTAGCCAGGAAATCTTTGCCGCCCTAACGATTTTCTCCGTTCTCCCTATATTGATAGCTGCCTTCTCAAGTTCGCAATTGAGACATTGAGCACATCCGATCCAATAATTGACTGAAGCCAAATCAAACATATCCTCTATCTCTTTCGAAATTCTTAAGGCTTCCTCTAGATGCTCAAATGCCCTTGGATAATTCTCCTCTACAGCAAACTCGTAGGTCCCTATTATTGTCAGAATTTGAGACATTCTTTTATCATTACCACCCTTGAGAACCGATTCAATGACTGGAGCAACAATCTCTCGCGCTCTCTTGAAATAGTTCATCTCCAGCAGCAAAATACCCACTATTATACGGAAATTAATGATCTTCTCCTCAAGACCATCTGTTCTGGGCAACTTCTCGAGAGCCGAAACTGTCTTGAGTGCATAGTCGATTGCCTCGTTCAATGAACCGGTCTCCATTAGTCTCTTGCTGGCTAATTTTGAATACTCTGACACTTTCTCATAGTTTTCACTATCAATGAAGTGTTCAGCTAATATCCCGTAATAAGCATCAATATTGTCCTGATATAATTGCTCGATGGCATTGCCAATCATTTCATGAAACCTTTTCCTTCTTTTGGTTAATATTGAATCATAGACTACCTCTTGGGTCAGTGCATGTTTGAAGATGTAGGTAGATTCAGGATATATCCCTCGCTCGTAGAGTAGCTCTGCGTCCTTTAGGGCTGACAGGCGAGAGAGTAATTCCTTCTCTGGCAGACCCGTTACTTGCTTTATCAATCCATAGCTAAATTCCCTCTCGATCACGGATCCTGTTTGTAGCACCTCTTTCGCGCCCTCGGACAAGGAGTCAACCCTTGCCATGATCACGTCTTGAATCGTAGAGGGTATGGTTACTTTTTGGATATCCTTTACGAGGTGATATCTGTTGTTTTTTCTCTCTATGATGTTAAGGTCTTGAAGGGATCGCATAAACTCCTCGATGAAGAAGGGTACGCCTTCTGTCTTCTCCAGGATCAGATCTACAAGATCTCTTTCTATCTCTTCAGTGCCCAGAAGATTGGTCACCATGGCAAGGCTCTCACGGTTGGAAAGCCGGTTTAAGTTCACCTGGCTGTGATACGATCTTCCGCCCCAGGTGTGCACAAACTCGGGGCGGTAAGTAAATATTAAGAAAATCCTTGCCCCTGATATATTCTCCAATAGATACTTCAATATATCCTCTGAGCTTTTATCAATCCAGTGAAGGTCCTCAATGGCCATAATTAGAGGCCGTATCTCCGAGCCTTTAAGAACGATTCGCCTCAGTGCTTCGATGATCCTGTCTTTTTTCGCCTCAGGACTCATAGGTATTTTATCAATTCCGCTGTCTTTAACCGATAAAAGCTCTAAGAGATATGGAAGCGTAGAAGCTTCATCGGTCCCCAATGCTCTCAGGCCTTTCTTGACCTTTTCCCTGATCGCAGAATCCCCATCGCCCTCCTGGATATCGAAGTTCGCCTTAAGGATGTCTATGATTGGATGATAGGACACGCCCCTGCTGTAGGAGAGGCACTTTCCTTCTAAGAAGGTCGCATCTTCGTTAGCCACAGCCTTTCTGAA
>Ga0315538_1001910_pt1 | contig 12055 bp, 11 predicted proteins | sample SalMarSW160230MG_2_FD_203834 | JGI IMG/M metagenome (GOLD analysis project Ga0315538, IMG submission 203834) | Salt marsh sediment microbial communities from the Plum Island Ecosystem LTER, Massachusetts, United States - Salt Marsh Sediment SW1601-230 ...
GTGTAGCGCTTGCGGGGGGCAGGGCACCATCCGCATCGTCATGGACTTCCTGCCGGATGAGTGGGTCGAGTGCGAAACTTGTCAGGGGAGCGGCTTTCGCCAGGAAGCCTGGCAGGTGCGCATCGAATGCGTATCTCTCCCCGAGATCAACGCGCTGACTCTGGACGAGGTTTACGACCTTCTCAAAGATGAAAAACAAATCGCCGAGCCTCTTAAAATCCTGCAAGAAGTAGGGCTGGGATATCTGGTTTGGAAACAACCCGCCTATACCCTTTCGGGTGGGGAGGTACAACGCCTGAAGATTACCAAGGAACTGATGAAGAAGGCCAAGGATAGAACCCTTTACATTTTGGATGAACCCACGGTAGGCCTGCATTTGGAGGATGTTGCCCGCTTGGTGCAAGTCTTAAATCGGCTGGTGGAGGCAGGTCATACGGTCGTGGTGGTGGAACACCATCCCCATCTTTTGGCTGCTTGTGATTGGATCATTGAGCTTGGACCAGTTGGCGGACCCCAGGGTGGCAAAGTCATCGCCAAGGGAACCCCGCAGGAAGTGATGAGGATGGATACCCCCACGGCACCCTATCTCCGGGAATTGCTGGAGGAACCAGCATGACCTGGGCAGCCCTTCTACTGGCAGACCCTTCGCCGAGCCTGCGAGGCCTGGTTTTACGCTATCTGATGGATCGACCGGATACGGATGGCGAAGTCCGAGAGCTCAAGGGCCTCCAGGAAAACGATCCAATGGTGATGAAATTCCTGGCGCCACAAAACCAGGATGGCTCTTTTCGGGGTGGAGAGGGCGGCGGTGGGTCGTTGGGGTCTTTAAGACTCACGGCCCAAGCTTTGATGGGGTTAGGTTACTTTGGTTTAGGGAGGGATCACCCCGCCATCCAACGAGGTGCCCAATATATTTTCTCGCAGCAAGGACCCGATGGGGGGTTTCCGTTAATAAACCAAGGCGTACAGCTGGATGGGGGCGAAGTAAACGAGGATGTCAAGTACCACATGATCCCCTTGCAAACTGCTTTACCGCTGCTTGGGCTGGCCTGGGCGGGTTATGCGACCGACCCCCGCGCCGAAAGGGCTTATGAGTGGCTGCTCAAAGAGGAACTGCCTCAAGGGGGCTGGCCATCCGGCAGGCATAAGGACCAGTACATCTTCCCAGGGGGCTACCGGCGATTGGCCCACTCCAAGTTCGGCTGCCGGACCAACACCACTGCAGCGGTCAGCGCCCTGGCACTCCACCCAGACCGGCGGACCAGCCGGGCGGCGCGGCGCGGGTTGGACTTGCTGCTGGCTCACGAACATCGCCAGGCACATACACTTGGCTTCGAGGTGGCCCGGATCATCGGGGTGGAACCACCCCGGGGCGGTTTCACTTATTTCAAACGCTATGACCTCGCCCAGATACTCGACCTGTGCTGGCGGATCGGCGCCAGCCCTGAAGACCTGCGAGTCGGGGATAACGTCAAGTTTGTGAGGGAGTTGCAAGGACCTTATGGACTTTGGGAGTATAAACGCTACCCGGAGGTATCTCGTTGGATCACTTTTGACATCTTGCGATCTCTTTCACGATTAGACGCTCGAACCGATTGGTTGAGTATGGAACCCCGAACGCCTTTTCAGCCATATCCAAAGAGACCGAAGCGTTTCTGATTGGGACCTATCTCACCAGCGAGGATCCCAATCTCGCAGGGAAATCTCCTCTGACCGCGGTCTCCTTTCCCCCAAGCATATCTCAATCTTTGGGTGGGGAGGCTTTGCGCCGGTTGGCAAACACGCGGGGTTCAAAAAGCCATTACGGAAGCAAAAACTGAGTTCGGATCGATGTTAGCCGTCAGAGATTTAGCCTGTTTCTATCTGCTGTGGCACTGCGGGCTGCGTATCAGCGAGGTTTGCTCTCTGCGGTTGATTGACATTGACTTGGATGCGCGCAAACTGTTCATCCATAACAGCAAGGAACGCAAGGATCGGATTGCCTACATGAGTGATACTGCAGCGTTGGCTGTGCAACAGCATCTTGCCATCCGCCCTGACCCGGACTCCGTGCATCTTTTCACCACCCAGCATAGAGTTCTGCATCCACGAAGTTTACAAAGACGCCTGGTACATTATTCTCGCCAATGTGGAGTACCCGTGACGGCTCAACGCCTCCGACACACCTTCGCAAGCCAGATGTTGACAGCTGGTATGCCAGCCTCTTCCCTTCAACGCTATTTGAGGCACGAACACCTCGACACCACTATGATTTATGCTGAGGTATCAGATCCCTTGCTCCGGCAGGATTATTACCAGGGCATTGCAACCCTGGATCCTGGTTCTGAGAAATTATCTATGAGTGGGCTGAGACTGACTCAACAAAGCACACTCCGACAATTGGTCGAAGAACTCAAGACTCCGGAATTGGAGCAGTCTCGCCATGATGAGATACTGGATATCATCCTGGTGAATATCAGATAAAATTAGAGTGCTGTGTATAAGCAAATATACCGCAATGTTTCGTTATACGCAGTAGTTGGGCGCTGTGGGGAGATTGGTCAGTAGCTATATTCTTTTTGCAGTAAACTTATCCTATCGGACGTAGACTCAAGTAAATTCGCTTGAAAGAGGTTGACAAGGCCCATATGAAACGATTAGTCATTATGGCCATAATCAAAATGTGTGGAGAAGCTATCTTGCTTACTATTATTGCTGGAATTGTAATCGGAGTAATTGGCAATATGAATAAGTGGGATACTTCACTTGCATATAGCGACGCATTTTTCATCGCTGGTTGTTTGGCGATCGTCGCTGGCGGGTTGTCACGACTAGGAGCAGGTCAAGAGTGGAATAATTTTCAGTTGCTCTATGCGGAAAGTTTTCGCGATATGAGTAGTAGTGAGCGGGCGAACTCTATAATTAATGCAAGTAGTTCTGTACGTATGGTTATACTGGGTCTATTGAGTGGAATTTTGTTAATCCTCATCTCTGTGTTTGTGACGAAAATGTTCTAGTTGGGCCATTTACTGAGTTCGTGGCAAGAAGTATTCGAGTCTCACTTGTTCCGTGTGGCCCGTCCGTTGAGCCGCAAACCGTATGGCATCCATCACTAACCCAGAGAAGAATCAGCCTCACCAAGTATCGATCAATTGGCGGAAGAGAGCTCATCTTGGATAGTGGAGAACGTTCAATGCTTGTTCTTGCAGGCAGATGGGGCACTCCGCCGCTGGAAAACCGCACAGAAGGATTTTCTCCTGGCGCTCCTGTCAGTGTGGTATGCAGACGACAATGCATTATTTCGACAGAAAGCCTTTACAGCCTCCCTCGAAATTGCGACACCCATTCTCACGGAAATCATCCACCAAGGCATCCAGGAAGGCGTCTTGAAGACCTCTTACCCCGACCAGGCCGGCGAAGTGGTCCTGTATATCCTGCAGGGGCTCAATGAAACCCTTGCCCGTTGGTTATTCTCGGACGAACCCAGGTCTGATGATCTGGTAGGCATCCAAAGCACGGTAGATGCCTATACCGATGCACTAGAGCGGGTTCTGGGAGCCCCTCCAGATTCGGTCCACCTCTTCGACCTTCAAATACTTAAGGAGTGGATAGTCTCATAATGAGAACCCAAATCAGGATGGGTCACTATTCGACTCACAGGAGAAGACCAGCCTTATGGAGATCTTGAATCGATTTCAGATACCCTACCCACGCAGTGAGGAGGTTTAAATATGAAGTTAGCCTTACGCCTGGCATGGCGCAATGTCTGGCGGCATCGACGCCACACCCTTATCATCGTCCTGGCCATGGCCCTCGGATTGGCGCTGATGATGTTTTACGATGGTTTGGTCGCTGGTTTTAACCAAGCCATTTATGGCAATGCCATAAGGGTATTGGGGGGGAATATCCAGGTCCACGCAGATGGTTATCGGGCGAAAGCAGACCAGACCCCGCTCCTGCCTCTGGCAGATGACCTGGCGGTTGTGAAGGCTGCATTAGCCAATCCACAGGTGCTGGCAGCCACGCGGCGGATCAACACCGGTGGGCTGGTAAGCAGTCCGGAGGGAGCTTTCGCGGTGGGCATCACCGGCATCGAGCCGGAGAAGGAGGCGGAGGTCAACCTGGCGGCCCAGCATGTCATCGCCGGGCGTTATTTGACCTCTGGTGATGGCGATATGGTCTTCATCGGCAAGGGATTGGCGGATGCCATGGGCTTGGGGGTCGGCGACCGTATCACCATGACCGGTCGTTCCACGCACGAACAGATGCGCCGCCGTACCATGACGGTAGCTGGCATCTATGACCTGGGAATGCCCGACATCGAGAAGCGCACCATCTACATTTCCTTGAGCGAAGCGCAAGACCTCTACGGTTTAACCGGGCAGTCCACCGAGGTGTGCATCCTCCTGAAACAGCTTGGGCATGAAGCTGCGGTTATCGAGGCGCTAAAGCCCAGTTTGCCCGGCTACGAGATTGATTCCTGGCAAACCAATTTTCCCGAACTTCAGCAAGCCCTGAGTACAAAAGGGGGAGTTATGAACATCTTCAGCGTCGTGATCCTGGTGATCGCCGGCATTGGCATCCTGAATTTGTTGCTGATGGCTGTCTACGAGCGGACGCGTGAGATCGGTTTGCTTGGCGCGCTGGGTCTTCGTCCCCGCCAGATTTCGCTGCTGTTCGTTCTAGAAGGGACCATGATAGGATTGGTTGGCGTGGCAGTTGGAATCCTGCTGGGCCTGTCGCTCAACGGCCTGCTCATGCGGGTCGGCATTGATTACAGTCAATTCTCGAATGTGACCAGTTATACGGCCTTGATTAGCGGACGGGTTTACCCCGATTGGGGCGTTGACAAGCTATTTGAGCGTGGGCTGACTGTGGCGATTATTTCCTCGCTGGCTGCACTTATTCCGGCTCGCGAAGCCGCCCAGCGCGAGCCCGCTGAAGCCCTGCATTACGTGTGAGGTTCCCCATGATCCAACTCTTCAAGATGGCTTTCCGTGACCTGGGACGAAACCGTCGCCGATCTTTCTTCTCAGCGCTGGCATTGGCGATAGGGTTAGCGCTGTTGCTGCTACTAGCCGCTTTTGTCCAAGGAGAAATGGGCGGCGCGGTAGACTCAACCATCCGGTTGCAAAGCGGTCATTTGCAGGTTCGGGCGAAATCCTACGATGAGAGCAAAACCAGCCTGAAATGGGAAGATCTGGTCGAGAATCCAGATCAAATCACCGCACAGATCGCTTCCCTCGCACCGGTGGAAGTAGCCACACCTCGACTGTTTGCCAGCGGGATAATAGCCGTGGGCGATGAATCGGCTGGCGTTAGAATTTACGGCATTGACCCTACCTCTGAAGCGAACGCTCCTTACCGAGAAGGCCTGGTTAGCGGGGAATTCCTGACCGCGGACGACCGCCAAGGCATCCTCATCGGAAAGCCTTTGGCTGATAAATTAAACCTGAACGTCGGCAACCAGATCAGCCTTTCGATCAATACCTCCAACGGAGATGTAGATGAGCAGCTTTTTACCATCCGGGGGATTTATTCCACTCAAACCGGTGGTTTTGACAGCACTACGGTATTCATGCCACTCGCCAAGGCACAGGCTATCACCCAGACGGAAAACCACGCCAGCACGATTTTCGTGTTGCTGAAAGACAGGGCCCAGACAGAGGCAGTAGCGGCCGCCTTGCAAAGTCCTAATTATCAGGTTTTGACCTGGACAACCATGAACGAATTGCTTATCCAAACCGAGGACCTGGCGAATGGCTACATCTTCATTCTCTATCTAATCGTGCTGGGTATTACCGCTACAGTCATCATCAACACCCTTATCATGGCGGTATTCGAGCGTACCCGCGAGATCGGCATTCTGGCGGCAATTGGCATGAAAGGCCGCCGCATCATGGGGATGTTCCTGGCCGAATCCAGCTTGCTGGCCGTGGGAGGCATCATCATGGGGCTGATACTCGGCTGGCTGGTAGTTGCTTATTTCGCCAAATATGGCTTTTACATCGGAAACATGGGAATCACCGGCATCCTGATCAGCGATACCATTTACACAGACCTGACCTTGAAAGACACGGTCACCCTGACCATCATGGCTCTCGTCGTTACGTTGTTGGCCGGTCTTTATCCAGCCATGTTGGCTGCCCGGATGGAACCCGTCGAAGCCCTGCGCGGCGGGGAATAATTCCAAGGAGAGAAGGATATGGAAGTCACAAGAGTCGAAAACGTCACGCGGGTTTATAAGATCGGCAAAGTCGAAACCCGCGCCCTGCGCGGCGTCAGCCTTTCCATCGAGAGTGGTGAATTTACAGCCCTGGTCGGACCTTCCGGTTCGGGTAAAACCACCCTGTTACAATTAATCGGTTGCCTCGACCAACCGACCAGCGGGTACGTTTTTATCAATGGTAAGGATGTCAGCGATCTCAACCGCAACCAGCGCGCCGACATGCGGCGCGGAACGATCGGATTTATCTTTCAATTCTTTGCCTTAATCCCGACCCTGACGGCCTATGAGAACATCGAGATGCCGCTGCTCCTGATCGGGCAAAACGGAAGCGAACGCCATAAGCGGGTGATGCAGTTACTCGAAGCGGTCGACCTTCCCGACCGCGCCCACCATCGCCCGGATCAATTGAGCGGAGGAGAACAGCAGCGCGTGGCTGTAGCTCGCGCCCTGGCGACGAAACCGACCCTCATCCTGGCAGACGAACCCACCGCCAACCTCGACACCCCCAACGGCAAACAGGTAATGGAAATTATGACCCGGATTAACCAGGAGACCGGCGTCACCTTTGTTTTTGCCACACACGACCCACGCGTGATCAAATATGCCCGGCGGGTCATCACGCTGCGGGATGGTACCATCGTTGAGAACAATGGTAAAAAAGCATCATGAAAAACAAGGCACTTACGATTCTGCTGATTCTCTTGACCCTGACCGGATGCAATGCTTTTACAAGGAATACCCCTCAGGCGTTGCCAACCATCGTTTTGGGTGAAACCAGCCCAACGAACCAAGCCCCACTCCCAGGTGCGGGTGGGGGGGCGACCGCTTCGGGGATTGTGGTGCCTGCCCAGGAAGCCCAACTGGTTTTTACGTTGAGCGGCAAGGTCAATAGGGTGGAGGTGGCGGTTGGCGATCAAGTAAAGGCCGGTCAGGTGCTGGTGCAGCTGGAAGGCCAGGAAAACCTGGAAGCGGCGGTCAGCGCGACCCAGTACGAGCTGGAGCAAGCCCAACAGGCGCTCGAGGCCCTCGATAAAGACCTGGATGTGCAGCAAGCACAAGCTCTCAAGGCGATTGCCGATTATCAGGACGCGGTGCGCGACGCTGAACGTGTGATTGCCAATCTGAACAGCGCGGCACAGCAAGTAGACCTGGAGGCGGCTTATGCCAACATGCTGCTGGCTAAGGACCGCCTGGAGCGCGCTCGCGATGATTACCAGCCCTATGAAAATAAGCCGGAGGATAACCTGCAACGAGCAGCATTGCTCAGCAAGCTTGCCCAGGTTCAGAAGAACTATGATGCCACGGTGCGCACCTACAACAACTTGCTTGGGAAAGCCAATCCCATCGACCTGAATCAAGCCGAAGCCAACCTGGCGCTGGCACAGGCACAACTGGCAAAAGCACAGCGCGATTCCGAGATTCTAAAGTCGGGACCAGATCAGGATAAGGTCCGGCTGGCGGAAGCGCGCCTGGCAAATGCCCAGACTCAACTGGCAGCCAGCCAGGCGGCGCTGGATCATTTGACCTTGACGGCGCCATTTGCCGGCACGATTGCCGAGGTCAAGGTTAGCAGCGGTGAATGGCTCATCGCGGGTCAGCCGGTTCTGTTGCTGGCCGACCTGGATAACCTGCGGGTTGAAACCACCGACCTGAGCGAGCGAGACGTACCCAAGGTCGAGGTTGGTCAAGCGGTCACGGTCTCGATTAAAGCCTTGGGACAGGATGCCTTGGGGCGGGTGCGCGATATATCTCCACTGGCCAATACGCTCGGGGGAGACGTAGTTTACAAGACTACCATCGAACTGGACACGCTCCCACCAGGTCTGCGGGCAGGCATGAGCGTTGAAGTACAGTTCGGAACGAGTCCATAATTAAAATGGATGAGGTGACTACCTGGCTAACGGCCGGGCCGCCCTGGGTGGCTTACCGGGCATTTGTGGACCTGTTGGACTTGCCAGAAGATGATGACCGGGTGCAAACCGCCCGGCAAAGTATGCTGGCTGATCCAAAAACCCAGGCTCTGATGGTCGAATTGGCGCAATGGCCGGGAACGGTCCTGAAGGGCCATAATGACGCTAATCACCTGCTGCATAAACTGGTGTTCCTGGCTGATCTTGGCTTGAATGCGGGTGATCCCGGCATGGACACTGTGATAGAGCGCATCCTGGCACACCGCTCCCCGGAAGGCGCCTTTCAGGTGCTGGTCAATATAAAGCCTGCCTACGGCGGCACAGGAAAGGACCAACTGGCCTGGATGCTGTGTGACGCGCCACTGGTCACCTATGCTTTGCTGAAGTTTGGTTTACACGATGAAGAGCGGGTTCGGGTTGCGGTTCAATACCTGACGAGCCTGGTGCGCGAAAACGGTTGGCCTTGTGCGGTATCGCCTGACCTGGGTAAATTCCGGGGACCCGGTCGGAAAGCCGATCCCTGCCCCTATGCAAATTTGACCATGCTGAAGATGCTCTCCCAATGCCCTGATCTGGATCAAGAGGTCGCTTCTGTGGGGGCAGAGACACTGCTTGGTCTGTGGGAACAACGCAAAGAGCGGCGGCCGTATCTATTCGCCATGGGCACACATTTTAGCAGGTTGAAGGCACCCCTGATCTGGTACGATCTCTTGAACTTGATCGATGTGCTGACCTGTTTCCCATGGCTGAACAACGACCCCCGATTGGGCGAAATGTTAGACATCCTGCAAAGCAAGGCCGACGGGCAAGGCTGCTTTACCCCCGAGTCGATCTGGACAGCCTGGAAGGACTGGGAGTTTGGGCAGAAGCGACAGCCTTCGGCTTGGTTAACCTTGATTTCCAGGCGGGCATTGAAACGAGCTGGGAGATTTATCCCCAAGGTCTACTCCAGGTGCTGACCTGGCTTCACCCCCAATACAAAATCCCCATAGAAACGTTTCAGCAGGCGACAGGCCGCCAGCCCTACCCAGGCGCGCCCCTGGGCGGCGGATTTCCCCGATCCGTAGGAAGTCTCCCACAAACCGTCCTCCGACTGGTTGTCCAGGAACCAAGCCAGGCCTCTGGCAATATCCCGGTCATCCCGGTCGAAACCCAACCAGGATAAGCTATCCAGAGCGTTAAGCAGGTTGGTCCACCAGAAGGGGAACTGGAATTTAAGCCAATACGAGGGCGTTTTGCGGTCGTTGTACTTATCGGGCTTAAAGAAGCGCCCTTTCAGGCAGCGGGCAGCCGTGATGACTTCGGCACGCTGGCGGTATTCAGAGTGTGCGGCCAGGGGGCGTAAAGCCATGCCGGTTGCCAGGTGAGAAAAAGGTCGCTTGCGATCCGGCGGGACCGGCTCGCCCAGCCAGAACCCTCCCCCACGATTCTTAGTTGGCACGGCCTGAGTCGGAACAATCCAACCGCCGTCCTCTTGCCGTACGCTCAGCAACCATTCCAGACCCCTTTCAACCCGACCATCTTTGGCATAGCCGGCCTTAATGAGCAATTCAAGGATAGCGCCGTGGTAATAGGGCATGTATTGGTTACCCAGGATGCCACGGATGTCACCCTCGTCCGTCTGGCAGGTGAAGACATATTCAGCTGCTTTTTGCAGGAGTGGATGGCTGCGCTGAAAGCCGTACATCTCCACCAGCAGCCGCAGGTTGCGATAGGTCTCAAGGAGATCGTAATTGGTGCCTGTCTGGGGATTATAGGATTTTCCGGGATAGCGCCAAGAACCATCTGCGCTCTGTTTTTTGACAAGTTGCCTTGCTCCGGGAATCCACCAAAGGGTTTCGATGGATTCAACCGGTTCTTCCTGCAAGTCCCGGCGCACAAAGTAGGTGAGTGATACATCCTCACAGGATAAAAGGGCTGGTATGGGATTTACCGCCAACGCGTTTAACCACATTCCAGTCATCCACCTGGCATCAGGATCGGATGCCGTAACACAGTCTTTAATTTATCCGGAGCAGCCCGGCGCGGGTCGCCAAGGTAAATCTCATGATGCTTACCAGGCAGGCTATAACCATGCGCTCGGGCGAAGGCCTCCATCTTGGCAATGGTGACCGGCTCCTCGGAATACGGGCCGATGTGCATAATCTGCATGCTCAAGCCCTCATGGAAGGCCTCTAAGCGCATTTTATCCAGAGCAGGGTTGGGCTTTTTCTTGCGAAGTTGCGCCAGGGCATCGTGGTACATGGCTTGGTTAATGTGGTCAGGCTGCATCATCATGGCCGTCCATCGCCAGCCTTCAGGGTGGGTGATATCGAACTCACCGCCTTCCAGCCACCACAGCCCTTCCAAGGCCATGACGGTGTAATCGATGGGATCCTGCTCCCGCAACTTGGACATGAACTTGAGCGTGTAGGAGATGCCGTAAAGCGCCTCCAGGGCCTGCTGGAAGGATGGAGAAGTGCCGGGAGCCTGGCCAGGTTCGATTTCACCATCAATCATGGCAAAGTTAAAGGATGGAACCTCTACTATTTCAACCTTCTTGGAGGAAGGCTTGTAAAGGTGTTTAAATTCTTTGCGAAGATCAATCTTTTCCATAAAAGCCTCCTTAAGCTGCTCTGCCCAACCGCTTTTCAAGTTCGCTACGGTTGAGATAATGGTAAGACAATAATCGCCCGTCATGCAAGATCGCGAATACGCCATAGGCACTGGGCGCGGATTCCTGGACATCCCAGGCAGAATTCAGCTGCACAACCCGCCCCGGGATGCCCATCTCCTGGGCGGTCTGAAGGATCCCCTTGGCGCTGTTTTCAATGTAAGGGCATTGGGCTGTGCGAACTACGGTAATGCCAGATCCGAACCGGGCTTGCCGGGCTGGCCAATCGGTTGGAAAGGCTGGCAGCGGGGCAGAATCGAAACGATGTACCATCAGTTGAAAAGATGGGGGAGCCTGCTGCACTTCTGCGAATCCGTTTTTCAAGAATAGCTTTCTTCCCGCCAGCCAGGTGCGGTCGCTGGTTACCATCACCACGCCGTGCTTGTCTTGAGCGCGGGCGTCTTCCAGGCAAACCTGCAACAGGCGCGTGCCATATCCCTTGCCTTTGCCTTTCCCCACCACCCATAGGCAGTGGATGACGAGATAGCCGTGGGCCTGCACAACCCGCCAAGCGGACTCGCCGGGGAGGTACTCAATGAAACCCACGTCCCTATTGCCCTTCTCGTGGATGATTTTGATTTTCATGCCCTCAGCGAAACGCGCTTCCAGCCAGGCGCGCTTCTGGCGGTATCCGGGTGACTTTGGCTTGCTCATATAACAAAAGAAGCCGTGTTGATCGACAGTACTGGCATCTACATCGATGATTTCAAACGTATCGTTCATAATCCCTCCTTGCCGTCATGCATATCCTTCCACAACCGCTTGAGCCCATGCTCTAACGATCAAACGCAGTCCAGACGGAACAGAAACCTCAACAATCGGGCCATACGCCAAAGCCGTGCTGGCAGCCCATCCAGGGTCGGTGGGTAGAAAGTTGCCATCAGCGGGCATCGGCCTGCTCATCGATAGTTTCCCAGCATAGCCGCTTCTCTAGTGTCAGGCGCGCGGCTAAGGGGTCAAAACGGAGACGGTCTACCATCTGGGGCTGAGCTTGCAGCTCGCTTGCCAGGTATGCCGGTAGCCAGGTTTATGACAAGTTCCAACATAATTATGCCTTAAAATCGCATATTCACCCGAAAATTATAGAAAAGAAGAGAAGATGGATACCCCCAGCTATCCGGTAGCAACATTTATCCATGCGCCTCTTGGGCTTTGAAACAAGCCATGATAATCATGAATAGCTGCGCATACACTATCCTCGCCCAACCGTTTGAACCACAGCGCTTTTCCCAGGGGATAGAATATTTAAACCGAGTTTGGGATACGGTGGTCAACTCCCTGGCT
>Ga0315538_1001917_pt1 | contig 12023 bp, 10 predicted proteins | sample SalMarSW160230MG_2_FD_203834 | JGI IMG/M metagenome (GOLD analysis project Ga0315538, IMG submission 203834) | Salt marsh sediment microbial communities from the Plum Island Ecosystem LTER, Massachusetts, United States - Salt Marsh Sediment SW1601-230 ...
TAAATGTCAAACATCTGGCGCTTGGCCTGCTATCCATCGGGTTTGAACCTGGAGACAAGGTCTTGATTATCGGGGATAATGCCCCCCAATGGTACTATGCTGAGCTTGCTGCCCAGGCAAACCATGGGGTTTCAGTGGGGGCGTATTCAGATCTAACCCCGCAAGAGATTAAATACATTGCAGAAAATTGCGAGGCACGATTTGCTGTGGTTGAAGATCAAGAGCAGATCGATAAGTTCCTCCAAATCAAGGACGAACTGCCCCTCCTCAAAAGGGCCATTTACTGGAACTATAAGGGGTTAGCCCATTACAACGACCCTCTTTTGCTGGGATACAGGGAGATTCTCAGGTTAGGGGAAAAACATGAGCAGGAACACGATGGGCTCTTTGAACAGAATGTGGATACCGGGAAAGGGGATGATGTCTGTGCCATCGTTTACACATCGGGAACCACCGGAGTTGCACCCAATGGAGCTGTCCACACCTATCGAACGATGAGGGCAGGCGCTGACCATCACCTGCAGCTTGATCCCTGGTATGAGAACGATAATGTCGTCCCTTACCTTCCCCCCGCCTGGATGACTGAACAATGGCTTGAAATCGGCTGCCACCTGTTATCGGGAAGCATCTTGAATTTTGCAGAATCGTCAGAAACCCAACGGCGGGATACAAAGGAAATACAACCCAATATTGTATCCTACAGCGCTCGGTTATGGCAGAATCAGGCATCTGATCTTCAGGCGCGGATTCATAGCACTAGTGCGATAAAGAAGTTTGCCTACCGTATGCTCATGCCGATTGGCCATAAGATGGCTGAGCTACGATATAGAAAGCAAAAGCCAACTTTGCGATTGAAGATGCTCTGTCTTTTTTCCGATCTGTCCCTGTTTAGACCTCTCAGGAACAGCCTCGGTTTGTCAAATGCCAGAATCTGTTATACCACCGGGACTATGCTCAGCCCAGATGCCTTTCGGTTCTATCATGCCCTCAATCTTCCTCTCAAAAGCCTGTATGGAACAACCGAGGGGGGAGCTCTCACCGGCGCAAGGAATGATGATATCAGGTTGGAGACGGTCGGTCCCGCTCACAAGGGAACGGAGGTAAAAGTAACTGAAGATGGCGAGCTCCTTTATCGAGGACCCGGCATTTTTCTTGGTTACTATAAGGACCCGGCTAAAACTGCCGGGGTGCTTAAAGACGGGTGGTTTTATAGTGGAGACAGCGGTTTTATTAGGGAAGATGGCGACATTGTATTTGTTGATAGAGCCAAGGATCTTATAAAGCTGGCCGATGGCAATCAACTGGCCCCCCAATTCATTGAAAGTCAGTTGATGTTCAATCCCTTTATCAAGGATGCCTGGGTAGTGGCTGGCAAAGAAGGGGCTTATGCCTCTGTCATCATAGTCATTAACTATAATAATGTCGGCTGGTGGGCCGGACAAAAGAGATTATCTTATTCAACCTTCGCCGAACTTTCCCAGAAGCCGGAGGTTCTTGATCTGTTAAAGCAATATATCGACGGAATAAACAGCACGTTGCCCGCTGGTTCAAAGGTTAGGAAATATGTCAATCTGCATAAGGAATTCGATCCTAATGAAGGCGAGGTAACCAGAAACAGGAAGCTGAGAAGAACATTTTTGGAAGAGCGCTACCGCGAGCTTATCGATGCGATCTATAGCGATAGGAACGAGGTTCCGATAGAAGCCCAGGTCGGATACCAGGATGGGCAGATGGGAACAATAAAGACCACGATTAACATCAAGTCTGTTGAGGGGGATGCCTGATGGCCTTCTTTATCCAACTAGTAGTAACGGGCCTTGCCCAAGGCATGGTCTATGCCCTGATCGCAATCGGGTTTGTGATCATTCTTAAATGTTCTGAGGTGTTTAACATTGCTCAGGGACACTTTGTTCTGATCGGTGGATACCTGGGCTATACCTTTTTGGTGCCCTTCGGCCTGCCCATATGGGTCGCCCTCGGAATGGCGATAGCCACAGCAATCGTCATGGGCTTAATTATAGAGCGCCTTATCCTCCGCCCTCTATTGGGTGAGCCGGTCCTGGCCGTCATCATGGCGACCATAGCCCTTGCCACCATACTGGGAGGGCTGGCAACCCTGCTGTGGGGCGGCGAATACAAGCCGTATCATGGATTACTGCCGATTATATCTCTGAAGATAGGTGCCGTATCCTTACCCTCGGAATCTTTGATTGGGCTCATCGTATCTGTTATCTGTGTGGCGCTCCTTATGCTTCTCTTTCATTATACCAAGATCGGGCTGGCCATGAGGGCTACTGCCGAGGATCTACAAGTAGTTCAGAGTCTCGGCATCAGGGCAACTACCGTCTACGCCGTCTCATGGGTCATTGCTTGTGTCGTCGGGGTCATCGGCGGCATCCTGTTGGGAGGCGTATCCGGCGCGCACATTGAGCTCGCCAATATCGGCATCAAGGCATTCGCCGTTGTGCTGCTGGGAGGGGTAAACTCCATCGGCGGGGCCATTGTAGCCGGAATCATACTGGGAATGCTGGAAAACGTCGCTGCCGGGTACCTGGACCCTCTCCTGCCTGGCGGGGGCTTGGCCCAGGTATTCCCCTTTATTGTTATGATCATCGTGCTTGTCTTCAGGCCTTATGGGCTCTTTGGTCTGGCCAGGATAGAAAGGATTTAATCGATGGGTTCATCTTCTGGGGTCTTCCACGAAAATTATGCGCAGGACATGGCTATCTTTCCCACAAAGCTGCACTGGGGATTCCTATTGGCCTTCCTCATCATTCTCTTCGCTTGCCCATTCTTTTCCAGCGATCGGATACTGACCTTACTGACCATGATGGGTATTGCCGTTATCAGCGTCCACGGGCTCAATATTCTCACCGGATTTTGCAATCAAATCTCCATCGGGCATGCGGGCTTTATGGCAGTCGGCGGGTATACCTCGGCTGTTTTGTGCGCCAAGCTTGGCCTGCCGTTTTGGGCGGCCCTCCCCTGCGGCGCCCTAGCCGCGGGGATAGTAGGCTTGTTCTTTGGCCTCCCGTCTTTAAAGATCAAGGGCTTCTACCTCATTATGGCGACCATCGCCGCGCATTTTATCATCATCTGGACCATCATCCAACTCCGCAGCATTACCGGTGGGCCTGATGGCTTAAGCCTGCCCAGGCCTGTGATAGGGGGTATCGCGCTGAGTTCCAAGACCAACTATTTCTACCTGGTGATGATACTTACCTGTTTGGCTACCCTCTTGGCCAAAAACATCGTGCGGACCAGGGCAGGCAGGGCCTTCATCGCCATCCGTGATAACGACCTGGCGGCTGAGGTCATGGGGATCAGTTTGTGGAGTTACAAGCTGCAGGCATTCTTTATCGGGTGCGTCTATGCCGGTGTGGCCGGAGCACTACTCATTCACTACTTTAGTTTCGCCAGTACGGATCAGTTTCCCTTTATGGATTCGGTCTGGTATCTGGGGATGTTGATCGTGGGGGGTATGGGCAGTACGACAGGGGCTATTTTTGGTGCCGTTGCCCTCAGACTGCTGGATGAGGTGGTTACCATGGCGGGCCCCGTTCTATCCGCAGCCGTTGCTCCCCAGGCAGCCGCCTCGCTGGCCCTCATCTCCCACGGATTGATAATCATCATCTTCCTCATTTTTGAACCTCGGGGTCTTTATCACCGATGGGAGATGATTAAAACCTACTTTAAGCTTTGGCCTTTCTCACATCAAGAATGAGAGTGAAAGGGGGTGATTAAATTCAACAAGATGTCTGACTCCTGGTGTAAACTAAATCATAAACCTAAACCAAAAAGGAGGAGAAAAATGGCTAAAATGAGATGGATGTTGGCAGCTGGCGCGATTATGGTAATGGTGGCAACATCATTATTACCTGTGAGCGCCCATGCCGAGAAAGTACTCTATATCGGTGGCACCCAATCGCTCACCGGGCCCTTTGCCGAGGATTCGGCAGCAGTGCTGCTGGCCATTCAGGACTATGCCGAATATGTCAATAAGACCAAAAAGCTGGCTCCGTGGCGCGAAGAGAAATGGCCCGCCGATATAACTCTGGAGGTGATGTGGCGGGATGATGAGCTCAAACCGTCCAAGGCGATGCCCATCTACGAAGAGCTCAAGGCCAAGGGGATGCTGGTTGCCAGGATATCGGGCTCGCCCATAGCGCTGGCGCTTAAAGACAGAATGTTTGAAGACCACATGGGGGCCACGAGCATGGCCACCGGAGCTTACTACCTGTCGCCGCCTCAAAGCTGCTTTACCTATTACCCTATTTATACCGATGCCTGTGCCGCCATCGCCGACTGGGTGAAAGAGAACTGGAAGGAAACAAGGAAACCCCGGGTTGCCTACCTGACCGCAGACAATGCCATGGGGAGGTCGATTGAGATCCCTGAGATGAAGGCCTATCTCGAGAAGATCGGCTATGAGTTTGTGGGCACCCAGTATGTGCCCCTCGTGGCTACTTCGCCGCCGACCACCCAGCTTACCTGGCTAAAACGAAAGGGTGTTGATCTTGCCCTGGGCGTTATGATCAACGCCGGCGCACAACCCACGGTAAAGGAGATGGTCAGGCTGGGCATGGGCCCCCATCTGGACTATAAGATGTTCTTTGGCACTGCCTCGCCAGGTCACGCTGCTTTACTCGCTCCGGCCATGGGTGAGCTGGGAGACGGGTATCTCTGCGCCGGTAGCTTCCCCCCCATGGATGACCTCTCCGTGACGGGGGTAAAGTTTATGCACGAAATGCAGGAGATGGCTCACCCCGGTAAATATAATGGCAATATCATGTATGCTGGCGGTTTCCTGGAGGGCACGATCCAGGTTGAGGCGTTGCGGCTGGCCATGCAAAAGGTGCCCTTTGAAAAGCTCACGCGGAAAGCCGTGCTGGAGCAGGGCTTTTACCGGATAAAAAACCTTCCCACCGGCGACGTCAGCAGCACACCGATAACCTATGCTAAGGGCGATATCGAGGCTGTTGATGAGGTGCGTGTCGACCAGGTGCAGAAGGGTAAGGTGGTAAAAGTGGGTAGCTACCCATTGCGCCACATCTATACAAAAAAATAGGCATACCTAGTATTTCCGGGGGCGCTATGCATAGCGCCCCCGGAATCTTCTGTCGCCTCTTAGGAGGATGAAAGTATTTATACCGGTCTCAACGTCACGAGACATCTTTTGCTTCCTTGGGTGGATTACTAACAACATCATGACAGGAAATAGCCAAATGAAAAAAATACATGAACTTCACGTCCCGGTTACCATCCAAGCAGTAGATCGAGTTGAGATCATCACCCTTATGGACAATTATGTCGATGTTCTGCTCGGGAATACCGATGTGGTCACTCGCCCTGTCTTGCGAAAGGGAGACGAAATTCCAAGAGAGACGGTCATTGCAGAACATGGGCTATCTATGCTCGTTAGAACTTTTCAGAAAGAAGAGTCCCACAGCATCCTTTTCGATACCGGTCATAATAAAACAAGCGTTCAATTCAACCTAAAACAGTTGGGGATTGACATCAGCGCTGTTGAAGCTATTGTGTTGAGTCACGCACACATGGATCATACGGGTGGTCTTTATCCCATCCTTGAAGAACTTTCCTGGTCGGTACCCCTCGTGGTGCACCCTGAGGTCTTTATTTCCCCACGTTTTTTGAAATGGCCTGACGGAAGGATGGAACGCTTCCCGAATACCTTGGTCAGGGAAGATCTGATGGATCGAGGGGCCACAATCTTGGAATCCCAAGTGCCTGTACCTTTGGCAAACGGCACTATTCTGGTGACCGGCGAGATAGAACGGAAAACGACTTTTGAGAAAGGATTTCCTATTGCGAGGATGATGCAAGATGGTGAATTGGTTTTCGACCCGATCCGTGACGATCAGGCTCTTGTTGTCTGCCTCAAAGGGAAGGGATTGGTGGTAATATCGGGGTGTGCTCATTCAGGGATTGTCAATACGGTGCTCTATTCGAGGAAGATCACCGGCATTGAAACCGTTTACGCGATCCTCGGCGGGTTTCATCTTACCGGCCCGTTTTTTGAGCCAATCATCGAGGACACCGTGGCAGCTCTCATGGAAATTGGCCCAAAGGTGCTTGTCCCCATGCACTGCACAGGATGGAAGGCAATGAATCGCTTCTATGAGGCCTTTCCCGATGTCTTTATCCTTAACAGTGTAGGTTCAAAATTCGTGTTGTCATAGGGGCAATAGCTTATGGGAAGCTTTTAATATCTGTTTCTACCGCTCCCAGCAGTGAGATAGACTATTACTCTATCGAATATATTCGCATCAAAAGATTCCCTCATGCGAAATGGGGGGGGGTTAATCGCAAAAAACAAAGACTGATATCTTAAGCAACCAGCAACCCACCATACGTGATGACAGAGAGGAGACAGCGATGAATTATGATGACCTTCTCGAACTTGTCAAAACCAGGAGAAGCTTCCGCAGGTTTAAACCCGATCCGGTTCCCAAAGACATTCTGGAGAAGGTGCTTGAAGCGGGCCGACATCCGCCTTCTGCCGGGAACTCGCAGCCATGGGAGTTTGTAGTTGTTCAAGATCCTGCCACAAAAAAGAGTATAACAAAGAGCATTTCATCAGGATATAAAAAATTACGAGAAGCCGACCCGACTATGTATTGGGCGGTAGCGGTTCAACCTCATCTATCTAGTGCCCCGGCCCTTATCATAGTGTGCGGCGACCGAAGGCTGGAAGCTACATACCCTGCTCATCTCGGAGGAGAAATCCTCTTACGCCAGAGCTTGGCTATCTCTATTTATACGATTCAACTCGCTGCAGCGAGCTTCGGCCTAGCCACGGCCTGGGGTACCATGCAGACCGAGTCGCGGGAAAAACAGATCAGGCAACTGTTAGGGATTCCTGATGTCTATACAGTGGATCATATCATACCCCTGGGTTACCCTGATGAGGAAAAGGAAAAAGCTGATGCGGCACTTCGCCCGGTACGGGAGAGGGCTTCCTTTCGGAGAGAGCTGGACGAAATAGTTCACTATGAACGGTATAATATGGAAAAATTCAGATCAGATGAAAAGGTCAACGAGTTCATCTGGAGCAAAACGGTAACCAGGATTCCCGTATGAAATAGTGGTTTTTACCATTTCGAAGCCCGGTCAGTCTTCACGTTAGACAAAGGAGGTAAATATGACTCTCACTGAAAAAGACCTAGCTATCTTGGCGAGATTTGAATTCGATAAACAACCCGTAGGGGTTAAATACGTCGTCAAAAGGCCGGATATGATTGAGAGGCTTACCGAAAACATGGCCTTATGCGAGATGCTCAAAAAGGCACAGGAAGGGAACGTCTTTTATGCTGACAAAGAAAACCACACCTGTGGTGCAGGGACATATGTATTGGGGGAGACAGAAGCTCCGGAACCTTTCATAAGCGGACAATTTGGAGCCGGGCTACAAATCTACGATGAGCCTCGTTCTGCAAGCAGGCCATATTATTATATCCCCCGGATAAAGGAAAATGCAGCTCACTATGTTGTTTTTTCTCCGTTGGATAAGATTTCTTTCGACCCTGATATTTTGATTATCCTAGCAAAAAGCAGCCAATCAGAAATTATTCTTCGCGCCATGAGCTATAGAACCGGCAAAATGTGGTCAAGCAAGATGACAGCCGCAATCGGATGCGCATGGCTTTACGTGTACCCTTATTTGACTGGGGAAATAAACTATACTACTTGTGGTTTTGGCCATGGCATGAAGCGGAGAAACCTGTTTCCGGAAGGCCATCAACTCATCTCTATCCCTTTTGATTGGCTGCCTTCCATCCTGCAAAACCTGCGGGAGATGCCCTGGGTTCTTCCAGCATATAAACCGGACGGGCTGGAATTTGTCAAAAATGTGCTTATTGACCTGGGCATAGTCCCGCCCCAGTAATAGAAGGCCATATCAAAGGTGCCATCTCTAACGAAGCTTTACAAGATCCTCTTGCACCTTTCTCATACAGTGATAAAGGTTTATTTCCAGAGAGGGGAACGCCTTGGCTTAAGGAAAAAATGGATTGAATAGAAAATATCCTTCTCAATATTTCCCTAACACATGACGGGCAACAATGATCTTTTCGATCCCTTTGGTTCCTTCGTAGATCTCAACGATCTTGGAATCCCGATAAAAACGTTCTATATTGTAATCTCCAATATCCCCGTATCCACCGTGAAGTTGGAGGGCCTCCTCAGCAACCTTCGCCGCCGTAAGCTTCAGGGATGAAGACCCCGAAAAAACCAAGCTCACAGGCCTTTTGCCAGAGATGCTTTGGAGATTTTTCCTCCCGATCACACTCCTGAGCTATATCAGGAAATAGCTTCTCGGCAAATTCTCTCGCTGCCGTAATGATATCCTTCTGTTCCGCAGTCAGATCGAAATTCATGAATATGCCTCCCTCAGTTGCTCTTTTAAAAAATGTTTTGTCGCCTCAATCTTGAGGCATCCATGCCGAGGGGTTTTGACTGACAGTCTTCCTCGATCCCATCAAGATCCGGGATTGTTTTGATATTGATAAGGGCTCTATGAAAGATTTATTTTCTGTGCATTTGTTATCCTATTTATTGGGACTATGACGTTACCTTGTTGACAGTACTAATATTTTGCCTTACAAGTAAGGCAATTTTGACCATGCGCGGAAATAAAAAAGGAGGCGCCCATGAAGGCCCTTGAAAAGCTTACTGCACATCTAAAGACCCGGCTCACCGATGTAAGAAAGGCAAAGGAGCAGGGACAGAAGGTCATAGGGTATCCTGCAGGGGGCTTTTTCCCTGAAGAGCTTGCCCTGGCCTGTGACGCCATACCCATATCTTTTATCCAGGCAGGAGACAATAAGGCGTTAAAGGATGCCGGGGCGTATCTGTGCAGGTGGTTCGACCCCTTCTGGCGCAGCCAGATAGGATACCTCACCTCTGGAAAAGATCCATACTATATGATCGCCGATCTTATCGTCGTACCCATCACCGACAATCACATCCGGGCCTTTTCAAATACCGTGGGCTACTATACCCCTGAGAGAGCATCGTTTGTCTTTGGGGTCCCCCATGTCAAGGACAACCTGGGTCTTGAGTATTATCTGCAAGGAATAAAACGATTGAAGACAAAGATCGAGGAGTTTACCGGGGTGGAGATCACCGAAACCAGGCTCAAGCAAGCAATCGAGTTGTGCAACCGGGAGAGGGAGCTTTTCAGAGAGATAAGCCTCATGCGGAAATCCGATCATGTCGTTGTTGACAGCAAGGACTTTGTTGCCCTGCATCACGGCTCCTTTCTCGCTGATAAAACAGTCATGGTCGAGATCCTTGAATCCTTTCTCAAAGAGCTCAAAGAGACTCCTCCCCTGCCTAAAGACGGCCCTAGGATCCTTCTTACCGGCTCCACCCTAGCCCGGGGAGACTCGAAGGTACCAGACATCATAGATTCTGCCGGAGGGGTGATCGTCATGGAGGAGTTTGCCGAGGGTATCCGCCCGTACTGGAACAAGGTAACAGTTAACGGCGATCTTATGGCCGAGCTGGCTCAATCCTATTTTATGGATCGGGTGTGCCCCGGCTGGTTCAGGCCCGGCACCGGGCGACTTGATTTCCTGATACAACTGGCCAAGGACTATAAGGCGGCAGCAGTAGTCTGGTACCAGCTGATGTACCGGGAATCCTACAAGGTTGAGTCCTATTTCTTCCCTGATAGACTAAAGAAGGAGACCGGGCTTCCTCTGCTTATTGTAGAGTCCGAATACGATGCCATGGAGACCGGCCCTCTCACAACACGCATCGAGACCTTTATCGAGACCATAAGGAGGTGAGAGCCATGGCTGAGTACTATGATAAGCTTCTTAGACTGTGCGGGTTTGAAGACAACGAGATCAACGAGGAGAGGCCCAGGATCGAGAAGGCCTTTGAGAGACTGGGCATCGGTCCTGAGGATATGGAGAGTTCCGAGGAGTGGGTCAGGCACAACCATGATGTCACCCTGCAAGGGGTGAGGAAGCTCTTGGGGGCATGGCTCAAAGAGCTGATCGATGTGGTGCTGGCCAAGGATGAGGGAAAAAAGGTCGTCTACTTCGGGTTTCCCGCTATACTCGGCCCAGGCCTGATACTCAGTGCCTCTTCCGAGGATGTCCTGGTCACTGCCCCTGATATGGTCCTCGATCATACCATGGGGCAGATCTTCAACAAGCTTACCCCCATACTTGAGGCGGGCGAGGCCAATGGTCTTCCCCCGGGGCATGCCCTGTGCTCCTTATGGCAGGCTAAAATCGGCGGTATCGCTAAGGGGATGATTCCTGTCCCGGATTTTGCTTTAGCCTCCAGTTACTATTGCGACATGGGCTCCAAGGCCGATGACCTGGTTACCGCCCTCTATGGGGTCCCTGTGGCCTATATTGACGGGGTTATGGATTCCCATTGGGGGGAATACCCTAACTATCTGCCGGAACGGGTTCACTACCTGGGGGCCCAGATAAACCAAGCCCTGAAGATGGCCGAAGAAGTTCTGGATATTGAAATAGTTCCCGATGCCTGGGAAAAGGCCCAGAAAGATAGCCGTCCGTTTCGAGATAAATTGGTAAGGCTGGTAGAACTTATGAAAGCTGATCCGGTCCCGGTGAGCATAACTGAACTTGAGCCAATGGAAACGTTTTCTTCCTCTTCGACAGGCCGGGGCATCCAGGAGGGAATCAAGGCTATGGACATCCTGATTCGTGAGATGGAAATACGAGTAAGAGAGGGTATAGGAGTGTCGGAAAAAGGCGCCCCGAGGGTTATGCTACGAGCAGGGCACACCTCTGATCCCAGGATAACACGTTTGGCGGAAGAAGCGGGGCTTGCTGTCCCGCTGACATTTATATTGGGCAGTTGGGGGGGTGTCAGGGTTAAACCCAAGGGGAACTATAATACGCCTGGAGAGATAATGGCCGACTATGAGATGTCAGGGGGATATTATCACGGCACTGAAGCACAAATAAAGTTTTACGAAAAGGCTGCCGAATTGATGAAGCTGGATGGCTTTATTGCCACTTATATTTATAACTGCCGTCCAGTTGCAACAATATCCCATCCTCAAAAAAAGTATCTCGAGGAAAAAACCGGCCTTCCCGTCCTTTCTCTCGAAATAGATAACTTCGACAGCAGGGCTTACAGTGCTGCCTCCCTGAGAACCAAAGTGGAAACATTCGCTGAGATGCTTAAGGCAAAGAAAGCAGCGAAGGCATGAAAAGGCTATCCAAGGAACAAGACCCTGCCAATCGCTGTTTGGATAGAATGATTATGACGGCAGCGGTTATGCTGCTCAGCAGGTTTGAACTCGAATAGAAAATTCCGGCGTTTTACTGAGGCTGGGAAACGCAACCAGGGTGAGAGAGAAGAGGGACAGGCATGTTCGTTGCTGGAATTGACGTAGGGGCCGCTACCGCCAAGGCCGTCATTGTGGGAAATGATGGAATCGTAGGGTACGCCGTAAGACCAACAGGGTATGATGTCAAGCTGGCCACCGATAGAGTCATCAAAGAAGCCTTGGAGAAAGCCGGACTCTCAATCTCTGTAGACGATCTCAGTTATGTTGTCTCAACCGGGTATGCGAGAGGCTCTATCGACTTTGCCGATAAAACAGTTACCGAGATCATCTGCCATGCCAAGGGGGCTCACTTTGTGATACCCTCCACCAGGTTTATCATCGATATGGGGGGCCAGGACTCAAAAGCCATCGAGGTAGACCCGGAAGGCAATGTCACTAATTTTGCCATGAATGACAAGTGTGCCGCCGGAACAGGAAGGTTCTTAGAGGTGATGGCCCAGGTCCTTGAAGTAGGATCTGTTGCTGAGATGGGGCCACTGGCTCTCCAGAGCAAAGAACCTTGCACTATCAGCAGCACCTGCACCGTATTTGCTGAAACAGAGGTAGTGGTGCTTCGGGCCGAGGGGAAAGACAGAAAAGATTTGATAGCCGGGGTGCACAAGGCAGTGTCAGCGAGAGTAGCCGCTATGGCATCAAGCCTGACCTTCAGGCCGGATGCGGT
>Ga0315538_1001918_pt1 | contig 12021 bp, 12 predicted proteins | sample SalMarSW160230MG_2_FD_203834 | JGI IMG/M metagenome (GOLD analysis project Ga0315538, IMG submission 203834) | Salt marsh sediment microbial communities from the Plum Island Ecosystem LTER, Massachusetts, United States - Salt Marsh Sediment SW1601-230 ...
ATTCCCCGATGCTGACCTAATTTTCTTCCACGGGTATCTACAATATCGCCAGGCAGAGTAGAAAATCTCTGGCTGAGGAAAGTGGCATAGTTCTTCTGGGAGATAAAGCAGATATCCTGGCTGGAGTTGGTTGCTGTGGGCAATCCCGCCTGCTTTGCCATCTGTTTAACCTCGTCTCTCCTATACTCACCTAAAGGGAACAGGACACGCCCGAGCTTTTCCTGGGTTAGAATATAAAGAAAATAAGATTGGTCTCTTCCGGTGTCCGCTGCTTTAAGCAGGCGATGTCCATCACCGGAATGCTCTACCCTGGCGTAATGGCCTGTAGCCAGATAGTCGACGCCCAGGGAGAGTGCTTTATCGAGGAGGAAGCCAAACTTTATGTACTGGTTGCAGGCAACGCAGGGATTGGGTGTCCGCCCCTGCCGGTATTCATGACAGAAATAGTCAACTACACAAAGCTCGAATTCCTTTTGCAGGTCAACTTGATGGTAGGGAATGTCTAAAATGCGGCAGATATCCTCTGCCTGATGTGCCTGGTAGTCGGAGTGCAGAGAATCCCGGAGGCGCATATGTATGCCCATTACTTCATAGGCGGCTTCTTTGAGCAACAAAGCAGATGCGGAAGAATCCAACCCTCCGCTCAATGCCACAGCGACTTTACCTTTTGGCATACGTGCTGTATAAGTATATCGCACAAAATGAAGGGTGGCGAGGTTGCTTCGTCGCTTACGCTCCTCGCAATGACGAGTGGGAGGACAATAACCGGCTCACCCTGTCCCAGATAATCTCGGCAATCTTCCCTTTAGGCAGAGAAGCATCTATCACCAGCCAGCGCTCAGATTCAGCCGCAACCATCTTGAGGTAACCTTCCCTCACCCGCCGATGAAACGATAAGTCTTCCAGCTCAAAACGGTCTCGTAAACTTCGCTTTCGCGCCAGTCCCTGATCCGGCGAAATATCCAGGAGGATAGTGAGGTCCGACTTAAGATTCCCTGTTGCTATATTGTTTACCGTCTCCACGAAGCTTAGCTCAAGCCCCCGCCCATAGCCTTGATAGACCAGGGTTGAGTAAGTGAAGCGGTCGCAGATGACTACTTTACCTTCTTCTAAAGCAGGACGAATTACCTCAGACACCAATTGGGCACGGGAAGCAGCCACGAGAAACAGCTCAGCCTGGGGCGAAATAAAGGAACCCCGTTTCCTTTTAAGCGCCTTTCTTAATTCATTACCCAGAGCTGTGCCCCCAGGTTCATGGGTTAGTACCGCCGGGATTTTTTGCTGCTCAAGCTTTTTCAATAAGAGCCTGGATTGGGTGCTCTTGCCACAGCCTTCGCCACCTTCAAAGGTGATGAACGGTCCCAATGATTACCTCGACTTCCTTCTGCCGCCAGGTTCCGGGCTCCGGTCGCCGGAGTTGAAACCGCGGCGCCCAGCTAAGATACGCTGTAGATTATGGACATAGGTATATTGAGTGTCACGGGGATAGAGAGAGTCCAGGCACTGCTTCATTTGAGCGGCATTGTTGCTCTTAAGGACATAAATGGGTATACCCATCGCCTCGGCATCCCGTATCTTCTGCGGCTTGCGGCGGTAATAACTTCGTGTAGTGAGTAAAATATCAGCTTGCTTAAGGTCGGAGACGATTTTCAGGTCTTTTCGCCCTTCCCTGGCAATTTGATCCAATCGAGCCCGGTTAGCGCCGAAGAGGTAGAACCGCAGCGTTTTTTCCGGCTGCTTCTCTTCCTTGCTTTCCCATATAAGAGGGGAAGTTATCGCCTCCGTCTTTACCTCACCGTCTTCATCCATCCAGCGCATTTCGGCCTTGGGGGGTCGCCCGTGCAACAGAGCATCAACCGCCTCGGTCACGTCAGGATGTACGGTTACCCTGTAATAATCTACAATTTCCACCACCACACCAAATGTGGGCGGAGCCTTACGCTCCAGGATAGATTTTTGCGTGCGCCTCCGCCTGGCTTCTTCATCTCCCAGGGTAACCGTCTGGATGCCGCCGACAAGGTCAGACAAGGTAGGATTCATTATCAAGTTTTCCAGAGTGTTTCCATGTGCCGTGCCCACCAACTGCACACCGCGCTCAGCGATGGTACGGGCTGCCTGGGCTTCGAGTTCCGTGCCTATTTCATCAATAATGATGACTTCAGGCATGTGATTTTCCACTGCTTCAATCATTACCGCATGTTGTTCAGCGGGAGCAGCTACCTGCATTCGCCGGGCATGCCCGATAGCGGGATGAGGAATATCTCCATCCCCGGCAATTTCATTGGAGGTGTCAATTACGATAACGCGTTTTTTGAAGTCATCAGCCAGCACTCGCGCCACCTCCCGCAGCATAGTGGTTTTGCCTATACCGGGCCGTCCCAGAAGCAGAACGTTTTTGCCTGATTCGATAAGGTCCTGAATCATCTTGACGGTGCCGAACACAGCTCTGCCCACGCGGCAGGTCAAGCCGATTATGTAGCCATTTCTATTGCGTATGGCTGAGATGCGGTGCAGGGTTTGGTTGATGCCGGCGCGGTTATCCCCGGTGAATTCGCCAATACGTGATACTACATAATCAATATCAGCCTGGCTCACCTCTTTAGAATTAAGGACTAATTCTCTACGGGGAAAACGAGCTTCGGGGAGACGCCCTAAATCTAATATTACCTCCAACAGTTCGCTGTGGTCGGGCTGCTGGTAGAGCGGCTCACGGATATGGAGTGGCAGGATATCAAGTAGCGCGTCTAAATCGTCAGTAACTACCCTTCGCATATTGTGAAATACCTGTCTTCACCTCACCAACCCCGGGGGGACAGCAATTCTTGTTGGGGTATAGCTTTTATGTCAAGACCTGGCATAGCGGCTCCCAAACCCTTGGACACCTCGGCGATGATAGCCGGGTCCTGGTAGTGTGTGGTAGCTTTAACGATGGCCTGCGCTCTGGCTGCAGGGTCGCTGGACTTAAAAATCCCCGAGCCCACAAACACCCCCTCGGCCCCCAGCTGCATCATCAAAGCAGCATCGGCGGGTGTCGCTACACCGCCGGCGGCAAAGTTAACAACAGGTAACTTACCTGTTTTATGTACCTCCATCACTAACTCCAGAGGAGCACCAATGATTTTCGCCTCAGCTACTAATTCTTCCTCAGGTAAAGCATGCAGTCTGCGAATCCCGTCCTGGACTGCCCGCATGTGCCTTACAGCTTCAACGATGTTGCCTGTCCCAGCCTCGCCTTTGGTGCGAATCATCGCCGCCCCTTCGGCAATACGGCGTAATGCTTCGCCAAGGTCACGGCAGCCGCAGACAAAAGGAACCTTAAAATCATGTTTCCAGACATGATGGTTTTCGTCGGCGGGAGTGAGCACTTCGGACTCGTCGATAAAATCAACGCCCAGTGCTTCCAGCACCTGGGCCTCAGCAAAATGACCGATGCGGCATTTGGCCATTACGGGGATGCTCACCACTCCCTTTATGGCTGTAATTATCGTGGGGTCGGCCATGCGAGCCACCCCACCCTCGGCGCGAATATCTGCCGGCACTCTCTCCAGTGCCATGACAGCACAGGCACCGGCTTCCTCGGCAATTTTAGCCTGCTCCGGAGTGACCACGTCCATAATCACCCCGCCCTTCAGCGTCTGGGCCAGTCCCGTCTTAACTTTCCAGGTACCCTTTTCCATCAATTTCCATTATACCGCTGCGCCGGTCAAATCACAAATGTCAAATTAGAGTGCCCACCCTTGTCATTGCGAGGAGCCCTGATTCATCGGGGCGACGAAGCAATCTCGGAGGGGCTTCTAGGGAATGGGATTGCCGCGCTTCGCTCGCAATGACATCTCGCTTGTCATCGCGAGGCGATGAAATGTAGGGGCGGGGCTTGTCCCCGCCCACTCCGTGTTACCCTCAAATCGAATAGGGTCGAGGGGTTAACCTCGACCCTATCTTTTTGCCTCTAAGGTCAGTTACACCACTACTATCCCATTACGGCGGCGGCGGGTTGTACGCTATGGTTATTTGAGGGCTCTCGGGGCAGCAGTCATTGTCCGGGTTTGTGTCCACAAATCCCGGCCCCACTTCAATACAAGCCCAGGTACTCAGGGTGAAGGTCTCCCACCCTATATATGGCGCTACATCTTCGAATATTTCACCATCGCCATCCAGTAGTACCGACATTCCGCCTGCAGACGGATTGAAACGGATCCAGTTGACCGACTTTGTGTAGTTAGTGCCTACCTTCTGCACCGTTTCTATTTCTACGTCCAGGTTTATGGTCTCACAGAAGGGGCAAGGAATGTTTTGGCAAGGTTGGACAGGCACTCCACCCACGGTAGCCTGCTGGGATATTTTTTGTTCGAAAGGAGGATTTGCCCACACTGCCCCCCAGGCATTGACAACATGGAGAGTTCTCGGCGGCCCTGGTTCTCCCTCGTAACCCCAGTTATGATACTTGGTCCAGAGCGTCTCTTTTACCCTGACCGGTTTACCTGTCTGGTTCCCGGACACGTTCCCGGACACACCCTCTGTGTACCTAGCATCGACGACTGTACCCGGGTTTATTGGGTACCAGCCGGGAGGAACAGGCGCCCCGTCTATGGTCCAGGTGTCGAACACAACGAAGGCATCCACCTCAACCGGCGTCACGAAGTTTAATGTAAAGGTGATTGTGCCGCCCGCGGACAATTCCTGGGTTGGTGAGTCTGTAATATCAATAAAATGTGCCCCAGGGGGACCGCCGGAGACGTAGGCACAGGTCCAGTTACCGGCGTCCCCGCTATGGCTATCAGGAACCTTAGTACCGTTAATAATAGTGGGTGCCGTTGCTCCGGGTCCGGTTAGCGTATAGGTCACTGCTCCTGTCCCTGACGAGGGCCAATCAACGCCATCAAGGGTAGCTTTAACCTCGATAGTGCCTGTTGTTGGTGTACAGCCCGGGACCACAATCGCGATTGAAACAACTAAAACTAATAAAACCGACCAAATAGAGAAAATCTTCTTCTTCACGTTCACCTCCTTTTGAAATAATTTAGCTTTCTAAAATCTTAATTAATCCTATCAATATTCTAATACCCCTTCACCTCCTTTTGAATATTTTGGAAAGCTTAGTTAATGCTATGATTATTATAATACTCCATTTTATTCTAATACCGAACCCCTGTATTGTCAACGCTTTTGGGATTAAGCATAATCGTGGTTGATTTCATGACATGTTGCCACTTGTGGGTAAAGTAGCCTTCTTTAGACATGTACCTAGTTTATCACTAAAATGTTAATTTAATGTTAATTAAAAAGCTAATCTCACTGTAAAACTAGAGAGAAAACAAAGAAAAGAAAATGTAGCGGCGAAGTTTATCTCCGCGCCACTTCAAATCGAATAGGGTCGAGGATTTCACTCCTCGACCCTATCTTTTTGCCTCTAAAGGATAAAGGCCAGTTACACCAGTATTGTTCCGTTAAGGCAGCACATATGTTACGTTTAGTGCCGGACACCAGTCGGTGCAGTCATTATCCGGGTTTGTGTCATTAAATCCCAACCCCACTTCGATACAAGCATAGGAAGTCAGGCTGAGGGTCAGCCCGTCATATGGGTTCGTAGGCTCGAATAGGATATTCGATAGAGAAGGGAAACCGATCCAGTTTATTGTCTTTGTGTAGTTATTACATACCACTAGCTCCCAGTCTACTTCTACATCCAGGTTCACGGGCACGCAGTAGGGGAGCAGAATCTCGTCGCAAGGGCTGACAGGGCTTCCATCCTCGGTAGCCTGCTGGTTCGATTTGTCTGCAGAAGGATTCATCTTTACCGCACCGGCGGCGTTAACAACATGGATAATAATCGGCGGCCCAGACCCTTCTCCGTGCCAACCGATGTTATGAACCTGGAGCCAGGACGTCTGGTGTACCTTGACCACTGCATCTTCCTCCCCGGACACATGCTCTGAGTATTCAATATCAATCCAGTCACCCGGGTATACCGAGATCCAGTTGGAAGAAACCGGAGCCCCGTTTATAGTCCAAGTTTTGAACTCAACGGAGGCATCTACTTGCGCCGGCGTCACGAAGTTTAAAATAAAGGTGGTTGGGCTGCTTGCAGACACTTCTTGAGTTGCTGATTCTATGATATTAACAAATACCCCAGGACCGCCGGAGACATAGGCACACGTCCAGTTACCGCATGCAACGGTAAAGTTGGTAGAAACAGAAGTACCGGTAGCGTTTGACGTTGGGCCGATTAGCATATAGTTCACCGCTCCTGTCCAGGGGAAGCCATCAAAGGTAGCTTTAACCTCAATAGTGCATTTTGCCGCTGATGCACAGCTCGAGACCAAAACAGCAATTGAAACAACTAAAACTAATAAAATTGAACAAATAGCGAAAAAACCTTTCCTCATGTTTACCTGCTTATCTAATAGTTTAGTTCTCCAATATCCAAGTTTACATCATATCACATTCCCACGCATTATCAAGATTTTTATGTTAAGTATAACCGTGGTTGATTTCATAACATTTTGCTCTTTGTGTATTAAGTAGCCCTCTTTAGATATGTACCTATTTATATCACTAAAATGTTAATTTGCTGTTAACTGGAAGGCTAATCTCACTATAAAACAGAGAAAAAAATATGAATGCATAAGGTAATATTTAAACAAAAAGCAAATAGCATAAAGGATTCACAGCTTTGATGCCGACAAAATCAGCTTTGGAATCTTTCCAGGTTTTTACTGAACCCTCTCGAACAATATTGCATTCTACAAGAGCTAATGGCAGGCTAATGATTACAAGGGCTATTTATGGGACTGGACCCTGGCTGGCACTTATTTGCTAGATGCTCTTTTTTGTTTTCTCAATCTCCCCTTCTACCTCTCTTAGTTCTTCCTCCAGGTCTTTCTTATACTCCTCGAGCATATCCAGATACTCTTGTTTGTCGGGAAAGGGCTTGAATCCATGGAAGTAGAAAGCGAAGGGAGGAAGGCCAAAGTAGAATCTACGGGATCTCCTGCTCCACATCTCTATTTCACCTCCTGAATCGGCCGCCGCCTTGGCAGTCCAGAACGGCGGGGATATTTACTCGGCGTCGGATATAGTTTATCAATAATTACCAAATAACGCACATCTTTAAATTCGTCCAACTCTATTTTCTTCATCTGGTCTAATTTGCCTCCCAGAGCGGCAATGGCTTTTCCCGCCCTGTTTATCTCCCGGTCGATTTCCCCCTTCTTTTGAGCGATAAACCTTCCCCCAATCCGGCAAAAAGGCAGAGTTAGTTCCACCAGGGTAGGCAGCAAGGCCACAGCACGAGAGAGCACCAGGGCAAACTGCTCACGATAGATTGGTAAATGGGCTGCTTCCTCAGCTCTGCTATTCAGCACTTCTACATTTTCCAGTTCCAGTTTGCGGATAATGTGGTGTAGGAAAGCTGTCTTCTTTGTTGTGGGTTCAATGAGCACCAGCTTGGGCTGGGGGAAAATAATTTTGAGCGGCACGCCGGGGAAGCCGGCACCTGTGCCTATGTCTATAATATTGAAATCTGGGCTTTCCACCTCTTCCCCAGACAAAACCTGAGTGATGGTCAGGGAATCAAGGAAATGCTTTACCTGCACCGAGGAGTAATCGGTTATGGCTGTGAGGTTAATTTTTTTATTGCATTCAATTAGCTCCCGGTAGTAAAGCTCGAATTGCTTTACCTGCCTGGCATTGAACTCTATCCCCAGCTTGCCTGCCCCTTCAATAAGTTTTTTCATCTCAAGCCACACCTAAAATTAAGAGCTTGTTTAGCAACCCGTTCGCCCGAGCCTGTCGGAGGGCAACCTGATTTTATCATGACTGCCGCTCATAGTCCGACAAACTCGCTACAAGTGGTCATAAACAATCTCCAATATATTATTTGACACAATAATAAGAAAAATCATATAATACTGATATATCTTATGCGGGAGGCAAGAATGGAACAAATGGATATGCGTGTAATAGGCAGGTGTTTTGGCACTGCAGTGCTTGGGCCTCGAGGGCAGTTGGTGATTCCTATGGAAGCCCGAAAAGAACTGGGCATAGACACTGGTAGTAAACTTCTGGTTTTCGGTCATTTTGGTGGGCGGGGACTCATATTTATCAAAGCTGAGGCAGCGGAGGAACTGCTGAACATCATGAGTAGCCGACTTGATGAGGTTGCTAACCTGGTCAAGAATAACAAAATAGCTGATGTTGGGCTAGAAGGTGAAGGCAAGTTAATGACCTAGCCAAAATATATGGTGCGCTCTTTTTTTACTCGACACTATAGATTTGCGCTATAATGAGTGGTTTATCAGAACAGAGAGGGGTACATAGAGAAATGAAAAAAAGGCGAATACTAATAATAACAATCTGCGTGGTTGTTATCGGTATAGTACTCGGTATCGTATTTGGTGGACGCGCCAGCCGTGAAGCCACGCCGCCAGATACTGTGGCAGTTACTCGAGGCGACATAGTGAGAACCGTTTTAGTGGATGGCAGTTTAGTAATGCCTAATAAAGCGTATTTATCATTTGGCATCACAGGTACAGTGACCGAGGTACTGGTTGAAGAAGGTAGTAACGTGACAAAAGACCAGGTATTAGCCCGGCTTGATGCGCCATCTTTGGAATCAAGTGTAGAGATGGCTGAGTTACAGGTCGAAATAGCGGAGGAAGGGGTCAAGGCAGCCCGAGCACAATATGAAATCGCCGAGATTAACCTGGATGATCCTCCCCCCACAATGTCCGAGGACGTGCTTGAGTTACAAGTGGATGCAGCCAAGGCGAGTTGGGAAACAGCAAAGCTCAACCTGGAAATAGCAGAACTCAGCCTGGAATCGGCAGAGCTTAACCTGGAAAAGGCGGTAATAGTGGCTCCCTTTGATAGTGTGGTTACTGACATCAGCATAACTGAAGGAAAAGAAATCTCAACAACAGCTCTGGCTACACCGGCAATAACCCTGGTTGACACCAGCGAGATAGAGATGCGTGGCTTTATTGATGAGATAGATGTCGCCACGGTCAAGGTAGGACAGGCAGCGAATATTACTTTGGATGCCTTGCCCGACGAGGAATTAGATGGTGAGGTGGCTTTTATCTCCCTGGCAGGCACAACCCTAGCCGGGGTGGTATCTTACGACACCACCATAACTTTGGAAAATCCCGCTGCAGAGCTCAGAGATGGCATGAGTGCCACTGCCGAAGTTATCATCGAGCGCCGTGATGATGTATTGTTTATACCGAACAGAGCTATTCGAGGGACCTTGGAAAACCCAATGGTTGTAGTGCTCGTAGACGGGCAGCAGGAAGAGAGAGAAATTACCCTGGGACTGAGCGATGGGATAAACACTGAAGTTCTGTCAGGATTGGAGGAAGGCGAAGAAGTGATAGTACCTACTTCTGCAGAGCGACAAGGCGGCTTCTTCATGATGTAGCCAATGCTTGAACTCGAAAACATAACCAAAGTGTATAAAGCGGGGCAGACCGAAGTTCCTGCTCTGCGGGGGATCAGCTGCCGCATTGAGTCAGGGGAGATGGTATCTATCATAGGACCTTCGGGCTCGGGGAAGTCTACCCTGATGAATATCATCGGCTGCCTGGATAAGCCTACTTCTGGACGATACCTCCTGGATGGGACCGAGGTAAGTGAGCTTAACGATAATCAATTAGCCGAGATCAGAAATAAAAAGATAGGCTTTATCTTCCAAAGCTTCAACCTATTGTCCCGCACCACGGCTTTAGCCAATGTGGAACTGCCACTTATTTATAGTGGCGCCAGCAATCGCCGGCAAAGAGCGTTACAGGTTCTGGAATCCGTGGGACTAGCTCATCGGGTCACTCACAGGCCAAGCGAGCTGGCTGGAGGGGAACAACAAAGGGTGGCTATCGCCCGAGCCTTGGTAAATAATCCCGCCCTTATTTTGGCTGATGAACCCACAGGCAATCTTGACACCCGGACCAGCCAGGAAATCATGTCAATTTTTAAGAAATTGAACGAGCAGGGCATGACCATCGTTTTGGTTACTCATGAGCCAGATATTGCCGCTTATACCCAGCGCACCATTAAACTTCGCGATGGCCAGATAGAGGCATCGGAATGAAACTCTGGGATTGTTTCTCGACGGCTCTGCGGGCTTTGCTCGGTAACAAGCTAAGGTCAGCTTTGACCATGCTGGGTATCCTGATTGGCGTGGCTGCAGTTATTTCTGTGCTATCCTTAGGAAGCGCGCAGGCGGCTATAGTAGAGGAGTCTTTTGCCACCCTGGGGTCTAACCTGATATACGTCACACCTCCGGAACTCGGCATAAGTGGAGTGGGATCTCAGACAACGCTGACTTTGGAAGATGCGCAGGCGATTGCCCAAAACGCCCCTTCTGTAGAAAATGTGGCGCCAATGGCGCAGACTTACGCTCAGGTTGTAGCTGGTGGAGAGAGCCTTAGCAACACAATTATTGCCGGGGTGTGGCCAGAAGCCGAAGTGGTGGACAACTATGCCGTGGCACAGGGCAGCTTCATAACCAAATTCGATTATGGAGCGAGGTCGAGGGTAGCCGTCCTGGGGAGCGAAGTAGCCAAGACCCTTTTTGGTGAGATGGACCCTACTGGCCAGAGCGTGAGGATCGGTGGGCGTCAATTCCAGGTCAGTGGTGTACTGGAAAGCCGGGGGACGGGATTTGGACTTGAAGACATGAGGGTCTATATTCCCTTATCCACCTTCTATACCACTCTGGCAACCTCACAGGTGGGCAGCCGCGGAAACAGCGTTAACATGATCAGCGTCCAGGTAGAGAGCAGCGAGGATCTGGAATCTGCCGAGCAGGAAATCACCGATATATTGAGGTACCGCCATGGCCTCAGGGAGGGAGAAGACGATGACTTCAGAGTTCTCAACGTGGCTTCTGTGGCAGAACAGGTCACCCAAGTGCTGGGAATACTCCAGCTCGTCCTCGCCGGCATAGCCGGTATATCCTTGCTTGTCGGCGGCATCGGGATTATGAATATCATGCTGGTTTCGGTGACCGAGCGTATTCGGGAAATAGGTCTGCGCAAGGCAATAGGAGCCAAGCGTCGAGATATTCTGATTCAATTCCTCATTGAAGCTGCCACACTGGGGCTCGGTGGCGGTGCTCTGGGGATAGGACTGGGGTGGATTATAGTTAAAATCATGTCTGTAATAGCGACAAATCTTGGTTTCTCCTTTACTGCTATGCTTTCCGGCGATGCTATTGCCCTGTCGGTAGGTGTAGCAATTTTTATCGGGCTTGCTTCTGGGTTGTACCCGGCCATCCGGGCGGCACAACTCGACCCTATCGAGTCCCTGCGTCATGAATAAACTACTTGCCCTGGATCAAGGACAGGAATTCACTGCGAGTTGCTACCTTACTGCGGAAAGTTCCCCTCACCGACGAGGTTATCACAGTTGTTCCCGGCTTTTTTATCCCGCGCATAACCATGCATAAGTGCTCTGCGCGGATAACCACAGCCACCCCATCAGGCTGAAGTGCTTCAAAGATGGCATCAGCAATCTGCTGGGTCAATCTCTCTTGAAGCTGCGGGCGCCTGGCGCAGATTTCCACCACCCTGGCCAGCTTGCTTACCCCTACCACCCTACCACCAGGGCTGGGGATATAACCGACATGGGCTACGCCATAAAATGGTAGGAGATGGTGTTCACACATGGAATAGAAGGAAATGTCCCTTAGAATTACCATCTCTTCATATCCTTCCTCAAAATCCACCACCAGTTCAGCTTTAGGGTCTACATCCAAACCGGAAAAGAGCTCGGCATACATCTCAGCCACTCTCCGTGGCGTGTCTTTTATACTCTTCCTGAGGGGGTCTTCACCAATAGCTTCGATTATGGAGGCCATTGCCAGTTTGATTTTATCTTGATTAACCATCTAAATCCCCCTCTTTATAAAGTTTACGCTGTTTTTATCCGTGCTAGCATAGAAATCTGAACCGATGTAAAGGAGCGGCTTTATCTTATCCAGGTCGAGAATCTCCGCCGGGGTAAATGCTTCCTTGAGGAAGTGCA
>Ga0315538_1001921_pt1 | contig 12004 bp, 10 predicted proteins | sample SalMarSW160230MG_2_FD_203834 | JGI IMG/M metagenome (GOLD analysis project Ga0315538, IMG submission 203834) | Salt marsh sediment microbial communities from the Plum Island Ecosystem LTER, Massachusetts, United States - Salt Marsh Sediment SW1601-230 ...
AATACAGAACCGGCTTCGGCAACCTTTCGCTGCGGGAAATTCTCGTCCATTCGAGCAATATCGGGATGGCCAAAGTCGGCCAGCGGCTTGGCAAAAAACGGCTCTATAAAGGACTGAAACTTTTCGGCTTCGGGCAAAAAACGGGTATCGATTTGCCGGGCGAGTCGCCGGGCCTGCTCTGGCCCGTGGGCAGGTGGACCGGCTACAGCGTTACCAGGATACCCTTCGGCCACGAGATTTCGGTAACGGCGATTCAGATGGTCCGGGCCTTCTGCATCCTTGCCAACGGCGGTCATCCGGTCCGGCCCTACGTCGTCGCCGCGATTATCAGCTCCGAGGGCAAAATCATCAAACTACAAAAGCCGCCGCCCGAAATCGCTTATATCGTAAATCCCGAGGTTGCTAACTGGATTGTCGGCGACGCTATGGTCGCGGTCGTGAACGACCCGGCCGGGACCGGCAGAAGGGCCAAGCTCGAAAAATGGCGTGTATTCGGCAAGACCGGAACCGCCAACATAGCAAAGACCGGTGAAAAGGGCTATTCCGAGCGCTATTATGTCGCCTCTTTTGTAGCCGGGGCGCCCGCCGAAGACCCCGCCGTCATCGTCTTAGCCATAATCCGCAAACCGAAGCGTTCCTTAGGCATCGGCTATACCGGCGGCGTCGTTGCCGCTCCCGCCGCCGCCAAGATTCTCGAAAAAACTCTCAATTATCTCGAAAACAACCGGTTCTGGTCGATGGCACGGTAGCTTTTCACTTCAACCAACAGCCGCTGTTCGCCCAGCACGCCGACGACTGGCGACACCGGCTCGACAAACACCAAGGTTTTTGGTCTTCAGTCTGTAGTCTGCGGTCTGTAGTCTGCGGTTTTCGGCCTTCCGATGTAGCCATGCTCGATGCAGAAGCTGATTATGTCGCGTGCCAGCGGGGCCGCATCGCTCGAGCCGTGCCTGCCGTGCTCGACGATAACGGCGAGCGCTATGCCGCGGCCGGCGGTATCTTTGGCGAAGCCGGCGAACCAGGCGTTGGACGGTTTTTCCGTCGAGCCGGTCTTTCCATAGACCTTGACGCCCTCGTCGGCAAAGGCGCTGCGGGCAAAGGCAAACTCCTTATTGGCCGTGCCGCCCGGCTCGTTGACCACCGCCTGCATCCCGTCATAGACCACAGCCAGTGTCTGTTCCGACAGCCCTAAGTCAATGACGCCGGCAGTATCCTGCGGCACCGCCGCGTCGTTGCCGACGCCGACGATGAGCCGTGTCGGTTTATATACTCCGCCGCGGGCAATGGCCGCCATCGCATTGGCTACCTGCAGCGGCGTCGCCCGGCAGTTACCCTGGCCGATGCCGAACCACCTCCGCTCGCTTTCTGAAAGCCAGCCCAACTGCTCGAAACTCGTTATTGTCTCCTTCGCAGGAACATTCGATATTTGCCCCTGTGCCTGCCTGAAATCCCGTGACTCGTGTCCCGTGGCCCGTGACTCGAGTGACGGGCCGCGAGCGACGAGCGATAATTTGTGGCCGTATCCGAACCGCCAGAGCCAGTTCTGCAGCACCAACGGCTCGATTCTGTCGGCTAAACGCGAGAAATAGATATTGCAGCTTCCCTTAAGGGCGTTGCGTGCGTTGTTTGCCCAAAGCTCATCGTGGCCTAACCAGTTGTATCGCTTGTAGAGCCAGCAGCTTGGCCAGCCCGGCGGCGCCTTTTTTGCCGGGCAGCTTATCACCTCGTCGGCGGTGATTTTTCCCGATTGGAGAGCGGCGACTAAAATCAACGGCTTTATCACCGAACCGGGTGGATACTGGCGGTTCAACGCCCGGTTGCGCAGCGGCTCGCACGGGTCGCCGGCAAGCCGGTCATAATCGGTCCGGACCCGGTTCAAATCGAAACTCGGCAGCGAGACCAGCGACAGGATGTCGCCTGAGCCGACATCGATGACCACCGCCGCCATACCCGACCGGCAGTTCGGATTGAACCCGCAGTCCGACAGGTACGACTCAATCCTTTCCTGCAATTCGATATCCAGCGAAAGCCGAACGTCTTTGCCAAACTGCCGTTCGGTCCTGTTGACGAGCCGGGCATCAATATCATAGACAAGCCGGCCCCTTCTCCCGCGGAGCAGCGGCTCACAGACGTACTCGACACCGTCCTCACGCCCGCAGAGTTCGCCGGCAAGGTACTCGGCAAGCCGGTCGCCCGCGAAAAGCTCCCTGTCCCACTGCTGCGGCGGACCCACCCAGCCAATCGTCGCCGCCGCCGTGGAGCCATAAGGATAAACCCTCTTGGCTGTAACTATTATCTCGACGCCTTCGGTATTCAAAAACTCTACCTGGGCGGCAAAAACGTCGTCGTCGCCCTTCAGCTCAAGAATCGGCTTCGCTTTGGCCATTTCAAAAATATCTGTAACCTTAGTTGTCAGCCGAAGCCGCTGCCCGGCGTCGCATCTATGCTCGAAGTCCGCAACCGCCTCCGACAGGGGGATGCTGTTGAGGTTCTGGTTGTATTTGTCAAGTATCTCGGCGCTCGGCCCGCTTCGCACCCACGCGATGAACGTCCGCAACTGCCAGATTCGCTCGTTTATATCGGCAAGCCGACGTAAAGTTTTCTGCCGGCTTTGACCAAACTCGGCAATTTTGTCGATTATCACATCCAGGTCGGCTCGACGAGATTCAAGCCCCCTAAGGGGCTCTGCCGTCGATGCGCCCCCGTCGCTGGCCCGGGCGGCATCGAGCATCTCGGCCCTGCTCTGCCGCTCGTCCAGTATGCTGCTCAGCTCGTAACTTATGGCTAACTCGAAGCGCGGCCGGTCAATCGCAAGAACCTCGCCATTGCGGTCCAGTATCTCGCCCCTGACCGTTCGGAGCTGCCGTGAGCGCCGCTGTTGGGCCTTAAGCTCGTCAATCCGTTCAGTATAAAACGAATCGTTGAACAACTGCATGCCGACCAAACGAAACAAAAAGACGGCCAGCAGCGCCGCACCGCAAAACATAAGAACTTTAATGCGCCTGTTGTACATGCATCCACCACGCCAGAGGCGGGAACAAAAACGGGCCCAGCCCGGCAGTGTATATGCTTGTCCCCAAAAGAACGGCGTACATATTCGCAGCGGCCGGTTGGCCCGTCAAAAACCCCAGAAGGGCGACCGTCAGGCCCACTAAAAAAGACGTGACGAAGATTGCCGCCGCCTGCTGCGGTATTCTGCCTATCGCAATTACACGGTTCAGATACGCCAAGGCGGTCCCGAAAAGCCCGAAGCTAATTATCCCCGGCCCCATCGCCGGGCCCGTAAGGTCGGCTGCAAATCCTATGGTGAAAGAGCAGATAACCGCCTCGTTGCCGTCATAATAGACTGCGAAAAACACTAAAAGAATCAACAGCAAATCCGGCCTGACGTTCAGCCGGGTTAGCGCTATTGCGTCCGGCAGACCGGCGGCCTGCAGAACGGCAGCAAACACAACCAGCACGGCAAACCGTATCCATCGCATCCGGTACCCCTTACGGATTCATTACTATAACTGCCACGCTGCCGACGCCTTCCATATCACAGACCGGCCTTACCGTTATATCCCATACCGAAGCGCTGTCGTCATCCGGCCGACACCGCTCTATCTTTCCGATAATCATAGGTGCATCGAGAAAGCCCGGTTTTTCCTTTGCGAAGACCGCGTCTCCGGCGGCGATGCGCCGGCTGACCGGTACCAGCTTTATCTTCGCCCGGCCGTTGCCCGCACCCTGCATCAGCATATCCACGTCGGAGCCGCCCACTCTCACCGGCATCGCGAACGCCGCGTCCGTGAACAGCTTGACCCTGCCCGTGCGTGCGCCAACGCTGCAGATAGTGCCGATGATGCCGTTGTCGGCCAGCACAAACATGCCCTGCACCACACCGTCGGCGCCGCCGCGGTTTATAAGCATTTCGTTGGTCGGCCCGCTAAGCGTGTGTTTGATTACATCGGCCGGCACCAATCCCGCCCCCTCCAGGGCGCCGAACCTGTTTCGAAGGCCGGACAACTGCTCGACTCTTTTCTGCTGCCGACGAAGCTGCTCTTCGAGGTTTGCTATGTAGTTTTGATACCGCCGGCGGCTTTCACCGGCACCGTTGGCCGGCCGGCCTCGGGCGCGCACCAACAACGGAATGCCTCTGCCGATACTCAAAGGCCAGCGAAAAATCCTCGCAAAAGCAAACTGGAATCTATTGGTAAAACTCTGCGGAGCCAGCAGAAAGATGAATCCGACCAGCATAAACCAAGTGAACAGCATCCTGGCCGACGGCGGGCCAAAACGGGTTCTCCCGCCTCTGCCAATCCAGCGGCTTGTGTGCTTCCCTGCCATAAACGACCATTTGGGATTGCTGATTTTCGATTTTCGATTTACAATTCGGCAATCGGTAATAATTTGATTTTGGATTTCCGATTTGCGATTTTACAATCGACCATCGACAATCGGCAATCAAGTTCAGCTCCTGCTGTCACCACCCGTACTCGCTGTGGTCCATCGTATCCTTCCACAGCTCCAAGTTCTCAAGATAGACGCTTGTCCCGCGCGCCACGGCGCTGAGCGGGTCCTCGACGCGCTCGACCCTCAGCCCGGTTGCGTTGGCCAGAACCGTGTCCATCCCGCGAAGCAGCGAGCCGCCGCCGCAGATGTATATTCCGTTGTCAATCAAGTCGGCGGCTAACTCGGGCTCGGCCTTTTCGAGCGTTGTCGTGACGGTATCTATTATCGCGGCTATCGGCTCGCGAAGGGCTTCACGGATTTCCTCGCTGGTTATCACGATTTTTCTCGGCAGCCCCGATATGGTATCCCTGCCCGCCACTTCCATCGTCAATTCCTCTTCCAGCGGAGTCGCCGAGCCAATCTGTATCTTCACCTTCTCCGCCCTGGACTCGCCCACGAGCAGGTTGTACGTCCTTTTGAGGTGACTAATCACCGCCTCGTCCATATCGTCGCCGCCGATGCGGATGGATTCGCACGTGGCGATGTCGGCAAGACTCATTATGGCCACTTCGGTGGTTCCGCCGCCGATATCGACAATCATCGAGGCGGTCGGGTCGGTAATCGGCAGCCCGGCCCCGATACCTGCCGCCATCGGCTCATCGACGAGATAGACCTTGCGTGCGCCCGCCCGCTCGGCGCTGTCGATAACCGCCCTTCGCTCGACGGCGGTTATCCCGCTCGGCACGGCGACCACAACGCGGGGCCTTACCAGCCCCCCGCGACCGTGTACCTTCCGGATAAAATAACCTAACATCGCCTCGGTTATCTCGAAGTCGCTGATGACGCCGTCCTTCAGGGGCCTTATCGCGCTTATTGAGCCGGGCGTCTTGCCGAGCATCTCATGAGCGACAAGGCCGACGGCTTCACCGTTGTTCAGTACGATGTTGGTGCCTTTGCGAACTGCAACTACCGAGGGTTCGTTGAGGACAATCCCTTTGCCGCGAACACAGACAAGCGTGGTACAGGTACCGAGGTCGATACCCATATCCATACTGAACAAACCTAAAATCGTGTCCAGCAGCACGCTCGAGTCCCTTCTTTGCTATATTGCTTTCAGCGGGCGCATTCTATCACGTCCGGGCGGGATTCTCAAACGCCTTATATGGCGTTTGGGGTCCCGTTTTTGTTCAACAGCCGTCTGCTACGGTATCTTGAAAAGGGTACCATACTGAAAATAGCACTTGTAGGCAACAAATATTGTGGTGGCCAGCACCACGCCGAACGCAAGGGCAAGAATAACCGTGTACAGGTTACTGCGTGCCATCGGCTTACCCGCACGTGCCGGAGCATTTGAAACCATTGTGTACCCCTATGAGAATTCCAAATACAATTTAAACAACTTTACAGATTCGTCGATACGTTGTCCCCTACCTTTGGCGGCTGCTGAACCAGCTCGAGCACACCAAGGGCCTTGTCGGTATCCACGTCTATAATCAAAAGGTCGCAAATAAAATCGCTTCCGCGCGTCACGTGAAATCGCATGCCCTGTTTCACTCCGTCCGCCGAGCCAATCGATATACTGGCCCAGGAATTCTTCAAATCCACGCCTGATATAAGCCCTTTAAGGGCGATATTCACCCCCAGCGGCTCAGCCGGCCGGGCTATGCCCCTTTGCGGCGTCACCGGGGCGCTGACCGCAGCCACCCTGCCGCCCGACTGCAGAAGTTTGTCCATCCTGTTTTGTAAATCGCTTTTTTCCTCTACCAAACGCTTCTTCTCGGTATCGAGCGTCTCTATAATCGCCATCTTCTCGACCAGGGCGGTATTCGCTTCGGCAAGCTGCTTGCGGTCTTTAATTTGCTGCTGCTTGAGCGTGTTCAACTCTTCGAGTGTTTTGTCCAACAATGCCTGTTTGTCCTTTGCAGTCGCCGTGAAAGACTCCACGACAGTTACCCAGCTATTTACCTTCTCTTCAAGCTTGGCCTTTTCCCTCTGGGCGCTCTTCAGGCCCACCTGAAGCTCGTCGGTCTGTATCTTCAGCGCTGCAATCTGGTCGTTGAGTTTCTTTTCGAGCTCGTCTTTTTGCTTGATTTTCTCGTCAAGCTGCTTGTTCAGACCGCTCACCTTTCTACTCAGGGCATCGTGCTGTGTCCTCTGGGTGGTGTATTTGTCCCTGTAATTGCCGGCATTGGCCACGTAAGTGACGACGATACCGCACAGAAAAATCGACGCCAAGGTCAACAGGATTATCAAAATCTTCGTAAGCCCGCTCAAATTCAACTCCTTTCACTAAGATTTACCAAAATCCCCAGCAGGTCTGCGGATTGTACACCGCATCTCACAACCTGTAAACAATATAATTGTACGTTTTCAGGCCGTCCGCGTCAAGTTAATTCTGGTAATTTTGCCCTGCCACATACCCCCTACCCACTTTCACCGTCCGATATGCTCGCGGTTTATGCACTGCAACACCGCTTTTGCAGCCGCTATGCGGACGAATTTTGACTCATTTTTTATTAGTTCCGGCAGGTAACTCTGAAGCCGGCCGGTGCCAATCTGGCCTATAGCCAGTGCCGCTAACACACTTACGCGCTCGGCTGCCCCTTTTTCCGGCCCGTTCGTCAGCTTCTTCTTGAAAACCTCGATAACCTCCGGCTCGCCGGTGGTCTCGCCGAGCATCCCAAGCTGCTCGGCCGCCATCAGCCGAACCTCTAAAATGTCATCATCCAGCATCGTTATCAGGGCATCCCTCGCCTGTACCGTGCCGAGCGCCCCCATTGCCCGAACGCCCGAAGCACGCTCGTCTGCGTAAACGCTTATCAGCATCACCCACAATTTTTGAAGTATCCGTTCGTCCCCGAGCCGGGCCACGCCCTCTGCGGCGTTGAGCCGGACCTTGTCGTCCGAGTCCTCACTGCGCATCGCCTGATACAAAAGCCCTGTCGCACTTCTGTCGCCGCTTTTGCCCAACAAAAATGCGGCGTTGGCCCTGATTTTCTGGTCGCTGCTCCGTATCGCCTTGCGGATAAACTCAAGGCCGCCCTGGCCCATCCCGGCCATTGCGTACGCAGCCGCAATCCTGACATTTTCATCTTCGTCGGGGTCCGTGAACAGTTGCGCAACGGCGCTGCGAGCCGGAGCATACCGCGTATCACCGATGGCCACAGCCGCCGCAAAACGCACCGGCACATATTCGTCTGCGAGCAGCAGCCGAACTGTGCCCATAAGCTCGGCCTGTCTCGTAGAGGCGACAACCTCGACGGCATTGGTCCTGACCCGCGGGTCGTCGTCGGCAAGGCCCTGCCGTACAATACGCACCGCGTCCGCTTTCAAGCTATTGGCTATTTTTGCCCCTGAATGTCCCGCAGCCGGCTGCCAGCTACCGTCACAGCCCGAAAACAAAACTGCCCCGGACGCCGTCAGGAAAAAGACGCACAAAGCGCATCGGCTGTTAAGATATATTTGTTTGAGCTTCATCTCTTAGCGCCCGTATTCTTTACCTTTTGAACGTTTTTCTTTCTTTTTGAAAACAATCCGCAAAGCTGAGCCATAACCAGCATTCCCAGACAAATCTGGCACGCGTAATCCAGCCATCGGCCATACCTGCTGAAAAATGTCGTCCTTTCATCTATCGGCATATTGTCGGCGAACCAGCCGGCAATGCCTTTTCTTTCCAGCGCCTTTTTCGGCAGATTGCCCGCGACAAAATCATCTCTGATTCGGCCCAAACTGTCAATAAGACAGCTAACTCCTGTGTTCACGCTTCGCAGGACAGCGATGCGGTTTTCCACCGCCCTGAAGGCACACACAGCCGTATGCTGTGCCAGCTCGGTGCTCGCCAGCATGTGGGCGTTGCTGAATTTGACAAACCAGCCGTCGTTGCTGATATTCACCAACCAGTCGATGCGTTTTCGGCCTTGCTCGTCAAGGGCAAATCGCCTCGCCATCGCCGGCACTGCATCCTCGTAGCAAATCATCACGCTGAAGCGGTACAATCGTCGCTGGTTGGCGGTGGTCATCTCGAATACGGTATATTCGGTGCCCGGCTCAATCGTGTAGTCGTAGTCGTAGGGTGTAAAGCCGAGCAGCAGCTTATGAAGCACAGGGGCTTCGTGCTTAAAGGGAATATACTCTCCGAAAGGGACAAGGTGAATCTTGCTGTAACGCTGCGGCGACTGCGTGCCGTCGGGCCGGTACAGAAAGGCCGAGTTGTACCTGTCAAAAACTCCTTTTTCCTCTGTCAATCTTGGCCTGATGTCGTAAGCGCCGACAAGTAAGAACGCCTTGTTCAGTGCGTGTTTTTTCAGGGCACTGTCGAAGGCGACGCTTTTTTGCGGCGAGGCGAGATAAGGCCAACTCTCTTCATTCAACGGCGCCTGAACCATCGTCTCGGGCCAGGCAATCAGCCGGGCGCCGGCCGCAACACACTGTCTGCTCTGCTCGAGCAAACCGTCGAAAATCTGCTGTTCCGCTGAAAACGACTGCTTGACCGCCTGCGGGACATTCGACTGGACCGCCGCCATCAAAGGCCCCTGCGTGACGGACTTGTCCGCCTGGTCGATGCGCCACCTGCCGTAAACAAAAGCCCCGGCCAACAGGCCGCCGACCAGTGCCGCCGTTATCAGATTTCGGGCCGAAAAGAACCGCCCGTTTCGTACGGCGATGAGCAGTTCGGCAAGCTCGCCGTTGACCATACCCACCAGAAACGATACGCCCGCCGCCCCGAATATGTCGGCGAACTGAATCAAGCTTATATTCGCATACTGGCTGTGGGCAAGATAATGCCAGTAAAAGCCGCCAAGGAAAAGCCCCTGCAGATTCTCCGCCGCCACTACCACTACCGGCACCGCAATAATAAGCGAAAATCTCTTTCGCCTGCAATAGCGAACCGAAAGCGCCATCACCGGCCACAACAGCCCTGTGTACAAACAGAACGCAACCCAGCCGCCGATGGTAACATAGCCCATCCAGTATATATTGACTAACCAGAAGACAGAGCCGGCAAACCACGCGGCAGCCGACAACCAAACCGGCCTCGCCCGCGGCGAACAGGCCAGGACAAACGGCACATACCCAACCCACGCCAACGGCCAGAAACTAAGCGCCCGCCCGGCGGTTGACAAACTCAAAAGCGCCGCACTTACCGCAAAGCCGGCGCCTGTCAACAGGATGGCAGCCGATTTCTGATTTCTGGTTGCCGATTGATTATTGCTCATTGCCGTCCACTATACGTTATACGCTGCTTAACGCTGTGCCGATGTTGATTATGCTGTATCGTCTGCCGTTGTTCATTCGAACGCCAAGTTGTTTTGTGATAATCCTGAGCAGCCCTCTGTCCGACGTAACCTGCCCGGCGGATATGCCCATATCTGTCAGCAGCCGTCTTAGCTCGTTTAATTCCTCGGCTTCGAGAAAAGGGCGTTTCTGCTGTTCGCTTTTCGGTTGGCGCCAATCCGCCAGTCGCTCTCCGGCCTTTTCGGCGTAATCAGGCGATATCTCGATTCCCGTATAGCGCCTGCCCAGCGAAGCCGCGGCCGCCGCCGTGGTTCCCGAGCCCACAAAAGGGTCGAGCACCCAGTCGCCTTTGCTGGAGCTTACCGCGACGATTCTTTCCAGCAGCGGCTGCGGCATCTGGCACGGGTGCCAGCCGGCACGCTCCTTGAACGTCCCGCAAACGCGCGAGTAACTGTCCCAGACGTCGTTGGGCATCTTGCCCTTCGGATTCGCTCGATGGTCGTTGTAAATCAACTGCCTGTCCGAAGGTACTCGAACCGCATAATCGTTAAACGTGAAGTTCTTTTTGTCCTGGACGAAGTAGAATATATGCGTGTGCGAGCGGGCGAACTTGTCCTTCGTCTGCTGGCCGAACGTGTAATGCCAGATGAGCCAGTTGCGCATCACTAAGCCAAGCTCGTCGGCGATGATTTTCACATTCGCTGCGTAGTCGTCGCCTATCGCAATATAAAATGAGCCGTCCGGCTTCAATAGCCTCTTGCACACGCTCATCCAGTCCTTCGTCCACGCAACGTATTTCTCGCTCTTGACCTTATCCTGGTACTTGTCATACTTATAGCCGATATTGAAAGGCGGGTCCGCAAAAATCAAATCGGCAAACGGCTCGTCAACCTTGCCCAGCACCTCTATACAATCCCCGCAGATTATCCTGTTCAAAAACTTCTGCATTTCGACATTTTACAAAGCCCCTGTTGATTTTCAAGGAGATTCAAGAACAGAAGCATCTTACGGGCAAGACAGCGGACAACAAACAATGAACTATAAACTATTCGGCTTGATGACTTTTTGCTCGGTGAATGTCTTGCCGGTGAGATATTCGGTGAAGGTAATTTTAACGGTCAGCGGCCTGGTAAAATCTTTAACGATACCTGCGACGTTGAACGTGAACCGATAGTTAATGGTTATCATCGTGGCGAACCAGAGTTTTTTCAGCTCGTCCGCACCGACCGTCCACTGGCCCAACCTGGCCTTGCCGTCGTCTTTGTTCAGGTCCCAGAGCTGCACCTCGACGGCCCCCGCCGCCTTGAGCACATCGCCGGTTTCATCGACCGGCTGAACATAGACAATCAGCGTCTCGGCCGTGCCGTCTTTGTCCTCATCGTAGAAATTGGTATATCTGCCAATCCTGATTTCCTTGATGTGATTGAGCCGTTCGGCCCGCCGTTCGCCGCCTAACTTCGACAGGACCGCGACCTGCTTTTTAAGCTGCTGGTTTTGGGCCTCGGCCTTTTCAAGCTTGACCTGCAGCCGCTGTTTTTCAGCCGTTAACTGTTGAACCTGCTGCAGCCGAACCGCTGTCGTGCTGCCTGCTTCACAGCCCGCCGTAAATACAAGCAGCCCACAGGCCAGAACGACTATCCACCACAGGAACGGCGGACAGGCCCGGTTCGTTGTTCGTAGTTCGTAGGTCATTGTTGATTTCTGTTTGCGATTTCCGATTTATGACTTTTGCACTTATGCTCTTGTGCTCTTGCGATTTCGGATTTAGGTCTTCAGTCCGCTATGCGCTGTCTTTGCCTGCTATCTCAGGCGCCTTCTGGATAATCCTGTCGGCCAGGCCGTATTTTATCGCCTCATCCGCCTCAAGCCAGAGATTCCGGTCGCAGTCGGTTTCTATTTTCTCGGCCGGCTGGTGAGTGTGGTCCGACAAAATCTTATACAGCCGCTCCCGCAGCCGCAATATCTCTTTGGCCTCGATATCAAGGTCGGTGGCGGGACCCGTCAAGACCCCCGTCAGCAGCGGCTGGTGCAGCAGCACCCTGCTGTTTTTCAGCATCAGCCGTTTGCCCGCCTTGCCGCCCGTCAACAAAACCGCCGCCATACTCGCCGCCTGGCCGACACAGTAAGTCGCTACCTCACATCGCAAAAACTGCATCGTATCATAGACGGCAAGGCCGGCCGATATCGACCCGCCCGGAGAATTGATATACAGGTGCACGTCGCTCTTGCTGTCCTCATTGCTCAGGAAAAGCATCTGTGCAATCAGCACATTGGCCGCAGCATCGTCAATCGCACCGCCGACAAAGACCACCCTGTCCTTCAGCAGACGCGAATA
>Ga0315538_1001924_pt1 | contig 11996 bp, 10 predicted proteins | sample SalMarSW160230MG_2_FD_203834 | JGI IMG/M metagenome (GOLD analysis project Ga0315538, IMG submission 203834) | Salt marsh sediment microbial communities from the Plum Island Ecosystem LTER, Massachusetts, United States - Salt Marsh Sediment SW1601-230 ...
GGTGATCTTCTGCCACAATATTGGATTAGATTATGTTAGTTGTTCACCTTACAGAGTTCCCATCGCACGCTTAGCCGCAGCTCAAGCCGCCATAGGAAAGAAAGTTGAAGAATATACTTCAGCATAGTCAAAATCTTCTTTGAGGACACACTATGAAGCGTCAGGTGGATCTCATGAAAATGAGTTTTCGAAGCTCGGTTAACGTTGGCGAAGCTGGTATCGATGCTGGAGGCTGGAAGTTTGAAGCTGGAACACCTACTTCAGTAAAGAAATCTTTAAGCGCCGAGTTTCGAGATAACGAGCTTCGTTTTTAAAGGAGAAAGACATGAAATGTGTGATTTGCCACGGAGAGGACATCGAAATCAAAGAGGTCAAGGAGGAGCTTTATTATAATAACGACATCGTCTATGTCCCAGTAAAGGTTTTGGTTTGTAAAACATGCGGTGAACGCTATTATGATCGAAAAACTATGCGGTTTTTGGAAAAAGTAGAAAGAGAGCTGAAAACCAAGAGGGTGAAGCTAAAAGAGGTGGGCAAACTTTTGATGTATGGTTAACTGCGTTTCCTCATCGACCGCTTAGCCGCAGCTCAAGCCGCCATAGGGAAGGGTAGGGAGGAATATACCTCCGCATAGAAGTAGGGGCGATTCATGTGGAACATCCCGCCGGAGGCGGGGAATCGCCCCCACGACTTAGGCATAAATGTAGCGGTGGGCTTTTCTCCGGCGAGAAAACATTAATGCCAAGTACCAGCACCTAACTCAAGTTAGGTGCTGGCTTCTTATAGCTTAAAAAAGCTTGACTTTAGGGAAATGTTTATTATAAATATTCCTGAGGGTTTTGAGGAAGAGGTTTATGGCAGTTGGCAGTGAACTGTGAACCATGAACTATTAACTGAATTCACGCGGTGGGTGTAGCTCAGTTGGTTAGAGCACCAGGTTGTGGCCCTGGGGGTCGGGGGTTCGAGTCCCCTCATCCACCCTTTTAATTTGTCCCCACAAAATCACCTGATCCACAAAAACAGTTGAAGGAAAATCTTGGAGTGTTCACCTTATGGTTGTCAACTAATTATCTTGGTGATTTGGAAAACGGAGACCCGTCTGGGAGAGTAAGAAAAGGAGTGCGCCCCGCCTTTGGCGGGACGCTGCGTTCCGCCGTTGGCGGAACGCACTCCAAGGCGAATTTGTCAAATTAAATAGTTGGTGACCTTTAGGTGAACCGGAGCGGTGGCGGGGCAGGGGCAACAACAACGCTTCCTTTTGGCTTATCTTAATTCAACCTCCCAAAAATCCCCTTCTTGAAAATGAGTGGTTTTTCCCTCTCCTTTCTGAGGAGATTCATATGAATGCATCGCATCGTCAAGATGCCTCGCAGGGTTAGGGCGAGGTTCAAATACAGGAGATAGAGCTACTCCACAATAACGTCAGCATTAATTATTCGCATGAATCCGAAATGTGCTATATTTAGGGGCACGGATCATGTTGAAACACAATATATTGTGATTTTTTTGCTAAAAGTGGCATTTTTTGCTTGACAAACTCAGGCTGATTTTTTACAATAAAAGATGGGAAGGTTCTGATTTATGGAGGGGAGAAATTGGGATCTTCCCCCAACCGATTGTCCAGAATGAATCCATTTCGGATAATCCAGTAAATTACAATCCCAGACGGGTCTCCGTAGTTGGCTTTTTGAGAATATTTTTTTATAGGGAATTTTATCGCCCAAAATCGGCCTGAAAGAATGAATATCTTGGAGGAACAAAATGTCCGAATCTGGATCGAAAAAACAAAGGGGCAAGTGGCAAGGGACAAGGAGCAAGAAACGAGCTGTGGACCGTGGACCGTGGACTGTGGACTTTCAGGTTGAGCTTATGGCTATCACCCCCAATGCTGAGGATATAATCGAGAGGGCTTGCCGAACCTGTTACTTGAGTTTTCACAGATACGATCCTCCTTCCTCCACCGAGGAGCTGATAAAGAAGGTTATCCAGAAAGGGCACCATTCTGTTTTGGAACATGCCACAGCCACTTTCCGAATAAAGGGAGGCTCGCGGGTTTTTACCCACGAGATGGTCCGGCACAGGCTTATGTCTCCCTCTCAGGAGAGTCAGCGATACGTGGAGTATGGCAAGACAAAAGAATTCGAGTTTGTTATTCCGCCGACCATTCAGAATACAAAGTTCGAAAACAAGTTCAAAGAAATTGCCGGTCAAGCATTCGACCTTTATCAGGATATGGTCAAAGCGGAGATCCCCAAAGAGGACTCCAGATACATCCTCCCCAATGCCACCACCTCCGAGATCGTGATATCTGCCAATTTCCGGGAGCTCCGGCATATCTTCGAGATCAGATGCGTGGAAAGAGCACACTGGGAGATAAGGGAGATTTGCTTGGAAATGCTCAAAATAATGAAAAAACAAGCCCCCATTGTGTTCTGGGACTTTCATATAGATGAAAAGAACAGGGTAGCTTTTAGAAAAGATGTGTAGGTCGGGCTGGCGCAAGCCTGCCCGACTTGCTTCTACGTAGGGACAGGGCTTGTTGAGCTTGCGAAATCCCGCCATGGCGGGGTCCCTGTCCGAACTGCGGACAGCCACAAGGGTTCATCCTGAAGGGATTCACCCTGAAGGGCTGTCCCTACGTCCCTGTCAACCTTCGGAATGGTTGACCCACAAAACTATTTGAGAAGGAGGCGTTCGGTATGAAATTAAACGTAAAAGCTTTTGCGCTTACCTGTGCAATAATCTGGGGAGTCGGACTTTTTGTAATCACCTGGTGGATTATTGCGTTTGAAGGAGCCACTGGTGATGTCACCTTTATCGGTCGGGTCTATCTTGGCTATTGTATTAGTCCATTAGGCAGCGTTATAGGATTGGTTTGGGCATTTGTGGATGGGCTTATTGGTGGTGCGATTTTCGCGTGGTTATATAATCTTATTACCACACGCACTTCAAGCACACAAGGAGCATAGGTAGGTCGGGCTACCGTCCGGACGGATCCGTAGGATAGGTTGCCCGACAAAAGAGGTTGTCACCCTGAGCGAAAGCGAAGGGTCTCAGATTTTTCGCTACGCCAGAATGACAGAACAAGCGTAGGTCAAGCATGTCCTTCACGATCAATCTGTTCAGGATGAATCCGAAGGACTGCTTGACAAAAAGAGTTGTCAATCACCCTTCGGGATGAATCCTCAGGACAAGCCCTCAGGGTGGACCCTTCGCCCAGACGGGCGTCCGTCCGGAAGGGATGGTAGACCTACAAAGCTAAATCTCGTCTTCGAATTTGAAGGAAGCGAAGGAAGGCAATTAATGGTGAACCAGCACCAATCCAAAGGACAAAACTCGCCAGAAGGAGCAACGATTTTCGTTTATGGATTCGACAAGCTAGAATTCGAAATACCGAGCGAACCTGTGAAGCTGAGCAAGATTGGGCGTGTCGAATTCATAAAGTTTAAGGATGACACAAGCCTCGATAAAGCAGACGGTGTAATTATCCCGCAAGGGGTATTTGAGGACATCCGACGCCGGAGTGGCGCATATGTGTATACGGACGTGGATGTGGACTGGGACTTGCTGTTCGCCCGAGAGAGGCAAGTCCATAACCTGCGGAAAGCCGGTAAGTGGGTTTGCTTTGTTATCGGCCGAATTGTCGACAGTGTAGTTCAGCAATATGAGCGCGAACGCATCGAGGAAACGGATTTGTGCAAACGGGTATTGAATGACTGCGGGGTGACGCGTGTCACGGTGGATGGCTGGACCGGTTTGGATGTCAGAGACAACGCCTTCGCCAAGTATGTCAGTGAGTACGGCGTGGCGAACACCGTCCTTCATTTAGGATGGAGCAGAGATGCGGAAAGTCGAGTCCTTGTGAAAGCCGGTGACAGAGTTGTGGGCGTAGAATTCGATAATCAACTTTTCTTTCTTCCATTTCATACCACTGGACGCGACAAGGAGACCGCTAGTCGCATAGCTGTGACTGTGGCTCAGGCTGTTTCCGACTACAGACAGAAGCGTACCCGGGAGATTCCCATGTGGGCGGATGAGTTTCAGTTTAAAGCTGAGCGGAAGTTGCAGGCGGAGCTTGCCCCGGCACGTGAGCAGGTGGATGAACTACAAGCCCAGTTGGAAGTATGGAGGGCATATAAAGCTATCCTAAGCACGTCCGGAGACATACTCAAGGACGAACTAGTGAAGATTCTACGGGAGTACTTCGAGTTGAGAGTCGATCCAATCGAAGAGTATCGCGAGGATGCAAAAGTCCTCGAGGAAAACGGCAATGTTGTGGCCATAGTAGAATTCAAAGGCGTAAAGAGGGGAGTCCAGAGAGAGGACATAAATCAGGTTGATACTCATCGAGAAAGGAATAAGATGAAGGCGACTGTGCCGGGTGTGTTGATCATCAACAATCAGATGTCGGTGGCCGGGGTCGACAAGAGGTTGGATACGCCGGTGGCAGGGCTGCAGATTGAGCACGCAAAGAATCACAATGTTCTAATAGTCAGAACCATTGACCTGCTTTTTCTCATGCGACATCTGGAAGAGAGCAGTGCCAGAAAAGAGGAGTTCCTGAAACTCCTTAGGTCAGGCGGCGGGTGGCTTCGAGCCGACGCCGACGGCTATAAAGTCATCCAGACTCCTCGCGAGGAGATAGAGGAAAGTCAATAACCTTAAATGTTTTCGAGTTGTCATGCTATAAAGACCGAAAAACGAACAGCATACATTAGCTACGTGACCACGAATAGAGACCACCACAATGAATGTTCTCGGCATATCCGGCACTCCCAGAAAGAATGGTAACAGTGAAATTCTGTTGCAGTATGCTTTGCGTCCATTTGGACGCGTAGGGACAGGGCTTGTTGAGCTTGCGAAATCCCGCCATGGCGGGGTCCCTGTCCGAACTGCGGACAGCCACAAGGGCTGTCCCTATGGATTGGAAACACGACTGACAGCTTCACCCTCCCTTTTGTTCCCTCCCACGGACGTGCCCGTCTGGGCATCGAGGGAGGGAAAAATCACTTCCCTCTCCCTTGATAGGTTCGACAAGCTCACTACAAGTGGGAGAGGGTTAGGTTGAAAATCCCGCCAGAGGCGGGGGAGAGGGTGATCGAATGAGCGTAGGGACAGGGCTTGCTTCGCACCGAGCGCTCAGCACGAGGTGTCCCTGTCCGATCATCGATACGGACAGCCATAAAGGCTGTCCCTACGGCAATGGCAAGTTTCGGGATGGTCGACCTGCAAACTTTGGTTATGAATTATTCATGTGCAATTGGTCACAAATAAAGGAAGGTTGATATGCTTAAAGAAATTTTAGAGATAACATTTCTCCAGAACCGCATTTTAGATTATCTGATTTTCCTTGCAACTCTTCTCGTTGGCATTCTTGTCGTTCGAATAATCAAAAGTATCATTTTAAGGCGTCTTAAAGCCTGGTCAAAGAGAACTGCCACTACCATAGATGATTTTTTGATTCGTATCTTTGAAAAGACACTGCTCCCCTTGGTTTATTTCGGTGTGTTTTACCTCGCTACGCGCAGTTTAACTCTGAATCCCACCTTGACTAAAATCATTGATGTTTTGGGAGTGATTCTCTTAACCATATTTGGTATTCGCTTTTTAGTGGCAATAGTCAGTTACGCACTTGAGGCTTATTGGTTAAAGGGGGAAAAGGATGAAGCCAAACAGCGCAGTATCAAAGGAATACTCAGAGTAGTAAAGGTAATTATCTGGGGCATTGGTATCACTTTTCTTTTGGATAATTTAGGCTTTAGGATTTCTGCGGTAGTCGCAGGTTTAGGCATTGGCGGTATAGCCGTTGCTCTGGCCGCCCAGGCGATTTTGGGAGACCTTTTCTCCTACCTCTCCATCCTGTTTGATCGTCCCTTTGAGGTTGGCGATTTTATCATCCTTGATGATTATTTAGGAACCATCGAACATATTGGCATTAAGACCACGCGAGTTCGCAGCCTTGGGGGAGAGCAATTGGTGTTTTCCAATACCGATCTCACCAATTCCCGTTTGCGCAACTATAAGAGAATGGATAAGCGCCGCGTGGTCTTCAAATTAGGGGTTACCTACCAAACTACCCTGGAACAGGTAAAAGAAATACCGGGAATAATCAAAAGCATCATAGAAAATACTCCTGATACAGTTTTTGACCGTGCACATTTCTTTTCCTATGGAGATTTCAGCCTTGTCTTTGAGACAGTTTATTATGTGATGAGCCGTGACTATAATAAGTATATGAATATTCAGCAGGAGCTTAACTTTGCAATAAAGGAAGAGTTTGAAAAACGCGGGATTGAATTTGCTTATCCCACACAGACGTTGTATTTGAGTAAAACATAGTAGGTCGGGCTACCGAAGGTTGCCCGACACAAAAAAACTGAGCCTTAATTATGAATTCAACATTCTTAATTGCATTTATAGTTTGTTTAGCTGGTTATATTTTTCATACTGTAATCCACTTATTTGAATACAAAGGATATAAATTTGCCGAATCGAAGACATCGCATACTATTTTAACAATAATGATTTTCATCGGATATGTAGGATGGGGTTTTATGATCTCTTCAGATCCCGTTAAGATGAACATTTCAAATCACGTTGCAATATCTTTGGGCCTGTTAATTGGGTTGACAGGATTTGTATTGTTTATCTGGTCTGCCATAACGAAAAAAGGATTTGAGGAATTAGACCATCTGGTTAAAAAGGGAATATATTCAAAGATTAGAAATCCTATGTATCTTGGTATTATGCTCATACATATTGGCTTTCCAATAGCCGCAAAGAGTCTTTTAACTTTGATCTCTGCGATAATATGGATACCGTTGATATTTGTGTGGAAGTATATGGAAGAAAAAGGTCTAGAAAAGAAGTTCGGAATGGAATATTCTGAATATAAAAAGAGAACATGGTTTTAGCTCGTAGGTCAAGCATGTCCGTAGGACTGCTTGACAAAAAGAGTTGTCAACTACCCTTTGGGTGAACCTTTCGCCCAGACGGGCGTCCGTCTGGACGTAACCCGATCTACAAGAACTCGTAGGGACAGGGCTTGTCCCTGTCCGGTTCTTGATATGGACAGCCACAAGGGTTCATCCTGAAGGGATTCACCCTGAAGGGCTGTCCCTACGATTTTTTTCAATGTTGGGGATAGAAAAAATTGAAAGATGTCCTGCTTCCCGGTGGTGTTCTTCACCAACAGGAAACAAGCGGCGGGTAAAGAACACTCGCTTGGAGCAGAAACTTCTATCAAAAACTGTAGTTTTAACGAATAATAAAATGGGACAGAAAAACTGTCCGATATAGAAAGTGAGGAGGGAAAGGTGTCTGAAACAAAAATCACTGATACGGTTAAAATAGAGCTTACCGAAAATTCCATGAAGGTCCTGGAGAGAAGGTATCTTAAAAAGGACGAGGGAGGAAAGGTAATCGAAACGCCGGAGGAGCTCTTCTTCAGGGTGGCTAAGGTGGTGGCAGAGCCGGATAAGAATTATGGTGCTACCGACCTGGAGGTAGAAAAAAGCGTTGAAGAGTTCTATAGAATGATGGCAAAGCTGGAGTTTGTGCCCAACTCCCCCACCCTGATGAATGCCGGACGTCCTTTGGGTCAGCTTTCTGCCTGTTTTGTCATTCCCATAGAGGACTCCATGGAGTCGATTTTCGACGCGGTGAAAAATACCGCTCTGATTCATAAAAGCGGCGGTGGCACCGGGTTCTCCTTCTCCCGATTAAGACCCCGAAACTCTCCGGTAGCTTCCACCAGTGGGGTGGCTTCCGGTCCTATCTCTTTCATGAAGGTTATCAACTCCGCCACTGAGGCGGTCAAGCAGGGTGGAACTCGTCGGGGTGCCAACATGGGGGTGTTGCGGGTGGATCATCCCGATATTTTGGAGTTCATCACCTGCAAAGATGATTTATCTGAGTTGACCAATTTCAATATCTCCGTGGCAATAACCGATAGCTTCATGCAAGTGGTGGAAAATGACGAAACTTACGATCTGACCGACCCCCGCACTCAGAAAACGTTTATTAAAGACGGAAAGCCGGTCCGCTATAAAGCTAAAGAGGTTTTCAATTTGATCGTGGAACATGCCTGGAGAACCGGTGAGCCGGGGGTAATGTTTTTAGATAAGATGAATCAGGGCAATCCCATAATCAAGGTGGGTCTAATTGAATCCACCAACCCATGCGGAGAGCAACCTCTTTTGCCTTATGAGTCGTGCAACTTAGGCTCCATAAACCTGTCCCGGATGGTGAGGGCGGTGGTCGATTCCAGCGATCCCACCACCATGTATCGGTGTGAGATCGACTGGGATAAGTTGGAAGACACCGTAAAGAAGGCGGTTCATTTTCTGGACAATGTGATAGACGCCAACAAATATCCCCTCTCTGATATTGAAAAGAACACCAAAGCCAATCGAAAGATCGGACTGGGGGTGATGGGATGGGCAGACATGTTGATCCAGCTTAAGATTCCATATGATTCCCATGAAGCGGTAAAATTAGCTGATCGGGTGATGGGCTTCATTCATGAGAAATCACATCAGACTTCTTCTGAGCTGGCGCAAAAGAGAGGTAAATTCCCCAACTGGGAGAGGAGCACCTACCACGATAAGCAAACCCCCATGCGTAACTCCACGGTCACCACCATCGCACCGGCAGGAACCATCAGCATAATTTCTGGCAGTTCCTCCGGAATCGAGCCTCTGTTTGCCATCTCCTATATTCGCACTGTGATGGACAACACTAAAATGGTGGAGACAAATCCTTTCTTCGAGAAGGAAGCCAAGGAGAAAGGGTTTTATAGTGAGCAGTTGATGGAGAAGATTGCAGAGCAGGGTTTCATTCAAGAGATTGATGAGATACCTGCTGACATCAAGAAAATCTACGTAACCTCCCATGATATAGCTCCTGAATGGCACGTGCGTCACCAGGCGGCTTTCCAGAAATACACGGATAATGCGGTCTCCAAAACCATAAATCTTCCCAACCAGGCTACGGTGGAGGATGTAGATAACGCCTACAAATTAGCCCACCAGTTAGGGTGTAAAGGTGTAACCATCTATCGGGATGGATCCAGAGAGGCGCAAGTTTTAGCCACCAGAAAAGAGAAAAAAGAAGAAGGGAAGATAATTCCCAAGGATAGACCCACTACTCTCTCCGGCATCACCGATAAGATAAAAACCGGTTACGGCAACCTGTATATCACCATCAACACCCTGGATGGCAAGCCATTTGAGGTATTTGCCCAGATAGGAAAATCCGGCTACTCCACCATGGCGGACACCGAGGCTATATGCCGATTGATCTCTTTGGCTTTAAGGAGTGGTATTGCGGTGGACAGGATCATTGAGCAGTTGTTTGGAATTGGTGGAGCCTCCCAGGTGTTTCAGGAGGGTGGGCTGATTATGTCCATTCCGGATGCCATCGCCAAGGTCCTGAAGAAGCATTTCGGGACAGAGCAGAGTGCTAATCACGATAGAGACTTAACCTTAGAATTCTGCCCCGACTGCGGAGCCAAGCTGGATCACGAGTCCGGTTGTGTGATTTGCTCCCAATGCGGGTTTTCAAAATGTTAAAGTGATATCTCTGAGAAACCACTTAGAGAGGAGAATTTGGAGTGTTCACCTTTAGGTGAACCACAAGACTCGTTGGTCGAGGGTGCCCTCACCCTCGACCAAAAATTATAGATCAGAGTAAGGGAACCCTACCACAACATGCCATATACGTGTGCATCCATACGGATTCCCCCCTGGATGAGTGTGTAAGAAACCTTTTCAACAGTCCTGTTAAGAGGAGCCCCAGCTACAATATTAGCCGGGGCTTTAACTTAGCTCAATAAGTGAAATAAATCACTTAACTATCACCATTTTCTTCGATTGAATGAATTTTCCAGCTTTTATTTTGTAGAAATAAATTCCACTTACAACCCCTTCTCCTTTTTCATCTTCACCATCCCATATGACCTGCTGATACCCAGCCTCTTGCTTACTTTTAACCAGGGTTTTGACCTTTTGGCCTAATACGTTATAAACCGAAATATCAACTTCACAGTCATACGGTAAGACATATTGGATGACTGTGAGTGGATTGAATGGATTGGGATAGTTCTGGAAAAGTGTCAGCTTGTCCGGTCGATTAAGGATTTCATCCTCTTCTCTCACATCTGTGCCTGGACCTACCTTAAACAGGCCGTCGGTAGTCTGGACCGCTGGAGTACCCTCGTTAAACATCATCTGATCAAAGTGAATGGTAGTAGTGTCACCGAGTTGACCGTTTACGACGAAGACCGCATAGACTAAAACTCCACTTCCGCTAAGTACACTGCTCATTCCTGCCATGGCAATGTGTAGCGATCCGGGGATAGTAGCGTTGAAAGTGGGGGCTCCCCACCCCTGGCTTATCGTTCCTGTGCTATAGGCGCTGTCAGCTGTGAGGACATTACTGTCAAAGGTCAGGATTATCTCTGCGGACCAAACTGAATCGTCCGTTGTCACATCGTCCACGATCACAGGGATAGCTATGTTAGTCCCGAACTCTCCAGAGGTGTCCGGCACAACCACCTGGATGGATGAATCGGCCTGAACCCCCCAGAACAAGAATAGAATGGTTAGTGCAACTGCAAGAAAGAAACTTTTTAGCACTGGTTTCATTTTCTCATCTCCCTTGGTGTCTCATTTCAGAAATATGGTTTTTTTTAAAAAAACTAAAAACTGAGAGTTCATCCTCAAGCTCACCTAGCTTGGGTCACTTTATGAGCACCATTTTCTTAACTATGGTACGTCTCAGGATAACCAGAAGGTAGAAGTATATGCCATTCGCTACAGCGTTTCCTTGGCTATCCGTACCATCCCATCTAACCTGATAATCCCCTGACTCTCTGTAATCATCAACCAATGTGGCCACTTTCTATCCTAATATATTTACGATTTCAACTTTTACATCAATGGTCTAAGGGATGAAAAATTGGATGATCCTCTCCGAGTTAGATGGATTAGGATAGTTTTGAGATAACCTAAATTCTTCAGGCAGTTGAGAAAAAACGCCTTTTTCATGTTGTCTGATCTTTAAAGTTTTGAGGTTGGAGGCGAGCCAACTTAAAATTGGCTCGCCTCGTAATTTAGCTAACATCTTTTCTACCTTATCAGAACCATCTTCTTCTGTTGAACGAAGTTGCCAGCCTCCATCCGATAGAAGTAGATTCCGCTTCCTACATTTTCTCCCTTCATGTTAGTGCCATCCCAACTGATGGAGTGAGCTCCTGCACCATAATCTCCCTGATATACCTTCACCAGCTGTCCGGCGACATTGTATATCTTTAGCTGAACCTGACAGGCAACCGGAACAGTAAAGCCAATCTCTGTCTCCGGATTGAAAGGATTGGGGTAATTCTGGGATAAGCTGAACTCCATGGGATGAGTCGTCGTCCCAGAACCTATGCTGATACTGAAAGCAAGACCACCGGCGGATATCTCGTTCAGACAGAAACGGTTTACCTCGAGTTGAGTAGTCATTCCCTCTTGAGCTTGGGGAAGAACCTTGAAGGTCAAATTAACCAGATCACCACTTCCTTGAATGGGACTGGCACCGGCCATGGCCAACCTTATCTCTCCATAGCTTAAGTTCCTCTCAAAATAATAACCCGACAGAAGATCACCCGGAGTAACACTTACCAGACTCAACAGGCTATTATCATAGGTCAGATTCAGCTCAACTGCATATACCTCAGAGATATCCTCCACCTGAATGGGAACAACAAACTCCTCTCCCGGGTTAACCACTAACTCTCTGACCGCCAACCGGGAAAGGACATCCGGCAGAGAACCACTTTCCGCAGACAAGGGGATGCCATCCCAATTGCCAGAAACATCCCCGTAAAGTATCCCCTTCCAATCCTCAAAACACCAATCCTCTGAAAGATTACCATAAAATATCGAATCCGGAGCAGTGCACCAGTTGAGGGTATCCAGGGGAAAGTCGTCCGGTATGAACTTCCAGTCCTT
>Ga0315538_1001927_pt1 | contig 11986 bp, 10 predicted proteins | sample SalMarSW160230MG_2_FD_203834 | JGI IMG/M metagenome (GOLD analysis project Ga0315538, IMG submission 203834) | Salt marsh sediment microbial communities from the Plum Island Ecosystem LTER, Massachusetts, United States - Salt Marsh Sediment SW1601-230 ...
AAAAATTACCCATTCGATTTGCACACTCGAATTTGAAAATCACCGCCCTTTATATGACTGGTTCCTCGACCAGTTAGGCGTTTTTCATTCTCAGCAGATAGAGTTTGCCCGCCTGAATCTGTCTTACACCGTAATGAGCAAGCGCAAGCTGCTGCAATTAGCCCGGCAGGGCCTTGTCAGCGGCTGGGACGATCCGCGAATGCCGACTATTTGCGGCCTACGCCGGCGAGGGTTCTCTCCGCAGGCAATCCGCAGCTTCTGCAGGGTCATCGGCGTGAATAAATTTAACAGCACCGTTGATATTGCGCTTTTGGAGCACTGCCTCCGCGAAGATTTGAACAAAACATCACCCCGCGTAATGGCGGTCCTCAGGCCGTTGAAGGTTATCATCGACAATTATCCCGAAGAAAAGGTTGAGCAGTTGCAAGCTGTCAACAATCCCGAAGACCCGGGCGCCGGCACGCGGGAGGTCCCCTTCTCGCGGGAGATTTACATTGAGCAGGATGATTTTATGGAGCAGCCGCCAAAGAAATTCTATCGCCTTGCCCCTGGCCGGGAGGTTCGCCTTCGATATGCGTATTTTATTACCTGCAAAGATATTGTTAAGGATGCAAATGGCGAAGTTATTGAGCTGCACTGCACATACGACCCGGCCACAAGGGGCGGTGATGCCCCCGATGGCCGAAAGGTAAAATCGACACTGCACTGGGTCTCCGCCAAACACGCGCTCAAAGCCGAGGTGCGTCTATACGACCATTTGTTCACAAAGGAAAACCCGGACGACGTGGAGCAAGGCAAGGATTTTACTGCCAATTTGAATCCCAATTCGCTGGAAGTTTTGCCGGATTGTTTTGTCGAGCCGTCCTTGAAAGATGCAAAGCCGCTGAGCCGTTTTCAGTTCGAGCGTCTCGGCTATTTCTGTGTTGATCCCGATTCTGCCGACAAGCTCATATTCAACCGAACGGCTACTCTTAAAGACCCCTGGGCAAAAATCAAAAACGCCGCACTGTAAAGCCACAGAGAAACGGGAAATTTTTGTTCAGCCACAGAGGGCACAGAGAACACAGAGGGAGTAAAAGTATATAGTTAAATAATAATATTAGAGCCGAGTTTAAAAGGGGGAATTTATAATGTCCGACAAAAAACCTTGTACACTATGTCAAACCGACTGTGATGTTCAAGCATATGTTGACAGCGTAAATAATACAACTAAACAACCAATATATTATACAGACTGCCCAATCTGTGGTTCTTACGGTATTACTCGTAGAGCCCAAGTTTCTCTCCGGGGTCATGAGGAAAATTTTTATATAATATCCGGTGTAACACGTAACTATTATGAGCAGCATGGTTCTCCGCTTATAATAACAGATTCAATGATTCGAGACGATTCAGAATTTGAGGTTAATATTTTAAGCAAAGAGCCTAAAAGTGTGCTCGGCAAAGCAGCACTTCTTCTTCAATACATAGAACGTGAATCGATCCATCCGGGTGATAACGTAATAATTTGTCCTTCACAAGATTACCCTATCTGTTTCTGTAAAAACGCAAAAGAATTGAGATTTTACGTAAATCACCTTAGAGACATAGGAGACATTAAAGCGGAAGGAACAACGAGAGATTATAGTCTTTCGCTAACAGCAGGTGGTTGGCAAAAAATTGAAAGTATGGAAAGACCCAATCTTGAATCCAAGCAGGCGTTCGTAGCAATGTGGTTCGATGAAAGTCTTAAGGAGATTTTTGCAAATGGGATAAAGTCTTTGGAGGAAGATACCGGCTTTAATATGTATCGAGTTGACCAAGAGCCATTTAATGAAAAAATATGTGACCGTATAATAGCTGACATAAAAAAGAGCCGATTTTTAATTGCTGATGTGACTGGTTTACGTCACGCAGTCTTTTTCGAAGCAGGATATGCTATGGGATTAGGGCTTCCTGTAATATTTACTTGTAAAGAAGGAACGGAAATAGAAGGCTGCTTCGATACTCGTCAATATAATCATATAGTCTGGGAAAATGCTGAGGATTTGAAAAGCAAACTTAAGGACAGAATAATGGCAACAATAGGCAAAGCTAAAAATTAGTTTTTATATTCTCTGTGAGCTCTGTGGCTTTTTAATTTATGGTTAATTTTCTCTGTGGCAAGAAAAAATAATTTTTCTGTGGTCTCTGTGTCCTCTGTGGCTTACTATTTAAAGAAAATCATTTTCAAAGATGCTGCGAGTAATACCACCCCGAAAATCTTACGTAACATTTCATCGGGGATTTTGATTGCGAATTTGGCCCCTATAAGCCCCCCTATGAAAAAGCCCAGACATATAAGTCCTGCTATTTTCAAATCCACATAGCCCTGCTTGAAATAAATCCAGGCGGCAAGCAGACCGATAGGCGGCACCATCAAGGCCAGTGTTGTGCCCTGGGCCGTATGCTGTGACAGGCCGAATAAAAGAACAAGACAGGGGATAATAATTATCGCCCCGCCTATCCCGATTAAGCCGCTGAATGTGCCCGTTACAAGACCCAAAAGCAGGTATAAAAATATATTCATAGTTTCAACCTCATCTTGTTTAGCCGTCGCCGCACCGGCGACGTTATAGTTAGCCCCGCGTTCTACGCGGGGTTCTTCTCACCCGAATAGCTCTTTAAACTTTGCTTCTATATTTTCGTTTTCGCACAGCACCTGGCCGACCAAAACCGCCCTGACTCCGATATCTTTTAGTTTTTCGACATCGGCTCGTGTTTTTATCCCGCTCTCTGATACAAGTTCATTTTTATTATCGATAAGTTCCGCCAATCGGCTGGTCGTATTTAAATCCACCTCCATCGTATCGAGGTTGCGATTGTTGATTCCGAGAACGCTGTAACCCTTTTTGGGAAAGCCAATCATACTGCGGACATTAAGCAACGTATCTGCCTGATGGACTTCCAGAAGGATAGTTAAGGATAATTCCGCTGCGGCTATCATCAGGTCCATCAGTTCGCCGGGTTTTAGCGTTTCTGCTATCAGCAGTATCGCATCGGCGCCTGCGGCACGGGATTCGTAAGCCTGCCAGATATCGATGGTAAAATCCTTTCGCAGGATGGGCAAATCCACCGTTTCTTTTATCTGCTTTATATATTCGAGCCGGCCCTGAAAATATTTTTCATCGGTCAGGACGCTGATTGCATCGGCGCCGCATTTTTCATAGGTTTTCGCAATCGCCACCGGGTCGAAATCCCTGCGGATAATTCCTGCTGAGGGTGAGGCCTTTTTGACCTCTGCAATGACGTTTATACCGCGGGCATTCGGCCTGGTAATCGCTTTATAGAAATTGCGGCACTTGCTCATCGGGCGAACTTGCTCTTTGAGCTGCTCGAGAGTTGCCTGTGATTTGCGAAACTTAACCTCGGCCTTTTTGTCGGCTATAATTTTATCCAGTATGTTCAATTAGACCGCCTTTGCTCAATTTTGTATTCTCAATTCTTTTTTATCCTGAAATCTTGACATAGGCCATACGGATTTCGTTAAGTGTATTCTCGAGGACCTTCTTTTCTTCTTCACTCAGGTTGCCTTTGGTTTTTTCTTCGATGGTTTCGAGCATATCGATGTTGTATTTCGCCAGTTCGAGGTCCGGCTTTTTTTGCTCTTGGCCTTTTATCTGCAGCAGGCCTAAAGAGAATAGTGCCTGTGTTGTGAGCATGCTTATCAGGGCGGCGAAATTGCCCTTCGGCAGAGGCCCGGTGCGTTTGCTTTGTTCTTCTTCTTTTTTCTCCTCTTTTTCCTGCGCAGCTAATATCTCTTTTTCCTTCTGGGCCTCTTTCTTCCAGTCTTCATCGACAATAATCTTTTTTTCTTCTTTTTTCTCTTCTTCAGCCATTTTAGCAACCTCTATCTTTTGCGATACTTCTTTGTATCTTTTTCAATGTCTTTTTTTTGCTGGCGCTCGGTGATTGCCCTTCGTTTATCGTATTTTCTCTTGCCTGTGGCAAGGGCCATTTCGATTTTTGCATATCCTCTGTCATTAAAATAAATCTGCAAAGGCACTAATGTAAATCCCCTTTGTTCGAGCTTGATTCTTATCCTGTGGATTTCGTGTTTATGAAGCAGCAGCTTTCTTTTTCTGGTCGGGTTGTGTTCGATACCACCTGCCTGCTTATACTGGGCGATTTTTGCGCCGACCAGCCAGCACTGGCCGTTTTCTACTCGTGCGTATGAACCTTCAAGGTCGGCCTGGCTGGCCCGCAGCGATTTTACCTCCGTGCCCAATAGCTCCAGACCCGCCTCGAACTTCTCGACAAGCTCGAAATTTCGGTAGGCCTTTTTATTAACTGTTTTGGGTGCTTGTTGATTTTCACTCTTACGCCATTTCGCTGCCATTTAAGCTATAATAGCGTAAAAGCAGCAACTTGGCAAGTTGGACGATCAACTCAAAATTAAAAATGCTTTGTAGAAAACTTACCCAAAAGTCATTCTGAACCTGCCAATGGCGGGTGAAGAATCCGGGCAGCGAGGCTAAATTGTCATTCGCTGACCAGATGCTTCGCTACGCTCAGCATGACAAATACAAAGGTTTCTACATAGCTAATTAAAAACCCAAAACTACTTTGTTCGTTACTTGATGAACCGGATGCTAATCGGATAGCGGTAATGCTGGCCGCCGTTGGCTTTTATCGTGGCAAGAACGCAAAAGATTATATCTACTATCCAGACTGCTGGCATAAGGAAACACCCAATGACGGCAAAAAGGAGTAACCACGAAACAATCATCGCTATGGCCACTGTAATCTGAAAATTCAGTGCCTCTTTACCCTGGCTGTTGACAAACGGGTCCTCGTCTTTCTTTATCAGCCAGATAATCAATGGTGCGATAAAACCCGTGAAAATAGCCAATAGATGGCACAACATCGCCCAGGTACGGGCGTCTTTACTGATTGGCTCGGTGGGTTGTTCCTGTTGACCTTCTTTGGGTTCTTGTGGCTGGTCACCCGCTTCGGGACTTCCTTCTGGACTTTTCTCTGTTTTTGCCATGGTTTACAACTCCCTTCTTTATGCTTTTCTTTAAATTGTTAGGCCGAGCTTCCCTTCTACAGGATTCTACTCACACCGTCAAGAATAAAACACTCATTATTCTATAACATGTATATTTTTCTTTTTGCACATATCCTTTAGTATTTTGGGCCAGACGGTGGCGCTGACTTCACCGATGTGGGCTTTTTTCAATAAAAGCATAAACGTTCGGGATTGGCCGATGCCCCCGCCGATGCTCAGCGGAATCTTGTTGTTGATAATGGCCTGATGGTATGGCAGCTTTAGAAAATCAAGCTGGCCTGAAATTTCCAGTTGTTTTTTCAATGTCTCAGGATTAATGCGGATGCCCATTGAGGTCAGCTCATGTCGGCGTTTGGTGACAGGATTCCAGACGAGTATATCGCCGTTGAGCCCGTGCATTGGCCTTCCGTCCTCGGACGTGGTTTCTGTTACCCAGTCATCGTAGTCTGCTGCTCTCATTTCGTGTGGATAGCCGTCTTCGAGCACCCAGCCGATGCCGATTATAAAGACGGCCGGGTGTTCCTGCAGGATGGCGTTTTCTCGCTGCTTGCGAGGCAGGTCGGGAAATCTGTCGAGAATTTCTTCGGCGTGAATGAAGGTCAGCTCATCCGGCAGGTTTCGATACTTGTCGGTTTTAAGCTTGGGGAACATTTCCTGGACGCAGGTCTCAGCCCCTTTGAGAACCTTCCAGATTTTCTTTACGACTTCTTGCAGGAATTTTAAATTTCTCTGCCCTTTGGTTATGGTCAGCTCCCAGTCCCATTGGTCAACGTAAACGCTATGGTCGTGGTCGAGAAAGTAATCCTTGCGGACGGCCCGCATATCGGTGAGCAGACCTTCGCCAACTTCCATTCCGAATTGCTTCAGGGCCATTCTTTTCCATTTGGTGGCCGCCTGGACAATCTGGGCACGGATGGGTTTTTCCAGGCCAAGGCCGCAGGAAAACTCGATTGGTGTTCTGGAGCCGTCACGGTCGAGCAGGTCATTGACACCGCTTTCCACGTCAACGATTAGAGGGACGGTAACGCGAATCAGGTTAAGCTCTTTGCAGAGGTTTTTCTCGATGTAGTCTTTCACTGCATAGGTGGCAATCTGGGTTTCTTTTGGGCTTAATAGCGAATTGTAGTTCTGTGGAAGGATTTTTTCCAGCTCGGCATAGTTTCCGATTCCCGGTCCGGCCAGGTCCGCTTTTTTATCTGTCATTCGCTTTCTCCTGAATAAAATATCACATTATACGTCAGCTTGGCTATACGTTGAAAAACAGCCATTCTTTAGAGTGACTAAAATAACGGGTGGTGAAGGAATTTTCAAGAAGATATTTTATTCACGCAGGGTGAAACGTTCATCCTTATAGCTTTGTTTATTTTCTGTTTTCTCGGCAGAGTTTGCTCATTAATTCCATTGCTTTATTCAATCTTTCAACGGAGCCGTCCATTTTTGCGTAGGCATCGACCAGCTCCAGCAGTTCCGGCGCCGGCTCAACCTGACCGTAATGGTGCGAAACGTTGACGATAGCCGCAACGATGTGGACGTAGTCATCTGGCTATTACAGGGATTGACTCCTAATAATATAAATGTTTAAACTGGAAAATGAAGGCAGATAATCGGCTAGATTTCCTTAGTCATATGAGAGTGTTTGTTATGTGAAATTTAGCCGTAGTTGATCAGGTTGAATTCGCCGACTTAATCCCAACAAATTTCCAAGCAGTTCTATTACCCCACGATCGCATAATGATAGTAGATTAGGTAAATCGTGAACAGACTTTATACTAAAAGACCTTTTCTTCGGAGAAAAGTAAACTAACACGGGTTTATCCAACTCGATAAGATTAATAATTTGATTGAGTGTGCCCTTACTTTTTCCATCCCATATCATAAAGCCATAATCTGCTTCATTGGCCATTTGTTTGTCACGAATTACGTAATGCTGAAAATCTTTGTTGGTTCTGTTACTCGGAACAAAACGAATTTCCCATTTGCCAATGTTGTTCCTGCAAGTACTTCCGGCACAGAATACTAACACATGGGGATAACTTTTTTGGGCCAAATACTCCTGCATCGCCCGGTCTGCACCATTAGCATCCCCGATAAGCACGAGGTATCTTTTAGCCACTATGTCATCGATGTGTTCTCTAATTGTTTGATTAAGTTTTCCTAACTTCCGAGAACCACCGAAGACTACCTTTTTCATCGAAGTCTCCGAGTCATTGTTAATACAAGTACATAAATACAGGCAGCTTTCCCCAAATCTTTAAGTTTGGAAGATACTTCGTTCATCGTAGCGCCTGACCGATATAAATCATCAAATAACAATATACGCTTCCCTTTGACATTAGTTCGGTCAACTTGGAAAGCACCGCTCAATAACTTCGCACGCTCATCAAAGTCAAATACGCCCTTCAGTTCCGGAATGTTTTTGACCTTTGCTACGCACCCTCCGCAAAAAGTAACATTCAGGTTATTCGCCAAACGTTTTGCTAAAGCGAAAACCGGCTGAAAAGAACGATAGCGGGAAGCGGGAACTGGAATGACTAAATCTATCGGCCACGACTTCTCTCTTACAAAATTACCTGTTGTTGTCACAATTGACTCTATGACCGATTTATCTTGCCCATACTTTAGTTGATATAAAAGTTCACCGATGGCTGTACGCTTGGTTTCGAACTGTGGATGGCCATATTCATCATCGCCGATATAACCGCTGCTGACCGTATGAAAATCTAGAGCATAGCCATTATCCCAATTCCCTTTGATCTTTCTTGGTGAGATTTTAATCATCTCTGTTAGTCCTATTTTCATCTAATAGGTACTCTACCGCATTACTAAGTATGATATATAGATTTATGTACATAATAAACTATTACAGTATGCTCGTCAAGTCTGAAAACAAATATTCTTTGATAAGTCAGGATGATTTTCTGTTTTCTCGGCAGAGTTTGCTCATTAATTCCATTGCTTTATTCAATCTTTCAACGGAGCCGTCCATTTTTGCGTAGGCATCGACCAGCTCCAGCAGTTCCGGCGCCGGCTCAACCTGACCGTAATGATGTGCAACGTTGACGATAGCTGCATCGAGTCCGTATTCCATCGCCTTTGCTACGTATGCCCTGCAGACGCCGATTTTACGACCAGGCAAGTCACGCACACTATTGCTCACACCCAGACAGCAATGCACGCCCTTCATCTTTGGGTCGCCTTTGATTTTCTTTATTGTCTCGAACGCTCGATATGTGTAACTCGGAACATTCGGCTCCATCGGCATATCTATCGCTAACGGGAATACCGTCGAATCGAAGAATATCTCTTCCGGCTTAAAACCGTATTTATTGACCGCGGCGTCGAAAATCTCTTTTGCCAGGTTATACAGCTCTTCAATGGAATGTGAACCGCCGGGACCGGTCGGCTTGTCTTCGCTGACTAAAAGGCCGATAAAGGCAAAGTCGTATTTGCTCTTTAGCGGCAGTATCTTATCAATGGTATATGTCTTGACCGAATTTATAAGCGGCTGTTTGACCTGCCCCTGCGTGTTGAACCACTCCTTCAGGCCGGCTGTAAGAACATCGTTGTTACTGCTGTCGATGCAAACCGGAACGCCCCTGCCCCACTTGCGAACCAGCCGGACGTATTCGACCATCATATCGACGGCGGTTTGCGGATCGTCTTCTGCGAATGAATCGAGGTTGACTGCTATGAAATCGGTGCCATCGGCCGCCTGCGATTCGATAAGTGCCCTGATGTAGCTCAACGGCTCGCTTGGCGATGAATACGCTTTAGGCCCGATTTCCGACAATTGTTTCATTATCTTGCCTGTCTTTGGGATTGAAGCGTGGATTGATTCGCCAATGCTTACCAAAATGTTTTTCACCGTATGGTCCTTTCCAAAGAGATAATTCAGGATAGACGATGTATGCTCTAAATCAGGATTCCTGGGCTTGTTTATCGTGGCCCTGAGTTTCTCAAGACCGTCTTTTTCCGCCGCTGCCGCCTCATATATCAGTTCACCTATGCAAATTCGCTCAAGGTTATTGCCGCAGTAGCCGTTAACTGTCGCATCGCCGCAGGGTGCATTGTTCATTCCTTTTTCGCAACCGCCGATTGTGCAAAGTCCGAAATTCTCCGGCAGGAAGCAGTCACCGCATTCCTCGCAGTCGAACATCAGATACTTAAAACCATTTTCAAATGCGTTGAACAATTTGTAGATGACTCCTTTGCCTTTTTCAGTTCCCAGAGCTGCCATTATCTTTTTGGATATATGAAAGCCCCTGTAATTCGGGTCCAGGATAGCTCGGTGGAAGAAGTTAAAAAATCTTTGCTTAAACTTCCTGCGTGGTTTTGACAACGCCACCCTTTTGCCTGCCCGGTCATACAGATAAAATCCGTTTTCGGCAGGCCAGCAGAGATTGTCCTTGAATTGTTCCCAGTCGGTGCCGATTTCAGCAGCTCTTTGAAGAATCTTGATGAACATTTCAAAATCGTCAACTCCGCTTATATCAACACCTGCCGCACCGATGGCTTTATACATCGCTGCCTGCTGAGCGGCTCGTTCTATGTGGTCTTCGATTTTCTCTGAGTATATTTTCGTCAGAAGAGCATCGCTGACGAAACAGCCCGGCAGCTTGATATCGTGCATAAGTCTCGCTGCAGATGTAATGGTGCTTAAAAGATAGACATTGCCGATAACAGGTATGTCCAGCTTGTTTTCACTTATGTACCTGAAAAGCTCGACCGATTTTCGCCAGTCCCACCCGACCTGCGTGATAAGGAACTCTGCACCACTGGCTATCTTTTTTTCCATTTTGTAGTACTGCTGCATCTGCGAACCCTCGGTATATTTGAAGGGTGAAACAGCAGCGCCGGGAAAGAACTGGTGAACCTCATTGAGTTTATCCGGCTGTGCCTTTGCGTATGATTCGTTGTTTATCTTTTTGATGAGACTTAACAGCCCGATTGAGTCCAGCTCGAAAACGCCTTTGGCTCCTATGGGCTTATCGCCTGTTAGGGCCAGAACGGTCTCGACGCCGGAATTTTTGTAACCTGCGAGAGAGCTTATTATTCCATAGGCATTGTGGTCCTTGCAGGAGATATGCGGCATAAAATCAAGCCCGCCCAGCAGGTCTTTTGACATTAACCGGATGAGAACATCAGCCGGTCTAATGTTGGCCTGTCCGCCCGGGTTTTGCGTTGAGGTGATACCGACAAAATCAAAACCGGCGGGTATTATCGAATTGTTGGCAGATTCACAGGCGGCTTTATAGACACCGAGAAATTTTTCGATTGGACTAAAATTAAAACCGAACCCGCCCGTCAATTCCACATAAACAATAAAGCTGGTTTTATCCTGTAACTTTTTTTGTAATTTGTTCTGAGGCATTTCTAACTAATCCATATTAAAGTTATTATACGTTGTTATCGTTAGTTCGCTATGCGGTCATTTAAGAGCACGCAGGAGTTTATGAATCCTGTTTGCTGGAGGTTATTCTCTGCTTTTTACACTTTTTCTACGCATTAGTGGTGTCAGTGTTTCCTTTCGCACACATTTTGCCTTGTGGATAACCTGTTGATAACTTACGCTTTGTTTTTTTCTCCTTTTTCCCAGATTATCAGGCCGGGGGGGGTATTATTTGCAGTTGTTTTTACCCACCCGGTCCGATGCAAGGCCTGGTGCTCCATAATCTATTAGTTTCAAAAAGCTTATGATTATCAATAAAGTCCCACCTAAAACACATCTTTAGCTGTTTATTTGTGAACGGGTAATAAACTCTGTTTTGTTGGGATTTGCAACAGTTTATCAGAAGGTTGTTTGATAAGTGGATAATTCATATACTGTTTTCCTCTAATTAACGAAAACGGCTGAACCTCAAAGTGTTGTTTTTTTGTGAAAAGCGGCAATTTTCTCTTTTAGCTTTCGACAGGCGGTCGTCGGGTCTTTGGCTTCAGTTACTGCAGAGCAGACCGCGATGGCACCTGCGCCGGCATTCAAAACATCCTCGATATTATCCAGCGTTATTCCACCGATGGCGACATTACCGATACCGGTATCAGTTAATTTTTCTATTGCTTGTCTGACATAATCCAATCCAACCGGTTCAGCAGATGGCTTTGTCACGGTGCGAAAAACAGGCCCCAAGCTGACATAGGTTGGATACTCCTGGCAGGCACCTTGCAGTTGTTCGAGCGAATGTGTGCTTTTACCGGTAATCAGCGGAGTCATCTCGATTTTGCGTGCCTGCTCAGCTGACAAATCGTTTTGGCCGAGATGAACACCATCAGCGCCGCAAGCGACGGCAACATCAACACGGTCATTGATTATGCTAATAACGTTCGCGGCCTTGCAGGTTTTGACAAACTCCTCGGCAAGGGCAAAATGGGTATCGTCATTTATATTTTTTGCCCGCAGTTGAAGGCAGTTAGCTCCGCCGGCGATGCATTTGTGTGCTAAGGAGATGACATCAGCCGGTAAATTGCTGCTGATTATTACGTAAAGCCCAATCCGTTTGAATTTTTCTGCCGGCTCGCTGATTAGAACTATATCTTTCTCGAGCGTATAGGCATCATATCGCAGCTTTTCGATAGTTTCTGCTACCGGCCGGTTTAGAGTTTGCGTCGTCTCCGCCAATGTTCTCAACGCCTCTGTCAGACGTTTGCACCCTGCTTTGAAACAGTCTTTTAAGTTGTTGCGAATAAACTGTTTATCGACAGTTGTCTCGATACCGACATCACCGAGTGTGTCTCTGCTGCCGATGAGATGACTGGCATCGAGCTTATCGATAGCTGAACAAAGCTCGTGCCGCAACTGTTTGGCACGTGCAGCTAATGGCCCGTTATTCAAGGCGAACCTGCAAAACTCTTCTATTATTCGAATCGCCTCTCGTGAGCGATTGAAATTAGCGTCAATTATCCTGTAAAGGGCACGTTCCATATTGGTTTTAATTATACGGCTAAAATTTACATTGAGTA
>Ga0315538_1001934_pt1 | contig 11956 bp, 8 predicted proteins | sample SalMarSW160230MG_2_FD_203834 | JGI IMG/M metagenome (GOLD analysis project Ga0315538, IMG submission 203834) | Salt marsh sediment microbial communities from the Plum Island Ecosystem LTER, Massachusetts, United States - Salt Marsh Sediment SW1601-230 ...
TAACGGAAGTTAAGAAAAAATCTTATGTAATAGGTTAGAAAGGGATGATGACCTGCAGAACTTGCACCTATTCAAGTACACTAGTTTTCTTTATCCTTTTTCTCGGTAAGTTTATTTTTCCCGTTTCCACTACTAACCTAGTAACGGTACCTAAAAACGGCACTCTGGAAAGATTTCGATGAATCTGTTAACAAACGAAAAACTCTTTTCGTTCCCCATGTTCCTTATTTTTTGCCATTGTTTCAGAGATGTCTAATTCATGAATTAAATAGTTTGCCAATTTTCGAATACGTGATTGATGGTTTAACTTTTATATTAAAGGGGGTTGATGTAGTTCTGCAATATTGTTAAGCCTACCCGAATAATCCTTGATGGAGAGAATGAGGTAGAGTGAATCAAGCAATGTGGCGCATCTGGTGAAGCTTGTTTATTTTCATTCTAATCCGTTGCTTAACAGTCTGTATTTCCGGATTGTAGGGGTAAATGTGCCTTCTCTTGATTATGGTTTATCTGATTATTGGCACAGGAAAGAGCATCATTTAGATCATGGGAGAATAAAGTGCGTATTTGAGAGGGAGAACTTTGATTTTTTCAAACGAAGAGACTATTACCTCAAATTTAGAACATGGATTTTGAATCCGCTTTTTTATGTATACAAGTATAGTTGTAAACCTGAAATGAGTTTTTGGGTGGCTAAAAAGTGATGCAGACATTTTTATGCGAATATTTCTCGTGCTGATAAAACACAAATAACTATCATGCCTGCTCATGCAGCAAAATATTTAAACACACAACAACAAACATAGCAGTGTATAAAACAAAAAAATTTGGAGAATAAAAAAATGAACACTGATAAAAGTAAATCAAAAATATCTACAATCGCTTTAATTCTATTGTTAACATTATCTGCTACATTAGTTGCTTTGCCAGCTGCAACCGCACAGGAGACTCCTGAGAAAAAGACCTATCCTTTCCTTGGTGTTGTCCCTAACCCAGTAGGCGTCAACCAAATGATTTTGCTTCACGTTGGAATTTTTGAGAATCTAGGTGCTGTAGATCAGGGCTGGGAAGGTTTAAGAATAACTATTGAGAGACCCGACGGCGTAACTGATACTATTGATAATATCAAGACTGATTCGACTGGTGGCACAGGTGCACTATACACGCCTACCATGACCGGCACATACTATTGCCAGTTACACTTCCCCGAACAGGTGATCAAATGGACTTTCCGAAGTTATTCTACTGGTGAGACGTTAACTGCAGGTACTATAATGTTGGCTAGCGACAGTGAAGTAATCGAACTTGTGGTACAGGATGACCCGACACCCTACTATCCGGGTCAACCGCTTCCAAGCGAATATTGGACACGTCCAATAGACGCGCAGCTTAGGGAATGGAGCGTTGTTTCAGGAAGCTGGCTGTGGTCAGACGCTAAAGGTCCAAGAGCCGTTACTGGCAACGATGAGGCGCCAGAGACCGCACATATACTCTGGGCAAAACCGCTGACATGGGGAGGCCAAGCAGGAGGAACGATGGAAGACTGGTCATTTAGTCACGGAGATGCATATGAAGGCAAATGGGATAATCGAATTATAATCAACGGTATACTTATCTACCCCCACCGCGCCGCCCGCGGTGGCGATCTCCCCCTCTATTATACTGCTGTAAACTTGCGGACTGGTGAAGAACTATGGAAGAAAACACTGAGCTCGCCCGAGGAAGACAACCTAGGCATACTTTTTGGTCAGAATCTGAAATGGGCAGGATATAACCATCATGCAATCTACCCATATATCTGGGCAACCAATTATGTTGGGCGTGGTTTATCCGGTGACGATTGGCACGCATTTGACCCCTACACTGGAGAATGGCAATTTACAGTGGCGAACGTGCCTTCCGGTACCACTGTTTTCGATGAGACAAACGGCTGGATCTACTGTGTAAACCTTAACTGGAACACAGGAGAGGGCTACATATGGAGCATGGTAGATCTTATCATACCCTTCGGCGAAGACAGCCCCAATCCAGGCAGCTGGGGACCTGCAGGCAACAACTATGTAACGCGCGGGAGTGGGACCCGCACGGCCGGGCGATATGAGACATGGGACGCAGCAGAAGTAAATGAAACCACTGGAGAACTCACAGCAGATGCCCAGCGTGCTTACATATCCGAATTCACGTTCCCCAACGACTTGCCAGGTGGATCAATAGCGGTTCGTGCAACTGCCTTCGGTAACAGGAGTCAGTACACAGATGTCTGGAGTGGAAAGATATTCGGTCTCAATACTGGTTACAGTGAAGTCAACACTTGGGCCATAAGCTTGGAATCAGGCCAGGAAGGAACAGTACTATTCAACAAAACTTGGGATGCTCCAGCGGATTGGGAGACAGGTCGGCCAGTAATAGACTATGAAACCACAAGCTTAAAGGATGGTGCATCGGTTATTTGGGCAAAATGGGAACTAATCCACTATGGCTTCAGCACTGAAAACGGCGAGTTTCTATTCAAAACAGATGAACCCGAATATTACATGAACCTATATGGCATGGGTGCGGAGCGACCGTTTCTTATTTGGAACGGAAAGTTTTACACAGGAGGAGCCGGTGGCCACATCTACTGTTACGATATCACGGACGGCCATACCATTTGGACCTACTTAGTCGATGATCCTTATCAAGAATACTTGTTTGCCAACCAATGGTGGGAATACATACTCTTCATTACAGACGGCAAAATCTACCTAAACCACTTAGAGCACTCTGCCATTGAACCTATGCCCCGCGGTGGACCATGGTTGGTCCTCGACGCAACAACAGGAGAAGAAATAGCTAGAGCAGACGGTTTGTTCCGTGGACACCATTGGGGAGGCATGGCAATAATAGGCGACAGCATAATAGCTCACTATGACACTTACGATCTGCGAATCTACGCTATTGGCAAAGGACCAAGCGCCACCACAGTTTCAATCCAGAATGACGTTATTTCACTCGGAAGCGATGCAATGGTTAAGGGTACTGTGATGGATGTTTCTCCGGGCACAGAAGACATTGAACTCAAGCTAAGATTCCCCTATGGAGTCCCCGCAGTATCTGATGAGTACATGAGCGAATGGATGCTATACGTGTACAAGCAGATGAAGAGTCCAGAGTCAAGTGGTGTACGTCCGGATGCAACTGGTGTTACGGTGAAAATTGAAGTGGTCAATCCTAACAATGAGTACGAAATGCTCGGCACAACCACAAGCGACGCGTACGGCAACTACGCCTTAGCATTTGAACCTGACGTTGAAGGCACATACATGATCATCGCCACGTTCACCGGCTCTGGCGCATACTATGGTTCCATAGCAACCTCTTACCTGACAGTTGCTGATACAGTAGCAGCAGAAGAAACCGATTTGTCTCCTCTAGAGAACTCTGTTAGCGACGTTGAAGCTAGCGTATCCAACATGACGACATACCTTCTGGCAATACTAGCTGTTGTGATAATAGCACTATTAATCGCCGTTTATTCATTGCTGAAATCTCAAAAATAAAAGCGCCAAAAATCAACCAAAACAACCCCCTTTTCTTTTTTTCTTTCAAATAGAATGTGATGACGCTAACGGAAGTTAAGAAAAAATCTTATGTAATAGGTTAGAAAGGGATGATGACCTGCAGAACTTGCACCTATTCAAGTACACTAGTTTTCTTTATCCTTTTTCTCGGTAAGTTTATTTTTCCCGTTTCTACTACTAACCTAGTAACGGTACATAAAACGGCACTCTGGAAAGATTTCGATGAATCTGTTAACAAACGAAAAACTCTGGAACTCCGTCCTAAAGACGCCACCCGTAAAATGGATGCTGAAAACCACTCTAAAAAAATGCCCAAAATGTAACAGGACCCCCCTTGAAACCGCGCTAGACAACTACGCTGGCAAGAACCACCTAAAATGCTCCTCCTGTGGACTTTACGCTAGAGTCATAGGATTCTGGATCGATTTCATACAAAAAGCGTTAGCCGTCGAAAAGAGCCGTGTTTCCAAACTTTTTGCAGACTCCTACGTTAGACGAGCCATAAACAGCATAGTATCCGGCTTTGCCGAGTTTGGTTTCACTCGTCCCATACAGGTTCATGCTCCCTTCCTTGTGGTATGGAACTTCACATACAAATGTAACCTCAACTGTAAGCACTGTTACTTGGACGCCGGAAACATTTCCAAGATGGAACTCTCCACCGAGGAAGCCATGAAGGTCGTGGATCAACTGGCAGATTTCGGCGTCACCTCCCTGGCCTTTTCAGGGGGTGAACCCTTGATGAGAAAAGATTTCTTTGATGTTGCCCGCCACGCGGTTGACTCGGGACTATATGTCTCCTTAGCCACAAACGGAACCCTGCTTAACGAAGAGAACGTGAAAAAACTTAAGGAAATCGGGCTCCATTACGTGGAAGTAAGCGTTGACGGAGCTAACGCCAAGACGCATGATTTCTTCAGGGGAAAAAGTGGCGCCTTTGACCAGACGATACAGGGACTAAAGAACTGCCTGAAAGAAGACATCTGCACCTGTATCGCAATAACCGCCACCAAAAACAATCTAACAGAAATCCCCCAAGTGCTTGAAATGGCTGAAAACATGGGAATCGACAGATTCACGTTATTCAATTTTGTACCAGTAGGCAGAGGCAAAGACATAATTGCAGCTGACCCTTCCCCCCAAGAGCGAGAGCAGCTTCTACGTTATCTAAATAAGCAGTTGTCGGAGGACCATAAAATCGCCATATTAAGTACAACTCCTCAACTCGCCCGAGTGGCTCTGCAGGCTCACTCTCCAACACAAGATGACATCATAATGCCCCTTGCACACATGGAAGCCACCAAAATAAGCAAAAGAGCCACGGCTCTCGCCGACTTTATCGGAGGCTGCGGAGCTGGACGATTATATATTGCCATCTCTCCAGAAGGAAACATTCAACCCTGCGTTTTCATGCCACTAGTAGTCGGAAATCTAAAGACAGAAAAGCTAGAAGACATCTGGCTCAACTCCCAAGTTTTTAAGGACCTCAGAGACAGGGGAAAACTGAAAGGTCGCTGTAGCAGATGCGAATTCAAGTTTGTTTGCGGAGGATGCAGAGCAAGAGCCTACGCTTACCATAACGACTATCTTATGTCCGACCCCGGCTGCATCAAACAGCTCACAGAGGGCGACTGACAAATGAGAAAAGTGAAGATAGGGGTCTTCAAGACCGATAACGGTTTAGAGTTCGCCCTGAAAGAGGCGCTGAAAGCTGCAGATTGGGATAAACATGTTCGCGGCAAGGTTTTCATAAAGCCGAATCTGTGCTCCAAATATTACATTCGGGGGGCTGTCACCAATCCCCAGGTTCTCTTTCATCTGGTAAGCCTTCTCCGGGACAGGGCTGAAGAGGTTGTTGTTGGCGAATCCGACGGCTACAACTACTGCTGCAGCGATGCTCTGGCAATGACCGGCGTAAAGAAGATAGTTGAGAAGGCAGGCGGAAAGACCGTTAACCTCTCCGAAGACGAAACTGTGAAGGTGAAAAGTTCCAAAACTTTTTTTTTACACAATTTTCCGTTACCCAAGACCCTTGTTGAAGCCGATTCTATCGTTGACGTTCCGGTGATGAAAACCCACGAGTTCACAAACTACAGTGGCGCCATAAAGAATCTGTTTGGATGCATACCCGATGACAGGCGCATCTTTTTTCATCCCAAATTCGGCATGGTTCTGCACGACTTGATTGTCCTGCTTAAACCAAAGTTTGTTGTTATGGACGCCACATTTTCTATGGAAGGAAACGGACCCAACAGGGGAATCGTTGTACCAATGAACCTTATCTTGGCTGGCAGTGACGTTCTTGCCATGGACAAACTATGCACTGAAATCATGGGCATAAACTGGGCTGACATAGGCTACCTTAAGTTCATTGACCAGTATTATAGACGGGAGGAAACAGAAACTCAGATAATCGGCGAAGACATTGAGGATGTGAAGCGCCCCTTTCGGCTTCCATACTTGGATTTGGCTGTTAGGGCGCAACGTTGGGTATACAAAAACTATTTTCTCACCCGTCTCTGCTTCGGTACACCCTTCTTGAACATGCTGCAGGGTATCCTGAATGCCTACAGGAAAGTCGATGAGGAAATCAAGGGAAAAGAGTGGGTAGATAAACACTGGGACAACTCGTTGCCCCGTTAAGCTGTCTCCAAAAGCTTGTGATACAAATCGAGTACTTGGCTTGTAATCAGGCGCCAAGAAAGCTTCTCTTCTATTAAACTTCTTCCACGCCTACCCATTTCTTTGGCAAGCTTTGGGTCCTGCAGCAGAGTCAGTACTCTCTGGGTCAGTTGTGCCTCGTCTCCGGGGTCTATCAAAAACCCGTTTTCGTTATCTGCTAAAAACTCAGGTATTCCCCCCACCTTGGTAGAGATAACTGGCAAGCCAGTGGCTTGGGCTTCCAGTATCGCGAAGGGAAAGTTTTCGTAGATGGCGGGCAGCACAAATATGTCAGAGGCAGCGTATAGGTCAGGAAGTTTTTCGTCCGGAACGTACCCCAGAAACGTCACGTAATCTTCGATCTCCAGTTTTTTTGCCAAGTTTCGGAGGCTCTCTTCCTTCTTCTTGAATCCTGTCCCTGATATGGCAAATTTTACGTCACTAAACTCTTGGAGAACCGGTGGAATCGAACGCAACAGAATTTCTAAGCCTTTTCTGTGATAGAGGCGCCCCACGAAGAGAACTATTTTCTTTTCCTCTTCTAACCCGAATTCTCGCCGCAGCTTAGCCCTGTCTGGTCTTGGCTTGAATTTGTTTATGTCTACCCCGTTGTAGATTACGTGAATCTTTTTCTCTTCGATGCCATATAGCTCAGTTAATTCATCAACGGTATACTTGCTCACCGCGATCAGGGCGTCTGAGCGCTTCATCAGTTTCTTTTCATAGGACCTAAGCACACGATTGAACCGGAGCATCGACTTCTCGTTGGGATTCAAACTCTTGGGGTTAGACTGTCTCGTCACTATGGCTTCTCCTTTCCAAGTTGAGTGGACTGCACAAACCAGCGCCTTAGCTGAATCTTTTGGTATGGCAAAACTTGGAACCAAAGGAAGGTTCGCGTGTATGACATCGAAGCCGATCTGTTTGTTCAGTTCTTCTATCTTCTTGGAGGCTGAGCGGGCGAATCGCCAATACTTGGTGAGGGCATTTCCTTTGCCCTTTATGTAATGGACGTTGATGCCGTCAACCATGTCTTCTGAATCTTCGGTGTGCCTAGCTACCACGTGAACGTTGTGTCCCAGTTTTTGGAGGCTATGTGACAGGTAATAGACGTAGGCTCCTGTTCCGCCTGAAATCGGGAAGTATTCTGGAGTTACGAAGCAGACATTCAAGAGTTATCCTCTCCTCCGGTTAAGGCGGTGTGGATTAAAGAGGCTGCTCCTCCTAGGGTCCACGCAACAGCTCTGGTGAAATAGATTATAATGAGATACATGGCTGATGGGTCGTGGAAAATGATGGAGATTCTTGCAGCTGAGAAGATGTAATGCAGTGTTGTTACGAGAACAAGGGCTAGAAAAATCAATGATGGAATCAAATGGAAGTTCGTGACTATGCTGATGAGAAGTAAGATGGCTGCAACACCATACAGTATGGGCTGTATGTTCATCCACCAGTCCGTTATCTTGTCGCCCTTAGCCAGCCGCGGATGCTTAAAATATAACTTCCAAGTGTTCTGACCGTATTTATACTGCTGTTTGAAAAAAGTTCGCAATGTGGGGCGATGAAAATGGTAACATATTGCCTCAGAATCAAAGGCTATCCTGTATCCTGCATTGGCAATTCTTGCTCCTATGTCCGTGTCGTATTGTGTAGGAAGAGCCTCGTCAAAGCCGCCGATTTCCAGAGTCACTTTTTTCTTCAGTAACAGGTTCATCGTCGCCACTCTCTCAACCGTATTGGGAAGTCGCCGATACCTAGAACTCAGCTCGTAGCCTATGGCTCTTGGAACCAGTTTGTCCTTGTTCCAAGTTTCCACGGTTCCGCTTGCTCCCGCAACCTTGGGGTCATCCAAGTGTTTAACAAGCTTCCTGAGCCAGCCTTTTTCAACTTTCGCGTCAGAATCAATTAACCCAATTATTTCCTTCTCTGCCGTCTTCAAAACGAGGTTGTAAGCTGCTGGAGGGTTAAGCTGGCTGGAAATCAGTTTGACTGGATACGCTTTGGCACGTTCAGTTGTTGCGTCCGTTGAGCCTCCGTCGATCATGATCACTTCAAGTAACTGTTTGGGGTAGTCCAGTTCCAGAATAGAGCGGAGACATTCATCTATTGTTGATTCACTGTTAAAGGTGGGTACTATTATGCTGACTCCTGGAAGCGAATCCTCTTCTCTGGCTGCTTTGTTTTTCAATCGGTTGCCCCTTGAAAGGTCTTTTGTAATCAACTCTGAATATTAACGTAATAGTAAGTTTTTACTTACTTTTTTTAGTATTATTTTATTGCTGTAAGCCCAACTCACTTTCAGTTCTCTCTCCCCTCTATTTCATGACACTTTAGGAATAATGGTATATCCCTTCTTTATAGCCTTTATTTTGGTGTTAAGTGTTGGTTTTTAGTGTTGTATGTCACGTCTGCGGTCATGTGTTGTATGAAGGAAATGACATGATTCCGCTTTATCGTTTACGAAGAAAAACTGATGGTAGATGTCCTTCTGTAATAGAAAACTGGAAATTCGTCCATTGCGCGCGCGTCTTGAATTTGTAAAAAGTTATAAATATTGAATTGAATCCATCTTTATGGATTATCAAGGGTTCGTAAAAAAAATCAAACAACTAAAAAAATTCAGATGGAAGGTTATCCTTTATTTTTTATTTGTGGTTTCCATTGTTTTGATTGGTCAAACTTTGTTTTGTTACCTGCAACCAGATAAATATCCCACTAACAATGTGGAAGAATGTTTAAGCTTCAGATCAATAGAAGATTTTCCAATTGAACAAATTGAAGACTATTACTATAGTTCTGTGATTTTTGAGAATTGTTCTATTAAAATAAAACAGGAAATTACTGCTAATTTGGAGAACTTCAATGAAGTAGAAATGAATTGGGTTTGTGAAGCAAGACTTGTCGACAAAAATTATTCTTATGGAATTGTTCCATGGATAATATTGAAACCGAACACTGAACTATATAACTTAGAATTGTCAATAAATGGTCAGAACGCAAAATTTTATGTACATGAGATTGACGGAAAAAAACAATATCAAATTCCTGGTTTTAATTTAACAGAATATAACGAAGTTACACAGTTCAAAATGCATTATACGGTTTCGCACTCACCTTATCCCGACGGTTTAGTTAAAATTCCTTTGATTTTCAATGAAAACTACGCAACAAGCATAAATTTTCCAATATTTTCCTTGTCTTTACATCATGATGATGTATCTGACATAAACACATTTCAAACCAATTTCAACATTCCCTTTCGAGAGATACTTGTTGAACATAGTGGCTGGATGGACTTTCATGTCCAACCTGAATCGGAATGGATAGAAAGTGGTTCAGATGAAAAATATGTAGCTATTGGTTTTCAATACCCAATTGAACAAGAAACTGATAAGTATGGAAACACTTACTCATTCTCAACATATTTTTCCAAAAACAATATCGCAAACAAGGTTACATTGGTAACCATTCCTAATTTGAGTGTAATTGTCTTTTTACTTCTTTTTCTAAGCGCTCCCTTCTATATTCCAATCATTGATTTCATAAAGAACAAATTAAACCGAAGTTCCAAAATTCAACCCAATCTGGTATTGAAAGCAATCACATTATTCTTTCAGCTCTACTTTGGTCCTTTAACAATGATAATTAGTTTAATTCTTGGTGGGGCGTTAAGTGTTGAATTTTTAAGTTATCTTATCGGAATTACAATATTGAATTTCGTTGGTTTGATTTTGTTGATTCTTTATCCACTTCTTTTTACATTTCTTTTCTACAAAGCTAAAGAGTAAAAAATGACAACGATTGTAATTCTAGGTTACTTGAGATTCAGTTTTCTTTTTCCGTTGTTGTCTGACTAACTCAAGTAAATCTTTACGTTCCTCTTCTGACAAAGCTTTGTATTAAAGTAAGTTAATACTTACAACTATTAACGTAATCAGCTATGATAAATAAGATGCTATTATGGCGTAAAGTATTCTCGTTCCGTCTCTTATGGGATCAAGTTTGGAGTTTCCTACAGTTCTCTGATCAAAACTTATTGGAGTTTCCGCGACTCTTGCGCCCATCCTCAACGCCTTAACAAGCATCTCGGATTCTACCTCGTAACCGTGGGAACCCAACTTCATCCTCTTTATTAGAGAAGATTTGATTGCTCTAAAGCCAGATTGGGAATCGGAGATTTTCACGCCAGTGAGATAGCCAATCAGATAATTGAACATCTTGTTGCCCGTTCTGTTTATTTTCGGAATCTTGGTTTTGTTGGCTTCCGAATTGAAGAATCTTGATCCTACCACGAAATCGGCTTTGTTTTCCCTAATGTATCTCAGAACCAACGGAATCTCTTCTGGCTGATGGGAACCATCTGCATCCAAGGTAACCACCAATTCGCCTTTAGCCTGCCTGAAGCCGGACCTGAGGGCAAAACCTTTCCCCTGATGTGCCTTTTTTAGAACATGGGCTTTTAGTTCCTGCGCGATATCTGCAGACCTGTCATCTGAGCCGTCATCGACAACCAGAATTTCGTATGAAACTCCTAGTTGTTCCAGTGTTTTCTTTGTTCGAGTAACTATGTTGCCTATAGTTGCTTCTTCATTGAACACTGGAATGACGACAGAGACGAAAAATTCTTCTCGTTCCCTATCTTCCTTACCCTTTGCCATCCTGTTTCAGAGATGATTACTTCATGAATTAAATAGTTTGCCAATTTTCGAATACGTGATTGATGGTTTAACTTTTATATTAAATGGCGTTGATGTAATTCTGCAATATTGTTCAAGCCTACCCGAACAATCCTTGATGGAGAGAATGACCCAAAGTGAAGCAAACTTTGATGGAAATCGAACAGAACATCGAGTCGAGAAAAGAAACGGATAGGCTCATGTGGTTCTCCATGTGGGCTGTTCTATCTGTAGCGAGTTTCGGAATAGCTTGGTTTCCAATGATCTACTATATGATCAAAAGAAGAAACGCTCACTTCTCACGACAAGAAAAACTGGAGACCCTAATCTTGAGCAAGCTGAAAAAAACACAAAGTCCGGAAAAGTCACCGTTAGACTCTTCGAAAACAAAGAATCAGGGATCATCCAGAAACGCGAAGGCATGGACTCTTTCAACCCTTCTAATCTTTCCTGCCTTTTACATTTTTTATTTTCTAAAAAGCGACCTCCGGAAACACGAAGAGCATGAGCATGATTTTCTAGTTGAAGTAATCGCATTGGCAAAAGATTCGGGAGTGCCTCTGAATATTCACGGTTTTGCTGCTACACCGAGTTTCCCATTGGACAAGTATCTGGTTCTTAACATCGTGACGTTTGGTTTAGCAGCCGCATATTGGCTATACAGAATCTTCAATGACTACAACAGTCACTTCAAGATGCAATGGAAAAATGAGGACGAACTGCTCAGTTTCCTCAAGGCAATCGACAAAAAATCCAGTTAACGCTCCCGTTTTTGCTGTTAATTTTTATACCCGTCTGAACAATACGAACTTCTGAAAGCTTCTAAAAGGAAGCCATCATATGGTAGATGTTTCTAAACTCGTTAAGGAATCCCTCAGAAATCTGAGTCCCTACTTTCACGGCGGAAACGTTTGGGAAGTTTCAGAGAAATATAAAATTCCCGTAGATCAGCTTATCGATTTCAGCATTTCCACCAACCCCTTAGGCGTACCCAAAACAGCCCTAGAAAGTATCCGTCAACACCTCAACTTGATACACCATTACCCCGACCCCAATCCT
>Ga0315538_1001935_pt1 | contig 11956 bp, 6 predicted proteins | sample SalMarSW160230MG_2_FD_203834 | JGI IMG/M metagenome (GOLD analysis project Ga0315538, IMG submission 203834) | Salt marsh sediment microbial communities from the Plum Island Ecosystem LTER, Massachusetts, United States - Salt Marsh Sediment SW1601-230 ...
GGGGCAGCCCTCCCCGAGGCATAATTCGCTTCGCTGCCCGGTCCAGTGCTTGGTGACGCTCTTGATCGAAGCGAAGTCGATAGTGGCAGTGACGGTCTCTCCCTCTTTGATTTTGAGCCACATAGAGATCCCCCTTTACTGCTTAAGCTTAAGCTTAAGCTTTTACTTCTACTTCTACTAATGCTTCTAGAGATATTGTTAATGCTTAAGCTTGTGCTTAAGCATTTGTCGAGCAGGCCGATTGAACCTTTGAGATGTTGAGGAATGACGTCCAGGTATATAGCAGTGGTCTGAATGTTGTCATGGCCGAGGAGCTCCTGGATTTCTTTAAGCTTGGCGCCCTGCTCTAGTAGGGTGGTGGCAAAAAAATGACGCAAGGTATGGGGCGACAAATCCTGGATGCCGGCAGCCAGTGCGTATTTCTTAACAATGTTGTAGCACTCCTTCTCCTTTATCGAGAAGAGCCTGTCAGCGGAGCTGATCCCCTGCTTACGTATATAGGCCTTTAAGGGCTTGACCAGGTGCTGGGCCAGGGGTATGACTCTATCCTTGCTCCCCTTACCTTGCCTGACATGAATGAACCCGTTGGCTATATCACAGGGCCGTAACTTCAAAAGCTCTGCCTTCCTCAACCCCGTGAAAGCAAGCATCAGGATTATGAGGGTATCGCGCTGCTTTATTCCTGCCCACTTATCGGTGCGCCCGGCGATGACGGCCAGCATCGAGCGTACCTGGTCGCTTGAGTGATAGCTCGGGAGCCGGCGCCGTCTTTTAAGTGACACTTTAAACTCTATGCCGATATACTTCATGAAAGGCTTGATGGCGAAGTAGTAGGATTCAACCGATGCCGGAGCATAGCCGCTGTCACGAAGTAGGGCTAAGAACTTTTTCCCCATATAGACTGACGGCGGCTGCCCGTCCAGGAAGGTCATGAATGCCCGCAGCCTCTGCGTTGACTCCCGCAGGTACTGAGGGCTTATATCCTCCAGGGACAACTCGTCGAGATAGGATGCGAACTGAGCGATGGTTCCGACCGTAGCTTCAAGCGTCATCTTACTTTCTCCCCTTTCATACGCACACTCTGGCAACGATGACGAGGGCTATCAAAACCCACAGCAATACCATGGCTGCTTCAAACGCTCTCTTTTGCAGCCTAGTCACCGCTCCCCCTCCATGCGCTAAAAAACAAAGAAAGGGTAGCGGGGTACCATGTGTTTCCGCAATCGGCACCGGGAGGCTTAACATTACCTATAAGCATCATTATCGCCATGCTCCTCAGCTTGGGCATTCTGGTCTTTGGCAGGCAGCGTTCCATATATATCTGGTTGACTCTCGCGCTTACCTGGCTCTATGCCCTGCTCGCCGGGATGCATCCACCGATAATTCGGGCGGCAATCATGGGAAGCCTGTTTTTGATAGCTGAATATCTGGGGAGACAGCGAAGCGCCATTATTGCCCTAGCGTTCGCTGCCGCGGTGATGGTGGGAATCCAACCGCATGTCTTGTGGAGCGTCTCTTTTCAACTCAGTTTTTTGGCCATGGCCGGGCTTGTTCTCCTCTATCCTTACTTCCAGACGTGGGGAAGAAAGGGTGTTGCTTCCTTATTTAGAGCTAGGGAAAGGATTGCGGCCGCAGGTGGTATGATAACCGACGGCTTTGCCGTAACTCTGGCAGCTATCGTGGCAGTCGGGCCGCTTATAGCTTATAACTTTGGTGTAGTCTCCCTGGTTGCCTTGCCGGCAACCTTCTTCTCCCTGCCTGCTTTGCCCTTTATCATAGTCACGGCAGCATTAGTCGCCTTCGCAGGACTTCTTGCTTCGATTGTGGCTCAAATACTCGGCTGGCTGGCCTGGCTTTTTCTCAGCTATCTTATTTTTCTAGTTCAAGGCTTCGATGCCCTGCCCCACTCTTCATTAGAGGTGACCGATGTTTCCACCTGGCACATCTGGGGGTACTATGTTATATTGGCTGGAGTTATAGCATCCCTCAACCGTCGAAAACAGTTGGCTGATTTTTCCTACAGGTTGACTTCAGGAATAAAGAAAGTCGTTGCAGGCATTCCTAAACCTCGCCTCGGCTTTTCTACGAAATGGCTTATCCTTCCCCTTTTGGTAGTAGCTATTCTGGTGTGGTCTGTGGCTCTGACCACGCCTGATGACAAGCTTCATATAAGCTTTCTTGATGTGGGACAGGGAGATGCTATCCTGATTCAGACGCCCGGTGGCCAGGACATACTCATTGATGGCGGTCCTGACCCCCAGAAAATCAATTTGGAGTTGAGCAAGAAGCTCCCCTTCTGGGATAGGACGATAGACCTCGTGGTCTGCACTCAGCCTCACGCCGACCATGTTACAGGCCTGGTAGAGGTCCTTCTGAGGTACAAAGTGAAGCAAGTGCTTGAGCCTGGGGTACCCTATGATTCAGCTATCTATCAAGAATGGTGTAATCTTGTTGAAGACAAAGGAATCGAATATAACATAGCTCGGGCCGGACAGGAGATTGATTTGGGCAGCGGAATCAAGATGGAGGTGCTAAATCCGCCAGCAACGCTATATGCGGGGACGAGCTCCGATGTGGATAACAACGGAGTGGTGCTGAGGCTAAGTTGGAGCCAAGTTAGTTTTCTGTTTACTGCTGACATACGGGATGAGGCTGAATTCGAGCTTATCGGGCAACGAGCCAATTTGAAAAGCACCGTGCTTAAGGTAGCCCATCATGGCAGCGAGACCTCCACTTCTCCGCAGTTTCTGGCCGCGGTTGACCCTGAGGTGGCTGTAATTTCGGTGGGGGCGGATAACACCTTTGGCCATCCCAGCCCTGAGGTGGTGGAGAGGCTGATTGACAGGCTGGGTGAGGACAATGTTTATCGCACGGATGAGGATGGCACCGTCGAATTCATTACCGATGGTGAAAGGCTGTGGCTAAGATTTACCGGGAGTGAAGGGTTGTAACCTTCCTTGACCGCGTCCGCCGCTCACTCCAGGTGAGCCGTATTGCGATGGTAGAAGTAGGCAGGTATCCAACCACAAACGGCACCCAGCTTTCTCCTGAATCCCGTCGGCAGCCCAAGATATGAGATAAATATCCATAGATAATAGACTCGCCGCAGCAGCGCGGCAGCGAAACCATCGAAGACACGATTCCCCAACTGAGCCACCACCAGATTCCTGCCCATATATATTACCTGCCCCTTAAACTTGTAACGGAAGGGAAGCTGGTACTCACCTCGCATGGCGCGGACGATATTCCTGGCACAGGCCGGGCCCTGTCGCCCAGCCACTTGCTGGGTCGGGGGATAGGGTACCGAGCCATTCTCCTGTAATGAATAAGCGCAATCCCCGAGTACGTAGACCCCGGGTGACCCCGGGACTTCCAGATACTGATTCACCACGATGCGCCCACCCTTCGCCTTCTCGAAAGGCAGCGATTCCACAACAGCCACCGGCTTCACCCCCGCAACCCAAATAACAGTGCGAGTCGGTATATTCTGCCCGTCAGCAGTCTGGATACCACCTGACAAGACCTTGGTAATACGAGTTTTCAATAAAACCTCAATTCCTCGAGAGCGCAGCCGGCTGATAGCCAGTCCCGACATTTTAGCCTTCATGCCAGATAAGAGAGCATCTTGTGCCTCGACCAGGAGCACCCTGGTCTGGGACATCAGGGAAGGATAATCCCGTACCAGCGCCTTGCGCACGAAGTCCTGAATAGCCGCCGCCAGTTCTATACCGGAGGGTCCACCTCCCACCACCACAAAAGTGAGTAACTCACGCCGGCGTTGTTCATCTCCTTCCAGCAATGCCGCCTCGTAGTTGTCCAAAATGTGATTGTGGATGCTGACAGCATCTCCCAGAGATTTCAAGATTAGCGAATTTTCCTCGACATCGGCCATCCCAAAGAAATTGGTAGTGCTGCCCAGGGCTACCACCAGATAGTCCCACTTCAGCTTTCCAGCATCGGTGCTGACTACCTTCTTCTCCACATCTATGCCCTGTACCCGGCTCTGCCTGAACTTAACCGGTCCCTCAGCACCCCTTCGTCTCAGCAGGGCATGCAAGGGGAAAGAGATATGACTGGGCTCAACGCTCCCGCTCATTACATGCCATATAAAGGGCAGGGGATGATGATAATTCCGCTGGTCCACCAGTGTTACCTCCAGCTCCGGTGCACCAGCGGAGGCTTTCTTCAACTCCAGTGCAGCGCCAATCCCCGCCGCACCTGCGCCCAGGATAAGCACTCTTTTCTTGTCTCCAGCCACGGCCATCTCACACTAAAGGAACTTTTGTTTGTTTTAATAAGGTTAACGTTAGTTTATCCAAATGTCAATGACAATATTAAGAGACCGTTTAATAGTTACCGCGGGTCATTGCGAGGCGTCCGAGCGCAAGCGAAGGAACTCGCCAAAGCAACCGTGGCACAGCTTAGCGGCTTGCCTGAATCACTTAATTGGAGTATTCTTTTAAACGAGAACCATAGCTCAGCCGATTAGGGTACAGGTAGCAAGATATCGAGGGTTAACCATGGTTGATTTAGATAATGCCTCAGTTTACCGGGAGTTCGACAAGTCAGGAATGCTGAATCACCTGCACGGGTTTCCTGAGCAATGCCAGAAGGCCTGGGAAAAGGTGCTGAAGTTTGAGCTACCCCACGAATATACCAAAATATCTAATGTCGTTATCGTGGGGATGGGTGGCTCTGCCATCGGCGGCGATATCGTGCGTCGGCTTGCTCTGACTGAAAGCAAAGTGCCTGTTTGGGTACATAGGGATTATGGACTGCCGGCATTTGTTGACGCAAGTACCCTGGTCATCGCCTCAAGCTATTCCGGGAACACCGAAGAAACCCTCTCTGCGTTCACCGAATCGCTAAGGACCCCAGCCAGAAAGCTGGTCATCACCTCAGGCGGCAAACTTAAGCATTTAGCTGAAAATGAAGGCATTCCTGTTTTCGTGGTGGACTACCAGGCGCCTCCCAGGGCTGCCTTCCCCCACAGTTTTGTACCTCTGGTAGGCATTTTTCAGAAGCTCGGTTTGCTTAGAGATAAGTCGGCAGATTTGCAAGAGGCGGTGGACATTCTAAACAAACTGTCAACAGACTTCATTGAAACCAGGCCCCTTGCTTCCAATCCCGCAAAGCAACTGGCAGCCAAGCTGTGGGGGCATCTAGCAGTCGTTTATGGAGCAGAGATGCTCTCAGAAGTAGCCCGGCGCTGGAAGACGCAATTTAACGAGAACAGCAAGGCCTGGGCCTTCTTCGAGAGTTTCCCCGAACTCAACCATAATGCCGTAGCTGGCTACGAATTACCGCCCGAGGCGAAGGAAAGGATATTCGTGCTTTTGCTACGCTCACCTTCGCTCCGTCCCCGGAGCTTGCTTCGCTACGAGGCTACCGCTAAATTGCTGGTCAAGGCGGGAATCGCTTATGAATTTGCGGAGGGCAGAGGGGAAAGCGCCTTAGCTCAGGTGATAAGCTTGGTTCTCCTGGGCGATTATTCCAGTTTCTATCTGGCAATGCTAAACGAGGTTGACCCAACCTCTATAGATGCGATAAACTTTATAAAGCAGTACCTCACACGTTCCAATATCTCGAGTGATTAATTTAGAGCTGAAAGGGCATAGTTGGTCGGGAAAATGTGCGGGCAAGCCAACAGGCACAGCAGCGGGGTGGCTGGGTGAAAGCTTTAGTTCTGGCTGCCGGCAAAGGCACAAGACTTAAGCCGCTAACTAACACCGTCCCGAAGCACCTCCTGCCGGTGGGCAATAAGCCGATTCTATTCCATGTACTGGACTATATAAAAGAAACTGGCATCAAAGATATCGGCATCGTTGTATCTCCAGACTCCGGATCTTACATAGAGGAAGCCACCGGTACTGGCTCAGAGTGGGGAGGGAAGATTACATTCATCGTCCAGCCTGAACCCCTGGGGCTGGCGCACGCTGTCAAGGTAGCCCAGGGCTTCCTCGGCGATTCACCTTTTCTCATGCTCCTGGGCGACAACCTCATCCAGGAAGGCGTCAAAGATTTCCTGGACGAGTTCCGCGCTTCCAACTCCGATGCCAGCATTCTCCTCAAGGAAGTGCCCGACCCCAGGGCTTTTGGCGTAGCTGAGCTCGACTCTTCAGGAAGAGTGGTAAATCTGGTAGAAAAGCCCAAGAAACCCAAGAGCAACCTGGCCATAATCGGAGTTTACCTTTTCACCGCTGAGATTCACAAAGCTATAGCTCAGACAAAGCCTTCCTGGCGGGGGGAGCTGGAGATAACCGACGCCATCCAGAAGCTTCTGGAGATGGGAAAGAAGATTAGAAGCCACCTTCTCCGGGGTTGGTGGCTTGACATCGGCAGCAATGATGGGCTCATCGAGGCTAATCGTGTTGTTCTTGATGCCTTCTTGAAGCGGGACATTAAAGGGGAAGTGGATTCGCAAAGCCGCATCGTCGGCAGAGTCCAAATCGGGGAGGGAACAAAATTAGAAAGCAGCCGTGTGCAAGGTCCGGTATTTATCGCGGCAAATTGTCGGATAAAAAATTCCCTTATCAAACCTTTCACCAACATCGGGGCCGGGACGGTGGTCGAGGATTCATCCCTAGAGCATTCGGTAATACTGGAGAATTGCCAAATTTTGAAAATCAAGCACCTGGCTGAAAGTGTCATTGGTAGAAATACGATATTAGCTGGACAAGGGAAAAGCCCGAAGAAGATAAGGCTGTTCATAGGTGATGATTGCAAAGTGGAATTGGAGTAGAAAATCATGCAGAGGTTGTTGATTGTTTCAAATAGGCTGCCTCTCACTATTCAGGAGAGGAAAGGCGATTTGCACATTGAGCCCAGTGTTGGCGGCCTGGCTACAGGTCTAAGGTCATGGTACAAATCCTGTCACAGCGTCTGGATAGGATGGGCGGGGATAGGCCGGAAACAAATAAAAAGGGAAAAAGATATCATGGCGAGATTACTGTCTGAAAACTGCCACCCGGTTTCTCTCTCACAGCACGATGTCGAAGCCTACTACCAGGGGTTCTGTAACAGAACTATCTGGCCCCTTTTCCACTACTTCCCCCTCTACGCGGAATATAGCGAAGATTTCTGGCAGGCTTATGAACGAGTCAACACAGCTTTCGCCAACGTAGTCGCTGGAATTGCCAAGCCTAATGATATTATCTGGATACACGATTATCACTTAATGCTCCTCCCCAAGCTCTTAAGAGAAAGGTTGCCAAAGGCAACAATGGGTTTCTTCCTCCACATCCCCTTTCCGTCTTTTGAAATATTTCGCTTGTTACCATGGCGTAAACAAATTCTGGAAGGACTTTTAGGCGCAGACCTCGCAGGTTTTCACACCTATGACTACACCGGGCACTTCCTGGACAGCGTGCATCGTCTATTGGGTTATGAAGTGGCTATGGGGCAGACCACTGTAGCCGATCGGGTAGTGAGGGCAGATGCATTTCCCATGGGAATAAACTATGAACAATTCTCCAGCGTTGCCCAGGACCAAAAAGCGCAAGCAGAGAGAAAAAGGGTTCACAAAAAACTAGGAGATTGCCGGGTAATTCTTTCAGTGGACCGTCTGGATTACACCAAAGGCATCCCCCAGCGATTGGAGGCTTTCAGTTTGTTTCTGGACAGGAACCCAAAGTTCAAGAGGAAAGTGATTCTTGTTTTGCTGGTAGTCCCCTCACGCACAAGAATGGAACATTATATACAGTTGAAGAACCAGGTAGATGGACTTGTGGGCGAAATCAACGGAAAACATGGGACTATAGGCTGGATGCCAGTCTGGTATCTATACCGCTCTTTACCCTTCCACTCCCTCGCCGCCCTTTACAGTCTGGCTGATGTTGCCCTTGTTACCCCTCTCAGAGACGGGATGAATCTTGTAGCCAAAGAATACACGACAACCAAGACGGACGGGAAAGGGGTTTTAATACTTAGTGAGACTGCCGGAGCTGCTCAAGAGCTGGGGGAGGCGATTATAATAAATGCCAATAACCAGGAAGAGATTGCCCAGGCATTGGCAAAAGCCCTGGAAATGCCCGAACAAGAGCAAATAGAGCGCAACCGCATAATGCAGAAACGCCTGCGTCGTTACGACGTGGTGCAATGGGCAAATGAATTTATGGATAAACTGCTTTACACCAAGAAACTTCAACAAGAGATGGAAGAAAAGTCATTGACCTCTGAAATGCAGAGGAAATTAGCCAGCGATTTCCAAGAGAGCGGTAAAGCATTACTCCTATTGGATTATGATGGCACACTCGTCCCTTTTGCACCCAAACCAGCAGAAGCAATGCCCGGAGCCAATCTCCTGAGATTGCTTGAAAAGCTTGCGAAGAATCCTCGAACCGAAGTAGTGCTCATAAGCGGACGCGATAAAGATACCCTAGAGGGGTGGTTCGGCGGTCTCAATGTGGGATTGGTGGCTGAACATGGTGTGTGGATTAAAGAAAAGGGTGGAGAATGGGAGACGATAGAGACCCTGACAAGTGAGTGGAAGGAAGAGGTGCATCCGATACTTGAGTCATGGGTGGATAGAACCCCGGGCTCCTTCATTGAAGAAAAAGAGTTCTCCCTTGTCTGGCATTACAGAAAATCTAACCCCAGGCTAGGTGAGCTTCGAGCCCGGGAGCTGATGAACAATCTCTCAGATATAACTGCCAATTTAAACCTTCAGGTGTTGGAAGGAAGTAAGGTAGTGGAACTGAAAAACACCGACATAAACAAGGGGCGCGCGGCTTTGAGATGGACTTCGAGAGAGAAATGGGACTTTATACTGGCGATAGGCGATGATTGGACCGATGAGGATACTTTCAAGGCTCTCCCTTCTACAGCGTGGTCTATAAAGGTGGGGTTTGGTAATTCGGCAGCTAGATTCAGCCTTAGTTCCCCAAGCAAAGCGACTTCTCTGTTAAGAAAATTGGTAGGAGGGCGGTGAAAGCCAGGACCAAAATGTAGGATTTTGCTTGATGAATCAGGCAACTACAAAAATTGGGCTTTCCTCCGCTTGCTCAACTTAAACCAGGGACGAAAGCTGATTATACATTCAGTACAGACTTCCCTATTGACAGCCCCATTTATAACCATGTTTATGGCCATGAGATAATCGGCAATCCGATCAGGAAGGAGGAAGCGCTGCTTCACATACTCTCTGCCCCTTTTGCCCATCGCCTCAGCAGCCTTGGGTTTCTCCAGTAAATAGATTACCTTTTTTGCCGTCTTGCGTGGTGTCTGGTAAAAGTATCCGGTATCGCCATCCCGAATCTGAAAGGGTATTGCTCCCACGTCAGCGCCTATCACCGGTTTGCCCTTCCACAATGCCTCAGTAATCACCAACCCGAAGCCCTCTTTGGTAGATGGCTGCATTATCACTCTAGCAGCCCGCTGGAGCGCATTAACCTCCCTGTGATTCTCCAGACGGTCGTCCAGCGACAGATTTAGCACGTGGATGTCCTCATCGTTTTTTGTGTCCTCATAAATTTGAGCCAGAATCCTCTCTCCTTCGGGATCATCGGTGGCCAAGCCACCCGCTATTATAAGCTGGCATTCTTTTTCTTTCCTCGCCCGGCGGTAGGTGGCAATAGTCCTGTCTATTCCCTTCCAGGGGTCAAATCTACCAATCTGAGCAATGATTGGGACTTTGGGGTCTATGTGGTATTTAGTGAGAACCTTGTCTATCTCCCTTTGGCTCAATTCCCTATTCTTCTCAGAAAGAGGGTCAATGAAGGGAGGGATTATGAACTTGGGCAGCGGCCACCGTGAGAGAATATAGTGAGCCGCCGAAAATATGGCGGCATCATAATGCTCAGCCCAATCAGTTAGGAAATTCCACAAGCCAGGGTTGCTTTCTATAGTCTCTTCATCAATATCTATGTGGCATCTCCACAGCCAGGTTTCCCCCGGTCTGCTGAGATAGCAATTCAATCCCAGTGGCTGGGGGTCATGCACGTCTATCACGTCAGGTTCGTAATCAATAAGATTCTGATTGGCACACTCCTCGAGGGTATCAAAGTAATGCTGCCGACACGCTGGACTGAAGGAGCCTATCTTGCCCTGTAGTAAATTGTGTAGCTCCTTCGTGCACTCGAAGTACTCCCTGGAACCACGGATTATCTTCCACTCACTTTCTATGCCCAGCATATTCAGGAACGGGACAGCGCTGTAAAGCATCTCAGCGACACCACCACCCTGGGCGCTAGCATTCAGGGTTAGCATTTTTAAGCCTTTCACCCGCTGAGCTATCTTCTGCAGTCTCTCAATTCTCTCTTCTCCCAAGATAGGGATATAAGCCTCCGGAGGAGACGTGGAGAAAGGGCAGAAGTTCTTTCTCTTACTGTAGACGGTTCCGTCTGCCAGGACGGAAGAGATGCCTGCTTTCGTCATTCAAAATCCTCGCTTTACAAGTTACACCAAACCGAAGCTACCTTACGACACATAATTGACTGATTTTACACATGATAGCAAACATTGGCAAGCCCTCGATTTAAATCACCTAAAATCTAATAGATATATCGGACGAAGTAGCTTTGAAATTGAAGATGGTGCGCCTCTTAGCAGCAGTATAACATAAGGAAGAAAGACACAATCGATCAAGATCTGTATTAGCCTAATGAAAGGAGAACCCCCCGGACTATTGGTTATCCAGGGGGTCCCCTGACTATACGGCTGTCAGGATGAAAGTCTGTGGCCTATTGAGCTTGGGGCCAACACATTATAGAATGGGCGAAGATGAGGATTTCATTGTCTCCATAGAGACTGATGTTGTCATCCTCTGCCTCTATCCAGCCACTATCTTCCTCCATACCCGAATAAGAGTCGGTGTACTCGCACTGACCGGGTATGGGATTGGCGTAGGCCCCATGCTTGCCGTGTCGGGTCCTGATAGCGTTGAAATCGGTAAACTCGTCCACAACCTCCAGATGATAGGAAGTAATGCCCACCCCATCACCTCCGTCTCCGGAATACATCACGAAGACGTGAATACCATCATCATAGACGTACAGCGTACCAACTCGATGAGTTTTGCCGGTGAAGATGGGATACTCGTAGGGCGACGTTTCATTACCACTGTTCTTGAGGTATTTAATGTAGGTGAACCAGTTGTTCTGACGGCCGAGGAAAAGGTATTGGCCGGGATCTACTGGACCCTGAGCAGCAACAGCGGTACCGCAGGACAGAGAGACGTGAGTATTGATGAAGGTGAAATTGTAAGAAGCACCTGACTGTGGTGGAGACTCGAAGTCGTGAGATAGAGCAGTCAGATTATGCCACCCAGCAGGGAAATCTGTCTCATGCTCTTCGACATCGTAGTAGCTTCCAGAAGGTAGCGGTCCGAGGTCAGTCCATGTATAGCAACCATTCTCGCCTGTATACTGCTTATCTACTACCGCTCCGTTGATTGTCAGGTAAACAGGCCAGCCTACTAATGGCGTCTGGTCACCAGTGGTTGCCAGGTCACCATCAGCATCTTCTACCTTGCAGGCCGTCACATCGACGTTCTCGAAGTTACCGAAGTCGTTGCCGGTATCCACCTGGCCGGAGGTCAACGTCACATCCCAGTCTCCGTCTCCAGGAATGTCGGGATAAGACTGAGTCCAGCCTGCCTGGAGTGTTTCACTTACGGTGTAGACACCTGGTTTGACGCTGAACTCATAGCAACCACTCGAGTTGGTGGTGGTAGTCAGGTCAACAGGGGTGCCATCACCAGCGGTGCCGACGAGCTTTATTTCCCAGCCCGACAGCGGATGAGCGGTATCCTCTGTGATGTCACCGTCACCGTCCATGTCTTCATACTTGCAGCCACTCTTTGTGGCATTCCGATAGTTACCAAAGTCGTTACCGGTATCCACCTGGCCGGAGGTCAACGTCACATCCCAGTCTCCGTCTCCAGGAATGTCGGGATAAGACTGAGTCCAGCCTGCCTGGAGTGTTTCACTTACGGTGTAGACACCTGGTTTGACGCTGA
>Ga0315538_1001936_pt1 | contig 11947 bp, 7 predicted proteins | sample SalMarSW160230MG_2_FD_203834 | JGI IMG/M metagenome (GOLD analysis project Ga0315538, IMG submission 203834) | Salt marsh sediment microbial communities from the Plum Island Ecosystem LTER, Massachusetts, United States - Salt Marsh Sediment SW1601-230 ...
GGTTGCTGGGTTTAATTTATCCTATCTTTGGCGGCTTCCAAGAATGGACGTTTTATCCAGGGGCTATTATCCTAATTCTGGCGTTATTGGGTATGCTATGGAAAAAAACCAGGTCGCAAGGCAAATTCTGGATAGGAGTATTTCTTATCACACTGGTCTTCTCGCTGGGATCTCAAGTGCCTGTTCTGGTTTACCTGACAAGATTACCCGGGATCAACTTGCTGAGAGTGCCTGCGCGAGCCCTCTTCCTGACAGATTTTTCCTTGATCATATTGGCTTGTATAACGCTCGATCAAATGATTAAGAGCATAACCACTGCAGATATGAAGTTTATCAGTCTCACTTTGTTTGCAATAGCTGGGTTTGTGACCGCACTTACTGGAGGGATATGGTTGTTAATGGGAAATTTACCCTTGAACATTGGATGGGGCTGGTTGGTGATTCTACTAAGCCTGGCTTGGTTGTTCCTCTACCTTCGAGGCAGGTTGCCATTAAAGATTTGTATAGCAGGTTTAGGTTTGATTGGTCTATTGGATTGGGGCTATTCGGATTTATCCGCATATAAGCCCCATACAGTCGTTGCGGTGACTCAGGAAAAACAAGCAGTTGCCAGGTATATCGCAGAAATAGCAAATGGCTCTCGGATTTATTCGCCTTCTTATAGCATCCCACAACAAACCGCGGCTCTGCAACATCTTGAACTGGCAGATGGGGTAGATCCATTGCAGTTGAAATCGTACGCAGAATTCATGCAAGCGGCAAGTGGCATACCGGAAGCGGGATACAGCGTTACCTTGCCACCTTTTGGGGATGATGATCCCAATGTAGCCAACGCGGCTTATCGCCCGGATTCCAAGGTGCTTGGATTACTAAATGTAGGTTACCTGGTAGCTGAATACGATATCACCAGTGACGGTTTAGCTTTGATCGCTCGTTTTGGGGATACGCGCCTCTATAAAAACTTGCTGGAACTGCCCAGAGCCTGGATACAATCCGAAAATGGAGCAGGAGGAAGGATTATTCCCGCCATGATCACCTCTCGGAGCCCTAACCGCATCTCGATCCAAGCTAATGGCCCCGGGATTCTGGTAATTTCAGAAATCGCTTATCCTGGTTGGCGGGTTTACGTAGATGGGAAAGAAAGCGATATCAGGGTGACGGACCAGATCTTGCGATCGGTGAAAATTAATGCGGGTACCCATGAAGTGATCTTTAGCTATCGCCCCATGAGTATTTATATCGGTCTGGTGCTCTTTACGATCGGTGTGGTAGTGGTTTCAAGAAAGAGACAATATCCCTTGAGTCAGGAAAACGAATCCCAAATAGATCAAAAAAACCCCGGCAACAAAGATTAGCCCACGGTAAATCCCATCAGTTATCCAGCGCCGACCGCTTGCAACTATGGTAGAAAGGGTGGTATCCCAGGCAAAATCTGCAGAGATATGCCCGAGGTAAAAAGCGATTAATGCAGCCACACCTAATGCACGTGCTTGGGTTAAATAGCCAGCTGCCACGGTCACCCACCATGCATACCAGAACGGATTGCTAACCGTGGCGACCATGCCCAAACTTACTAATTGTCTTGAGGTCATGTTCCCCAACTCGGAATTCTTACCCGGCAACCCGATCTTTTTTCGCCACGAATCCCATGCCATTTTTGCACCCATCCAGGTGAGGAGAGCCCCGCCGAGCAAAGCAATAACTGTTTGAATAGTGGGATGTGCTAAACCTGCAGATAAACCAAAAGCAATCAGTATAACGATAAGCAGTTCCAGGAGAGAATGACCTGTGGCTACTAATGGCCCGGTAAACCAACCTCGTCGAGGGGACTGACTTACGATTGCTACTGATACTGGTCCGGGTGAGATAACCGCTCCAAAGCCAACAACGAATGAAAAGATAAAAACAGCAGGAATGGAGGAAGAAGGAATCATGATAATCGCAGAAGAATTAACCTAGATTTAGGGTGTGGAAAAAACCTTGCCAGTCGATCTTATATAAGGATTAAGCGCAGGATGAATTGGGGTGATTTTACCATGTTGGTCCAGTAATTTGCCCCAAGATCCAAACCAATTAAATCACTATTATTATTCTTAGTGAATTACCATCTTGAAAACTTTAGTAGTTACGCAGTTCAGGGGAAAATCAGGGGTGTTTGGGCAACGCCCGCCCAAACACCCCTATCCTCCCACCAACTGCATAAGTTCTAAACTTAATATTGTGAAGGAGGGGATATACTATCCAAATCCATGATATCTTAGATGTCAATCAATTCGAAACCAATAAAAACCCTCTGATCTGATAGAATATGCCTTCAACATGATTAGAAAAAACTTACGCCTGCCCTATCTATTTCTGATCATAACGCCATTTGTCTTATTGTCTCCAATATTGTTAACAGGACGGGCTTTATTTTGGGGGACACCCTCTTTGCAGTTTGTTCCCTGGTGGTCATGGGCTTGGGAAACTCTGCGAACGGGACATTTGCCCTTATGGAATCCCCTTTTAGGGATGGGCGCACCGTTACTCGCCAATTACCAATCCGCATTGTTCTACCCCCCCAACTGGATGTACCTGGTACTGGGAGGGTTGGGTGGGTCAGGATTGATCGCCTGGGGACAAGCCATGCTGATAGGGTTGCACCTTTGCTGGGCAGCTCTGGGTATGGCGTTGCTTGCCCGTCGATTGGGGTTGAATCTACTAGCCCAGATAATTTGTGGGCTGTCATTCAGCCTTTCGGGATACCTGGTTACTCGAGCGGGTTTTCTCAGTATAAATGCAACTTCTGCATGGTTACCCTGGATAATCCTAGGTGTTACCGAGCTTGTTTTTACAATAAATTCTGCTAGAGAGCGAAAAGTCGGCGTTGCAGGTGAAAATAAAACCAAGAGTACGAATTTTGGTATCCCATTTCATGTCTTCAAGAAGATAATGAAGAAGCCGGTACTGATTTTGATCCCCAGTATAGGCATGCAATTGCTGGCGGGGCATGCGCAAACCAGCTGGTACACGCTTGTACTGGCAGTAATTTGGGGTGGGTACCTGACTTTCGCCGAGAGAGAAACGCAGAGGTCTACAAGAATACAGGGGAAAGCGCATAGCCATATTTCAGTAAGAACACCATTTCTCTCAAATGTAACCTTTAAAGACCTACTCGGGTACATCCATCGATTGGCGTCAATGTGGGGTTGGTTAGGATTTGTAATCCTATCAGGGATTTTGCTAGCGGCTGTGCAGCTACTCCCAACAACCGAATATTTGCTGGTATCACAACGTGCTAAAGCAGTGGATTACGAATTCGCTATGACATATTCTTTCTGGCCGTGGCGCTTCCTGACTGTGCTAGCACCAAAACTTTTTGGTGATCCGGCGACTGGTGATTATTGGGGTTATGGTTATTATTGGGAAGATGCGATTTATGTGGGATTATTACCGTTGATATTGGCTATGATAGCGGTCTACAATGGAATAAAGAAGAGACATTTGCAGGACCACGAATTGTCTCATGCGGAACTCAACCCAACTAAATTGGAAACTTTTTTATTGATTGTAATGTTGTTTTCTTTTCTGTTGGCTTTGGGTAAGAACACACCTATTTTCCCGTGGCTGTACAAGCATGTACCAACCTTTTCCATGTTTCAGGCGCCCACCAGATGGACAATTTGGGCAGAATTTGCTTTAGCTCTGCTAGCCGGCATGGGTGCGAATTCCTTAAAACGTCCTACAGGCAAGGGTTTGTATTGGACTCGCCTGGGGGTCGCCGGTGCTATCGCAATTTCATTTGGGGCAGGCTTGGCCGCAATATTTTCTGAAAACATTATTGAAGCGATTAAGCCATCCTTTCTGAAAGCGACGGCTATGACCGGCGTGTGGGGTGTAGGCGCCGGTATTCTGATTCTAACTGCCCCGCTCGCACCGCTTGAAAGTTCTGAGGAAAGCAGGCTAAGGAAGAACTGGTGGTTTTGGGCTGCCAACATATTCGTAGCGGCAGATCTGTTAATTGCCGGTTGGGGCCAGAATCCAGGAGTTGACAGGAATTTTTATCGCACTGTTCCTGGGACAATATCACAAATTAAACCATTGTTGGGAGACGAACGCCTGTATATTTTTCCTGAAGGTGAAGATGCTCTTAAATATTCTCGCTTTTTTCGCGCAAACACATTTGCCCCACCCGAAAGCTTCACTGGTTGGGACAATTTGCGAGACACTTTTTTACCTAATCTGTCTCTCCTGGACGGGATACCGACGGCAAGCAATTTCGATCCCTTGGTGCCAGGAAGATACCAGGTATGGATATCAGCTTTGGATCAAGCATCTTTACAGGTTAAGTCTGAATTACTGAACCTTATGAGTGTAAAAATAGTAGAAAATGTGGATAATACCCATCCATTCGGGATATATTTTCAAATAGGGGACCCTTATCCGCGGATTCGATGGCTATCTTGCGGCTTATTGGCTAGTAATGGGGATCAAGCTTTAGATCGGATATTGAACGGAAAGATGGATTTTAATAGCGAAGTGGTACTCGAAGCAGACACGCCTATAGAAATCCCCGATTGCCTCGATGCAGGGGGTGCCTCCGTGCAAACAACGTCTGCATCCCCCAATGATCTAAAAGTTGAGATAGAAGCAAAATATCCTGGTTTTCTGTTAATAGCCGATGTATGGTATCCTGGGTGGAAAGCCTGGATCGACGATACACCAATCCCTATCATGAGAGCGAATTATTTATTCCGGGCTGTGAGTATTCCTTCGGGGAATCATGAGGTAACTTTAGCCTATCGTCCAATCTGGTTTTACGTTGGATTGGCTATCTGTATAATTGCATGGTTGGGGTTAGGCTATTTGTGGGTTAATTCAAGCGCAGAAGAACGATAAAGCGCATTCAAACAGCAGGATTATATTGTCTAAATCTTTATCGTAGGAGAACGATATGTCACTCGTGCAAGATTTTTCAGACACAATTATTGAAAATATAGAAAAAGTTATTGTTGGTAAACGGTCGACGGTAGAGTTAGCGGTGATTAGTTTACTCTGCCAAGGTCACCTGTTGATCGAGGATGTACCTGGTGTTGGCAAAACCATGCTGGCCCGCAGCCTGGCACGTTCGTTAGGCTGCAAGTTCAGCCGCATTCAATTTACACCTGATATGTTGCCGAGCGATGTAACCGGGGTTTCGATCTTTAACCAGGTAAGTCGTGATTTTGAGTTTCGGCCAGGCCCGATTATGGCTCAGATTGTCCTTGCTGACGAGATAAACCGGGCGACGCCAAAAACGCAAGCCGCGCTCCTGGAAGCGATGGATGAAAGACAGATTACTGTTGATGGATTAACTCATCTCCTACCGCACCCTTTTATGGTTTTGGCTACTCAAAACCCCATCGAATATGAGGGAACATTTCCTCTGCCAGAAGCACAATTGGATCGTTTTTTACTGCGGGTCCGCTTGGGATATCCACAAGCCGATGAGGAGATTAACGTGCTTGAGCGCCAACAGTTCCGTCACCCGATTGAGGAGCTGGAGAGCGTCATATCAAGTGAACAGGTATTGCAAGCCCAGGAGGCGGTGAAGGAAGTCTTCGTAGCCTCACCCGTAAAACAATATATCGTGGAACTGTCTCGGCGAACGCGTGAATATCCGGAGGTTTACCTGGGAGCCAGCCCACGTGGTAGTTTGACCTTATACCGGGCAGGTCAGGCACGAGCGGCATTGCAGGGACGGGATTATGTGCTCCCGGACGATATCAAGGCTCTGGCTGGAGCAGCGCTCGGACACCGCGTTATCCTCGGACCAGCAGCTCGCCTGAGAGATTTATCTGCCGAACAAGTTGTCGAAGAGATTTTAGACACGGTCGCAGTGCCAGGAGGAGATCTTACTTTCCAGAATTAAGTATGACGACCGGTCAGCGAATTGTATTGATTCTACTGGTACTCAGCGTGTTTGCTGGGATTGTTTCGGGATCGCAGCTATATTACCGCTTAAGTTATTTATCGGCATTGTTAATGGTATCAAGTTGGTTTTGGGCAAAGCTGGCCTTACGAGGTCTCAGGTTTCGCAGACGAGCACGCACTCTGCGCGCCCAAGTAGGTCAGATCTTCGAGGAACGATTTGAAATCGATAACCCTAATCGTTTACCACGAATGTGGATAGCAGTAAGAGATGAATCTCCCTTACCTGGATCTCAAGGGTCGCGGGTCTTCGCATTGATCGAGGGAAAGCGGGGGCGCACATACTTGGCACGTACGCGATTGGTAGAACGTGGCGTGTTTTCTTTAGGGCCAACGGTGTTGGAGTCTGGAGATCCATTTGGGCTTTTCCCTGTTAGCGAGTTGATCCCAGCAAGCAATTCACTGCTGGTTTATCCGATGATGGTTGATATCAGTTCTTTTATCAGTCCACCTGGTTTGATGCCGGGAGGGGAATCGCTCCGCCGGCGTACTCCACAAGTGACTGCCAATGCGGCGGGTGTACGCGACTATGCGCCTGGTGATCCTTTAAACCGGATACATTGGGTGAGCACAGCCAGGAGGGGGCGATTGATATCTAAGGAATTTGAACTGGATCCCCAAGGGGATGTATGGTTGTTCTTAGATTCGACTCAAGATAATCAGGCGGGATTGCCTTATGATAGATCTGCACTACTAGCTGAATCCTTGTGGAAGCGAGACTCTCGAGTCGATTTACCCCCTTCAACCGAGGAATATGGGGTCAGTATCGCAGCTTCCCTGGCGCGTTATTATTTACAACAAGGACGTGCATTAGGTTTTGTCAGTGCTGGGCAATTGTTAAGCTTGCTGCCTCCAGAGCGAGGAGGGCGCCAGCTAGGCAAAATCCTAGAAGCATTAGCAATGCTAAGGGCAGAAGGAAATCTGCCACTTCATGGGTTGGTGGAAATCCAGGCACAACATCTTGCTCGGGGTAGTGCTGTGGTGATAATTACCCCGTCCGTTCACCAGGAGGTAGCTTTAGCAGCTGATTATTTATTGCGACGCGGGCTACGCCCAATTGCGGTATTGATCGATGCGGCTTCCTTCAATGGCGCTGCAGGTACGAATGAGTTGGTTGAGATGCTGAAAATGTTACGAATACCTGTTCGACAAGTGAAACGAGACATGAAGCTAGAAGTAGCTTTATCGGGACGATACCAATAAATATGATTTTGGGTCTAATCTCGAATCACTAAGAAGATGAAAAGCATATCGATTTTTTGAGCACAAGCGTTACAACCTAATCCATCTTATCCTTGGTCGGATGAGTAGCTTATGATCAACGGCACATCAATGAAAAACCTTGGTGTGCCTTGATTTTTTATCGAATTTTCGATTTTTTATTCTGTAGATAATTGTAACAAACCGGCGATTACTTCGTTTTCTTGTATAGTAGGTGAAATTTGCTACAAGCCCACTGATTGAGGTTGAGTAAAGGCAACTATAAAAAACCAGCAATATTCCGGAAAATATTGAGATTGTATTCCTGGGCAGCAATGAAGCGATGATCAAAACTGGTCGCTAATCCTACATTTTTCGTAGGTAGATTATCGTGGAGCTAATAGCGAAACCGGCCTTACCAAGCCGGTTTTTATTTTCTCGGATTTCAATCATCTAATACACAGGGATCAAACACTGGTAATCTGGAGGTGAATCCAAATGACCTGTAAACTGCATATAGTTAAGAAAATCATTTGGTTGATGGCCTTAATACTGATTTCAAACGGTTGTAGTAGTAGAGAAAATAGAAGCATGGTCACCGATACACCCCAACTTGATCAATGGGTCCCTGTTGATACTGATCCTGCTGATGGCACTTCACCCATTGAAGTACGCCTAGCCCTCTCACGTGTGCCAAAGTTGAATGAAAGCGTTGATTTAACCATGATGATCTTCTCGAAAGTTGACTCACCGGGAACGATAGCGAGTATTTATTTGCCAGAAGGTGCTGAGTTGCTCGAAGGCAACCCATCTTGGCAGGGCGATCTTCAGGCAAAAGTTCCCGTATTCATAGGGGCGCGATTGAGGTTTAATAAAGAGGGGGATTGGGTAATTAAAGCCAAAGCCCAGCGGTGTCTTGGGAAGGGAGAGGACTGGGGGGATATTGCATGCGTGACCCTGCATGTCGGTAAAGAGAACAGCAATGCTGAAATTGCGACACAAGCACCCGGTTCCCCTGCTTGCGATTCACCCCCTCAGAATTGATTATTCAGATATACGCCCTTAATTCAAAGGCATCCAGACTTCTTGATCTGTGAGCGCCCAGGAGGGATAGGGTTCCCTGGCCAGAAAGCGATGGGCGAAGAGGGATGCCAGCTTGGCATAACGTTCACCTGCACTCTCTGCCAATAAATAGAGCAAGGCTACCTGAGCAGCGTCGGCGAGACTGGTAAGAATGGCTTTGCTGAACCATTGGGCCTGGTCGGAATTGGATCTGGCAATTTCGGAAAGCGAATTCTCGATGGTCTGGCGCGCCAATCGAGCCTCGGGTATATTCATTCTCAGGAGCAGAGGTATAAATTCATCCAGGAAGGGTTCATGTGCTCCCTTCTTATGCATGGCTTCTAACATATCCAGGGCTTGTATGTTACTGGTTCCCTCCCAAATGGCTGTGACCAGGGCTTCACGGTGGAGGCGGGAAATCGGGTATTCATCCAAGAAGCCGAGACCTCCAAAAAGTTCCATGGCTAAGCGAGTGGATTCAGCGGCGTGTTTGGCGGTGCGGTTTTTTGCTAGGTGGGAGAGAAAGCGTGCATAATGATAGCCAATTGTATAAGGCGGCTCTTCCTTCCAGGATTCATCGAATTTCTGAACGGCATGAAATACCAGACAAAGCCCTCCAGCAGTTCTAACTGCCAGATCGGTGAGATCCCATTGTATCAAGGGGTGGTCAACCAATAATTTACTAAAGGCAGTGCGTGAGCGGACCCTGAAAAGGGATTCAAGGTGAGCTTTGCGGGTCAATCCCATGGCTCCAACTGCATTGGCAAGGCGCGATACAGTTAGGTTCTCGAGGGTATAGTAGATGCCTAAACCAGCTTGGCCAACCAGATAAGCCTGGCTATCGTGAAATTCTACTTCCCCAGTTGGCACCGCGCGAGTCGCGCTTTTGTCTTTTAAACGGCGGACGAAGAAATTGAGGTGATTACCTTGATCAACCCGCGGAACGAGAAAAAGGGCAATACCCTTTGGCCCAGATTCTGTACCCTCAGGTCGAGCTGTTACCAGAGCTATATCAGCGAGACCAGCGTTGCTAGCGAAATATTTATGATTTCCTAGGAGCCTCCAGGAACCGTTTTCACGGCGGGCAATGGTGAGATTGGCACCCAGATCGCTGCCTCCTTGAGTTTCTGTCATCCAGGTAGCACCCCAGGCTTCACCTGAAAGCAAAGGCTCTAACCAGGACTTGAGATCAGGGCAATATTTATAAATCGCATAGGCGGTCTGGTTTGTGACGATAAGGGTGCAATATAACCCTGGATCTGCCAGCAAAAAACCAAAGGCAAAATGATGATGCCAGGAACCGCCTTCGTAAGGAGGACGATTGATAAAAGCCATTTGTTTAAGGATAGCTGAGTGGGCGGAACTGAGCCAAATCCGGTCCACTCTATTTCCATCCATATCGTGCATCACCAATACAGGGTGAGCAAAACGATCAACGTAATGGGCTATCTCGTAAGCTGCTCCACCTGCAATAAGCCCGAATTCAAGCAATTTATTTTCGTTTGCGGTGTAATCCCCCCAATATTGCTTCAATATATGTGGCAAATCCGGCTCGAGCTGCCAGTGGTTTTTTCCGAATGCATAAGATTGGTATTGCATCCCATTAGCTCCATTTAGAAATTCGTCTGTGCGCATCTAAGGCTCATCGATTACTATCTACAATTGGGTTATGTCTCTCCATGAATCGAATCTGCGGCTGTATCCTGGATCCTGGTATCTATCAAGAGAAAATGCCGCGGCAAAGTCCGGCAGTTGACTACCAACAATATGGGCAGCAAGGAGTTCACCGGCTCCACAGGCAGCCATCACGCCGTAACCTGAAAGAGCTCCAATGAGGTAAGCGCCCTCAACCTCCATTGGGCCTATGAGGGGGCGATTCTCGATTGTTTTTATGTAATATCCCCCGTCAACGATGGGGCGCGGAAATTTTCCCATATAACTTTTCATTTCTGGCAGCATCCTGAATAAGCCTCGATAGACGATTTCGGGATATTGGGGATCGATGGATAGAGGCCAGAGGGGTTCCACGAAGGGGGTATGGTAAGCCCACAAGATCAGGATCATCTCGCTATCCAAGCCGCCTTCAGGTCGAGTATGCAAACCGGGTGGAAATTCGTCTAACAACCAGCTATTCTGATGGTCTGACTCCAAAAATGCCCGCTCTTCTTCAAAAAACTCCAATCTTTGAGGATCGGACCAAATCAATAGGGGAGCGTTACGCGGCAGGACATGGCGCGGATCTCTACAAGCCACTTTTGCATGTAATTCAGCATAGACATGAAGATCTGCGCCTACCAAGTTCCCTACGGATTTTATAAATGGCCCTGCTGCATTAATAAAGCTATTCGTTGAAATACTGGTCATGGATTTATCAGAAAATCCTACAGATCGCACTCGCTCTTTGGAGATATCGACCTTTTCCACCCTGGTATTAATCAATTCAACTCCGTGATTCCGGGCAGCTGATAACATATACATGCCTAATTGTTGGGCGCTCAGCCAACCGGCGCGACGGACATGCAGAACCGCCAGGATGCGATCGTCCAGGAAGGGGAACAAGGAATGGATCCGATTTTGATCCAAAATCAAGTCAGCTCCGCTCGGCTGGTCATCGAAGCCGGTGGTCGTCGCTGGTGTGTAAACCGGGTCTGTATTGTTTCCGTGATATAGGCGAAACGGTCCGGCACCCAATTTGCTGGCTACCTCAGCATTTTGCCTGAAAATAGTGATTCTATCGGGATCAGCGGTCATGTACAAATAGCCGCGGCGATTCAGATGGAAAATATTACCGCTATGGTATGCCATTTGCTCCATGAGGTCGATGCTTCGATTCATAAGACTCACCATGGCACCATCAGGACCTGGCCACCAGTTCCGATAGCATTCCGTGGATTTATCGCTGGTGAGCGAAAGCGGCTGACGCTCATCTACCAGTATCACGTTTCTCAATCCCTGGTTGACAGTCAGATGGTATGCTACTGAGACGCCAGCGATGCCCGCACCACAGATGACGACATCAGCAGTTTTATTTACCATCCTTTTCTCCAGCGGGAGGGATAACTTGGGGTAGCAACTCATTGAGAGCCGCGACTAACCTGTCAATATGCTCCTGGGTATTATAGCCCTGGACTGAAATGCGCAAGAATTGATGCTCTTTCCAAGAGATGCAAGGGATCTCGATCTGGTGTTCATCATAGAGACGGGTTTTAAAATAATGCAAGTCGGGGATGAATGGAAGCGGAGCGACCCCCATCTGGTGATAAGAACCAGATTCATTCGTATAGGGCGATTTAATCCCAGTCAGTTCACTGACCCGGGTTAAGGCTTGATGGAGAAGCTGGTGGCAGCCCTGACGAACAGATTCCCAGTCGTATTCCTGCTGGAACTGGATGGCAGCTGGTACTGAGAGGAAGGCGGAATGATCTTTTGTTCCACTCCATTGCAATTTATCCAGAAATGGAGAGCCAGATTCGAACGGTGAATTTTTCCCCCAACCCCAGCTCACGATTAAGGGATCTATTCTAGATTGCAATTCAGGTTTGACATAAAGAAAGGCAGCTCCTTTTGGAGACATCATCCACTTATGGCAATTACCAGTGTAAAAATCTGCTGAAATGTGCTCGAGATTGACGGTTATCTGCCCTGGAGCATGGGCTCCATCGATGAAGGTTAATATGCCATTCTGCCGGGCTTTTTTGCAAATTTCTTCAACAGGAAATTGTTGGGCAGTGGAGGA
>Ga0315538_1001947_pt1 | contig 11905 bp, 8 predicted proteins | sample SalMarSW160230MG_2_FD_203834 | JGI IMG/M metagenome (GOLD analysis project Ga0315538, IMG submission 203834) | Salt marsh sediment microbial communities from the Plum Island Ecosystem LTER, Massachusetts, United States - Salt Marsh Sediment SW1601-230 ...
ACGAGAACATCGCCTTCGGGCCCAAGATCGGCGGGTTCAAGGGCAGCATGGACGACATGGTGGAGGAGTCGCTGCAGAAGGCGGCGCTGTGGGATGAGGTGAAGGACAAGCTGCAGGGTTCGGCCTTTGCTCTCTCTGGTGGCCAGCAGCAGCGGCTCTGCATCGCCCGGGCCATCGCCACCAGTCCCGATGTGCTGCTGATGGACGAGCCGTGTTCGGCGCTCGACCCGATTGCGACGTTGCGGATCGAGGAGCTGATGTTCGAGCTGAAAGAGGACTACTCGATCGTCATCGTGACCCACAACATGCAGCAGGCGGCCCGGGTGAGTGACCGCACCGCCTTCTTCAACGTCGACGTGCAGGAGAACGGGATGCGGACGGGTCAGCTCGTAGAATTCGACGAGACGGGAAGACTGTTCACCAACCCGAGTGATCCGGCGACCGAGGGTTACATCACCGGGCGCTTCGGCTAGGGAGGACGACCACGATGACGATTGATGACATGAGTTCGCAGGAGCGCCCTCGGAAGCACGACGACGCCCGCCACCGCTTCTCCGCGACGCTCGACGAGATCCGGGCCGGCATGGTGCGGATGGGGTCGATGGTGGTGGAGAACACCCGCCGGGCCGGCGAGGTGATTCTGGAGAACCGTCTCGACGTCGCCAACGAGGTGCGGGCGGCCGACGAGGAGGTCAACAAGGCCTACGCCCACCTGGAGGCGCTCAGCTTCGAGACTTTGGCCCGGCAGCAGCCGGTGGCCCGCGACCTGCGGTTCCTGGTGGCGACCACCCGCATCCTCTACGAGCTCGAGCGGTCCGGCGACCTGGCGGTGAACTGTGCCCAGATCGTCGAGAACCTCGACGGGTTGCCGGATTCGCCGCGGCTCACCGGCCTGCTGGCCCGCATCCTCGACGAGGCGTGCTCCCTGTTCGCCCGCTCCATCGACGCCTTGGCGGAGCTCGACAGCTCGGCGGGGGAGCGGCTGGATCGGGAGGATGACGTGGTCGACGACCTCGTGTCGCGGCTCTACACACAGGTCGGGCTCGAGAGCGACGCGATCGGTCTCGAGACGGCGGTGGCGCTGTCCCGGCTGGGTCGGTTCCTGGAGCGCATCGCCGACCATGCGGTGAACATCGGTGAGAACATCGCGTTCATCGTGACCGCCGAGTTCCCCGGCGACACCCACGCCGCCATGCGCGACGAGCAGTAGCCCAGCGGGCGTAGCCCACACCACTTCCCCGCGGCCGTCATTCGGCCGCGCCCGCAGTCTCGGCCTTCCCTCGGGGAGGGTCACCGTGTAGTCCTTCACCGCGACCCCCTCGGCTCACTCCGCCACCCGCAGGGTGGCGCCTCGCCAGGTCCCCCCTGATCCCAGGGGGGACGAGAGGAAGTCCCAGGGGGGACGAGAGGAAGGCCCAGGGGGGACGAGAAGCCGGCGTGCCACGGGGCAGCGGCGAGAGCGGCCATACTGCGGGCAGCGGTACGAGGAGACGCGCGCCATGGCGGCCGAGCTGTTCGCCAAGCACGAGGGGACGTTGCGGAGGGCGATCGACGCCCTGGATGGGGGAAGCCGCCGCAGCCCGTTCCCGGAGAGTCCTCGCGCATACGAAGACACCGCCCCGGCGGCGGGTGAGGAGCGGTTCAGCGCCTACCTCGGCACGCCGTTCGAGTTCGCCCAGCCGTCCCGCGGCTACCAGCGCACCGGGGAGCGTTCCCCCTACGGCATCGACCTCGACGTCGTCTACCCGCTCGCCGAGCCCGACGCGATGGTGCAGGCCGCGGCGGCGGCCCTTCCCGAGTGGGCCCACGCCGGCGTCGAGGCTCGGGTCGGCATCTGCCTGGAGATCCTCGACCGCCTCGGCGAACGCAGCTTCGAGATCGCCCACGCCGTGATGCAGACCACCGGCCAGCCGTTCCTGGCGGCGTTCCAGACCGGCGGCCCCCATGCCCTCGACCGGGGCCTGGAGGCAGTCGCCCAGGCTTACCTGGCCCTCTCTCACCTGCCGGCCCGGACCCGGTGGGAGGCACCGCAAGGCAAGCGGGAGACCGTCGCCGTCGAGCGGACCTGGCACGTGCGGCCCCGCGGGGTGGCGGTGACGTTGGGGGCGTCGACCTTTCCCACCTGGCACGCCATGCCGGGCCTCTTCGCCGACCTCGCCACCGGCAACCCGGTGATCGTCAAGCCGCATCCGGGATCGGTGCTGCCGCTCGCCATCGTGGTGGAGACGGCCCGCGAGGTGCTGGCCGAGGTCGGCTTCGACCCTGCCGTGGTGCAGCTGGCGGTCGACACCGGCGACGAACCGATCGCGGAGCGGCTGCTCACGAACCCGGCGGTGGCGATCGTCGACTACGCCGGCGGGTCGCGGTTCGGGCGGTGGATCGAACAGCACGTCACCCAGGCCCGCCTCTACACCGAGACCCGGGGCGTCAACGCCGTCATCGTCGACTCGGTGCCGGACCTGAAGGGCACCAGCCGCAGCCTGGCGACGCTGGCCGCCACCTACTCGGGGCAGGCCTGCACCTCACCCCACGTGGTGTTCGTGCCCCGGGACGGCGTCGACGCCGGGGAGGGCCACGCCACGTTCCGGGAGGTGGCCGCCGCGGTGGCGGCGGCATTGGACGGCCTCCTCGCCGACGACGGCCGCGCCAGCGACATCCTGGGGGCGATCCGCCGTGCCGAGGTGCTGGAGCAGGTGGCGGCGGCCGCCGCTTCCGGGGAGGTGCTGCTCGCCTCCCGCCGCATCGCCAACCCGACGTTCCCGCAGGCGACGGTGGCGACCCCGGTGGTGGTGGCGGTCGACGCCGCCGACCGTGACGCCTATTTGCGGGAGGTCTCGGGGCCGGTGCTGTTCTTGGTCGCCACCGACGGCACCACCCACAGCCTGGAGCTGGCGAGCGATGCAGCCCGCACCGTCGGTTCGCTCGCCTGGCTGGTGGCCACCACCGACCCTGAGGTGGAGGCGGCGGCGGAGCAGGCTGCGGTGGATGCCGGGGTGTCGGTGGCGCTCGGCCTCAGCGGCGGGTTCTCCGCCAACCAGGCGGCGGCGTTCGGGGATTTCCATCCCACCGGCGCCAACCCGGCCGGCAACGCCTCACCGGCCGATCCCGGTTACGTGACGGGACGGTTCCACCTGGTGGCGGTGGTACGGCCCGACTGACCCTGTCCGGTCAGCGCCTGGCGTGGAGCGCCCGGGTGAGCCGCCACGCGGTGGGAAGCAGCAACCCGGCGGCGGCGATCTTGAGCAGGTCGCCGATGATGAAGGGGGTGACGCCCTTCTCGACCGCCACCCGCCACGAGCTGTCGAGCACGTGGGCCAGCCACGGCACCCCGCACAGGTAGATGACGAGGCTGCCGGCGAGGAAGGCGGGGACGGCGGTGGCGACCGCCCGGTCCTGGCGCCGCTCGGCCAGGGAGCCGACGAGCCAGGCGGCGGCGACGAACCCGACGAGGAACCCACCGGTGGCTCCGCTGAGGTACTGCCAACCGCTGCCGCCACCGGTGTAGACGGGGAGCCACAGCCCGGCGAGCAGGTAGAGGCCCTGGCTGGCGGCCCCGGCGCCGCTGCCGAGCACGGCTCCGGAGAGCAGCACGGTGAAGGTCTGGCCGGTGATCGGCACCGGGGTGAAGGGGAGCGGGATGCGGAGTTGGGCGGCCCCGGCGGTGAGGACGGCGAAGCCGGCCACGAGGCCGGCGGTGACGACCCAGTGGCGGGGGAGCACGGCGCCGGCGATGACGCGGGACGGGATGGCGGTCTGCACGGTTCCCCTTTCGGTGACCGGGCGGAATCCTAGGGCACGGCCCGGCCCCACCGAAGGGCCGCGGCGGCGGATCGCTCAAGGCGGCCGCCAATCGGAACGACAAAGCCGGGATGGAACACGGGCGGGCCGAAGCCTCGAGGACGGCGCCCCGGCGGGTGGTGCTGGCGCTGCTGGTGGCGGCGTCGCTGGCGCTGGCGCCGACGGCATCGGCCGCGGCGTCGGCCGCGGCATGGGCCGTGTCGACCCGCGACCCGGACGCCTACCAGCCGCGGTCGAGCCGCCAGCCGGTGATCGACTGGACTCAGAGCCTCGGGTTCGAGACGAGTCGCATCCAGATCCCGTCGCTGGGCCTCGACCTGCCGATCTACGAGGGGGTGGCCCTCGACGTGCTCGACAAAGGCGTCGGCCATTGGGTCGGGACCGCCATGCCCGGCGACGACGGCAACATGGTGCTCGCCGGCCACCGCACCACCCACTCGGCGCCGTTCCGGGACCTCGACCGGATCGAGATCGGGGACCTCATCTACCTCACCGACCGCTCCGACTTCGACGTTATGTACCGGGTGACGGACGTCTTCGTCGTCTCCCCCGACGACACCTGGATCACCTTCGACGGCGACCGCCCGATGGCAACCCTGTTCGCCTGCCACCCGAAGGGGTCGGAGCGGCAGCGCATCGTGGTGCAGGCCGAGATGGTGGGCGGCCCTCCCGTCGCCTGACCGCCCGGCTCAGCGGGGAGCGAAGGCGCCGCGCAGGGCGGAGTTGTCGAAGCCGCCGCCGGACGACCCGTCCCGGGCGTAGCGGTAGAGGGCGGTCTGGAAGATGCCGCTGAGGGCGGCGAGCACCACGGCGACCGTGATCCCCCACAGCACCGCCACCGCGATCCCGGCAACGGCGGTGGCGCCGCCTCCGGCGATGCCGAGGGCGGCGAGCAGCAGCCCGGGGAGGATGAGCAGGAACCCGAGCAGCCCGAATCCCATCTGGGCGGCGACGTTCTCGCCCCAGGTGCGCTTGAAGAGCTGACTGGAGCGGCGGATCGCGTCGCCGACGCCGACATCCTCGATGACGAGGATGGGGAGCACGAGGTAGGTGACGAGGCTCCAGGCGAGGCCGGCGAGGCCGGTGACGATGCGTCCCAGGGTGCCGGCCCGTTCCTCGATGGCCTGGAGGATGAGCGACACGGTGGCCGACACGATCGCCCAGGGCAGGATGCGCCCGGCCCGGGCGGCGGCCCCGTTGAGGGCGCTGCGCAGCGTCGGGTCGCCGCCGTCGAGCCGCTCGTTGGCGGCGTGAACGAGGGCGGCGTTGAAGAAGATGGTGACGTAGGCGAGCGCCACGTACATCACGAACAGCAGGATGTAGGTGACGGGGCCGCCCTTGGCGTTGCCGCCGCTGAAGCTGCCGGTCGCCACCACCGGGATGATGAAGGTGAGGGCGACGACGAGGCTGGCGAGGGCCGAGATGACGGGGAGGAGGACCAGCTCCCGGTCGGCTTTGAGGACCTCCCAGCTGGCTCGGGCGAGGGTGATGGTGTTGTTGATGCGGCGCATCCGCGGAGTGTAGGGCGGCGCCTCGGGCTAGCGCCTGCGCGGCGGTACCATCAGGCGCATGGACGATCACGGCCCGCGGGATTCGTTCACCCTCGACGTCCTCCCACCGGACGATCCCGAGGGCGGTTTCGCCTGGAGTGACCTCCCCGAGGCGTTGCAGCCGCGGCGCAAGCTGCCGAAGTGGCCGTTCGTCGTCGCCGCGGTGATGCTGGTGCTGGGCATCGCCTTGGCGCTGGCGTGGCCGATCAACATCCCCTACTACGCCCTCTCCCCGGGCCCGGTGAACGACGTCAGCGACTTCGTGAAAGTCGAGCAGCCGCTCGACGACGCCACCGGCGACCTGTTCTTCCTCACCGTGTCGCTGAAGGAGGTGAACGTCCTGGAGTGGGTGGCCGCCAAGTTCGACTCCCGCATCGATCTCGCCCCGCGGGAGAACATCCGGCCTGCCGGGGTGTCGCAGGATCAACTGCGGCGCGAGAACCTCGATCTGATGGAGCGCTCCAAGCAGAACGCCATCTTCGTGGCGTTGACCCGCCTCGGCTACGAGGTCACCTACAAGGGCTCGGGGGCGAAGGTGAACGCCGTCATCGAGGGCTCGGCGGCGGACGGGAACCTCGAGCCGGGTGACGTGATCGTGGCGGTGGACGGCGAGCCGGTGGAGTTCTCCACCGAGGCGGTGGACCTCATCGGCGGGCACCGGCCGGGGGATCGCATCGAGCTGACGATCCAGCGTCCGGTGGGCGAGGACGGCACCGACACCGAGACGATCGTGGTGCCGATCGTGCTCGGCCCGTTCCGGGCGGTGGAGGACGACGGCTCGGTGACGGTGGACGAGAACCGAGCCATGGTGGGGGTGACCCTGGCCGACGCCCACGTGGATGTGGTTTTCCCGATGGACGTCGAGATCGACTCCCGCAACATCGGGGGGCCATCGGCGGGCATGATGTTCACCCTCGAGATCATGGACGAGTTGACCCCGACCGATCTGACCCGGGGGCATCGGGTCGCCGGGACCGGGACGATCGATCCGGACGGCGTGGTGGGTGCCATCGGAGGGGTGCGCCAGAAGGTGTACGGGGCGATCGACGCCGGCGCCGAGTACGTGCTGGTGCCGACCGACAACTACGACGACGCCGTCACCGCCGCCGGGGACGACATCGAGGTGGTGGCGGTGGGCACCATCGACGACGCCCTCGCCTTCTTCGACACGCTGTAGCGGCCGGGCCGGGCCGATTCCCCGCAAACCCCTGGAATCCGGGCCTCAACGGGTATCGTGACCGGCGATGGCTGACGAGCTTCGTCCCGCCGATATCCGAGCGCGCACATTCGACACCTCGCGCCGCGGCTACAGCCAGGCCGAGGTGGAGCGCTTCCTGCAGCAGGTGGCCGACCGGGTTGCCGAGCTGGAGCAGAGCCTCGCCGCCATCGAGAGCCGGCTCGATCAGCTCGGCCTCGCCGAGCTGAAGGACCTCTCTTCCGAGCTGACGGCCGTCGGTTCGGAGGTGGGTCGGATCCTGGAGGCGGCCCGGGTCGCCGCCGAGGGCATGCGGACCCGGGCGTCGAGCGACGCCGGCCAGTGGCGGGCCGAGGCGGAGGCGGAGGTCTTCGCCCTGCGTGAGGAGGCCCGCCGCGACGCCGAAACCGCCCGTGGCTCGGCCTGGGAGGAGAGTTCGCTCCTGCTGGAGCAGTCGCTGGCGGAGAGCACCCGGATCGTGGAGACCGCCCGCCAGGAGGCGCTGTTCATCCGGGCCGAGGCGGAGCGGGACGCCCTCCGTCTCACCACCGGCGCCCGCCGCGAGGCCGAGGAGGAGATACGGACGGCCCGCCACGAGGCGGGGCGCGCCCTGATCGACGCCCGGGCCGAGAGCACCGAGATCCTGGAGACGGCCCGCCGCTCGGCGGAGACGGCCCAGGAGCGGGCCCGGGCCCTGGAACAGCGCCGTGGCGAGCTGATGAAGGAGCTGGAGGCGGCTCGCCATTCGATCGACGAGCTGGAGGCCGAGATCGACTCCCGGCGGGGCATGCTGCACCCGGTTCCGCCCGCTTCCACGGGGGGAGTGCGGGTGATCACGCCGGGGGAGGGGTCGGGTGGCTGGCCCGACGACGAGAGCCTGGTGCGCATCGTCCCGGCGGCGCAGGTGGCGGCCAGCGAGCCGGTCGACGCCGAGGCGATGGCGGCCGAGGTGGAGTCGATGCGGTCCGAGGCCCCGCCGGCCTACGAGCCGCAACCGGAGCCCGAGCCGGAGCCGCAATCGGAGCCGGAGCCCGAGCCTGAGCCGCAATCGGAGCCTGAGCCCGAGCCTGAGCCCGAGCCTGAGCCCGAGCCTGAGCCCGAGCCGCAACCGGAGCCGGAGCCTGAGCCCGAGCCGCAACCTGAGCCCGAACCGCAACCTGAGCCCGAACCGGCCGATTCCGCCCCACCCCGGGAGATCGACAGCCTGTTCGCCCTGCTCCGGTCCCCCTCCGAGCCGGAGCCCGAGCCCGCCGCCGAGCCGGAGCCTGCCCCGGAACCCGAACCCGGGCAGCGGGAAGCCGTCACCGCACCGGAGGAGGGAACCGAGCCTGCGGCGGCCGCCGCCACCGACCCGTTCGCCCTGCGCGACCGCCTGCTGCTCCCGATCGAGAACCGGGTGCTGCGGGAGGTGAAGCGCAGCATCATGGACCTGCAGAACCGCGTGCTGGAGGAGCTGCGCCTCTCCGGCGCCGAGTGGCGCCCGGAGCTGCCCGTCTTCGACGAGGCGGTGGGGGGCGAACTGACCGAGCTGGCCCGAGAGAGCTACCTGGCGGGTCACGCCGCCGCCGCCGAGCTGGCGGGCGCCGCCGCCCTGCCCCCGGCGGAGGCGCCGGCGGAGGCCGGGATCGGCGCCGAGTTCGCTGCCGCCCTCGAGCACGCGGTGGAGGCCGCCTTCGAGCGGGCCGCCGGCACCGACGGTCCCCGCAAGATCGGAGCGGCGGTGAGCCGGGTGTTCCGGGGCTGGCGTACCGACGAGGCGGAGCGGCGGGTCCGTTTCCTCGCCCACCGGGCCTACCACGACGGGGCCCTCACCGGGTTCGCCCTGCTCGGGGTGGAGGCGGTGACGGCGGTGGCGCCGGGCCGTCCCTGCGGGGCCTGCGCGGCCGGTTCCGGGGCGGTGTGGGCGCCCGACGGGGAGCCTCCCGACGGTATGGAAGTGCCGCCGGCGGGGCTCGGCTGCGACGACACCGTCGTGCCGGCCCGATGACGGCGGCGAGTCTTCCCGGCGAGGTGGATAGAATCGCCCCGTGATCAACCGCGAACCCATCCCGCTGCGTACCCGGTCGCGCTCGCGCCGCTGGCTCGTGATCATCGGGATCCTGTTCCTGGTCCTGCTGCTGGCGTTGCGCTCGATCGCCACCTTCTGGACCGATTTCCTGTGGTTCGACTCGGTGGACCAGACCGGGGTGTGGACCACGGTGCTGTTCGCCCGGGTGGGCCTGGTGTTGGTGGCATCGCTGGTGGCCTTCCTGCTCTTCTTCGGCAACCTGTGGCTGGCCGACCGCCTCTCGCCGCGCCGTCCCGCCATCGCCGGCAGCCCCGACGAGGAGCTGCTGGAGCGTTACCAGTCGTGGATTGCCCCCCGTGTCTGGTGGATGCGGCTGGTGGTGGCCGGCTTCTTCGGGGTGATGATCGGTCTCGGGGCGGCGGTGTGGTGGCGGGAGTTCCTGCTGTACCGCAACGGGGTTGATTTCGGGGTGACCGACCCGATCTTCCACAACGACGTCGGCCTCTACGTCTTCAACCTGCCCTTCTACCGGGTGCTGTTCGGATGGGCCTTCCAGCTGCTGCTGGTGGTGACGCTGGTGACCGCCGCGGTGCACTACTTCAACGGCGGCATCCAGGTGCAGCTGCAACGGCGGGTCAACCCGGGGGTGAAGGTGCACCTGTCGGTGCTGCTGGCGTTGCTGGCGCTGCTGAAGGCGGTCGGGTACCTGCTGGACCGCTGGGAGCTGCTCTACTCGCCCCGGGGCCAGGTGTTCGGGGCGTCCTACACCGACGTCAAGGCGCAGCTCCCGGCCCTCAACCTGCTGATCCTCATCTCGGTGGTGGCGGCGGTGATCCTGCTGGTGAACCTGCGGTTCCGGGGTTGGACGCTGCCGGCGGTAGCGGTGGGGTTGTGGCTGCTCACCTCGATCGTGGTGGGCGGGATCTACCCGCTGCTGGTGCAGCGGTTTCGGGTGGTGCCGGACGAGATCAACAAGGAAGCCGAGTACGTCGGCTACAACATCGAGTACACCCGGGCGGCGTACGGGCTCACCGACGTCGACGTGCAGTCGTTCGCGGCATCCCCCGACCTGGTGTCGGCCGACCTGGTGGCGAACCGGTCCACCATCGACAACATCCGCCTGTGGGACCCGTCGGTGCTCAACACCACCTACCGCCAGTTGCAGGAGATCCGGACGTTCTACGGCATCGAGGACGTCGACGTCGACCGCTACACGGTGGACGGGGAGCTGACCCAGGTGATGGTGTCGGCCCGGGAGCTCGACGAGAACAGCATCCCCGGCGGCGGCTGGGTCAACGAGCGCCTCGTCTACACCCACGGCTTCGGGGCGGTGGTGAGCCCGGCGAACGCGGTGACGGTGGAGGGCCAGCCCGACTTCCTGGTCAAGGACATCCCGCCGATCTCGTCGGTGCCGAGCCTGGACATCAGCCAGCCGCGGATCTACTTCGGCGACTCGGCCCAGTCCGACTACCTGATCGTCAAGACGGCCGAGCGTGAGGTGGACTACCCGATCGGGGAGGGCGAGGAGAACGTCGCCTACACCACCTACGACGGCAGCGGCGGGGTCACGCTCGGCGGGTTCCTGCGGAGGGCGGCGTGGGCGCTGCGCTTCGCCGACGTCGACATGTTGATCTCGGGGAATCTGTCGGGTGACAGCACCGTGCTGATGGAGCGCAACATCCGGCGGCGGGTGCTGAAGATCGCCCCGTTCCTGGAGTCCGACGCCGACCCGTACCTGATCGTGGTCGACGGCCGGCTCAAGTGGGTGCTCGACCTGTACACGATCTCGAACAACTACCCCTACTCGCAGGAGGCGTTCACCAACCGCCTCAACGCCGGCCCGGGTCTGCCGGACGGCTTCAACTACATCCGCAACTCGGTCAAGGCCGTGGTCGACGCCTACGACGGCGACATGACCCTGTACGTGGTGGACCCGTCCGATCCGCTGATCCAGGTACAGCAGAAGATCTTCCCCGACGTCTTCACCGACGGCGCCGAGATGCCCCAGGGGGTGCGGGAGCATCTGCGGTACCCCGAGGACCTGTTCCGGGTGCAGTCGGACCTGTACCAGGCGTACCACATCACCGATCCCCGCCAGTTCTTCTCCCTGACGGACCCGTGGCAGATCGCTCGGGACCCGTCGACGCTGCCGACGGATCTGCGGGTCAGCTTCGTCGACGCCGACGGCAACCCGTTCCGGCCGATGCTGCCGTACTACCTGCTGATGAGACTGCCGGACGAGCAGGAGCAGTCGTTCCTGATCATGCAGCCGTTCACCCCGGCGAACCGGCCCAACATGGTGTCGTTCATGGTGGCCAAGAGCGGTCCCGACGACTACGGGCACATCATCGACTACCGGCTCCCGGCAGCCTCGGCCCAGGACGGCCCGGGCCAGGTGGGGGACCTCATCAACCAGAACACCGACATCTCTGCCGAGTTCACCTTGCTGGGCCAGGGCGGCTCGCAGGTGATCCAGGGCAGCATGCTGGTGATCCCGATCGAGGAGTCGCTGCTGTACGTCCAGCCGATCTACATCCGGGCCAACTCGGCGGGCAGCGGCGACACGACCGGGATTCCGGAGTTCAAGCGGGTGGTGGTGTCGTTCGACGGGCGGATCGAGATGCGGGACACCCTGGCCCAGGCGCTGGCGGCGGTTTTCGACGGCTACACCGCCCCGGGGGAGCCCAGCAACGGTGAGCCGCCCCCCGACGGCGGCGTGGTGGTGCCCTCCGGGGTGGCCCAGCTGGTAGCCCAGGCCCAGCAGGCCCTGCAGGAGGCCGACACCGCGCTGCGCAACGGCGACCTGGGCACCTACGCCGACAAGGTGATCGAGGCGCAGAGCTTCATCGACGAGGCGCAGGGGATCATCGCCGGCACGACCCCGTAGCCAGTTTCCGGGAGTTCCGGTCTGCGGTACACTGTGGGTTCACAAGCGACGCGGGGTGGAGCAGTCTGGTAGCTCGTCGGGCTCATAACCCGAAGGTCGCGGGTTCAAATCCCGCCCCCGCTACTACGATACGTCCGGACTGAAAAGTCCGGGCGTTTTCTTTACCCGCTGCGCACGAAGCGGCCGGGTCCAACCATTTGTTGTGTTCCTGCTCCTGGCTAAAGTCGTGAAAAATCTGAAGGGACCTCTCCTCGCAATGAATTTCTCGAAAGTGGAGCTTTATCTTCCCTGAGACCTTCATTCTTGCGATCTTTCCCGCAAACCCATCAAGCAAGCTGTTTTAACTACCGGGAGGATGAAACCTCATGAAGGCACGATGCTCTGCGATTCTCATTGGTGTTCTGCTTATTGCAACCTCGGCGCAGGCACAGAACCTTCTCAAACAACGTGCCGATACCCTGGCCGCG
>Ga0315538_1001948_pt1 | contig 11904 bp, 7 predicted proteins | sample SalMarSW160230MG_2_FD_203834 | JGI IMG/M metagenome (GOLD analysis project Ga0315538, IMG submission 203834) | Salt marsh sediment microbial communities from the Plum Island Ecosystem LTER, Massachusetts, United States - Salt Marsh Sediment SW1601-230 ...
CACCCATTCTTTACTGCAAACATTCCACGAGGCCAGAATACGCAACAAGTCTTCACACAGCTCAGTTGGCTGCGGAAAGTCCGGCTCTGCATGCTGTGGCAGCTCCCAGACAGCCTCCTTCTCCAGTTGAGGCAGCCCTTTATGCAGGAACTCCATATCAAGGTCGCCAACCAGATTGCCTTCGTAGAAAAGCTCAAGCCGTCGAGTATCGGTGAACTCTCCGATAACGGTAGCTTCTACCCCCTCACCCTGGAAAAGAGAAATCAACTGGTCGACTGTGTTTGGTGGCACAGCCAGCACCATCCGTTCCTGAGATTCAGATATCCATATCTCGGTGTAGGAGAGCCCCGAATACTTCAGAGGGACTCGCTCCAGGTAAACACGCACGCCCGTTTCCTCAGCCATCTCCCCCACCGCCGATGAAAGTCCACCCCCTCCACAATCGGTGATCCGCCGGTATAGTTGCCGATCCCTCGCCTTGAGGAGGACATCGATCAGCTTCTTCTCCGTAATGGGATCGCCAATCTGAACTGAGCTGGCAGAGATAGCCTCCGATTCCTTGGTAAGTTCTCCCGAGGCGAAGGTGACGCCATGGATGCCATCACGTCCGGTTCTGCCCCCCACCAAAACCACCAAGTCTCCAATCTGCTGCTGGCCCCTCTGGCTCATGCTTGCGGGCAACAGACCCACTGTCCCGCAGAAGACCAAGGGGTTTCCTATGTATCGATCGTCAAAAAGGATAGCACCGTTTAGCGTAGGTACGCCGAGTCTGTTCCCGTAGTCAGCCACGCCAGCACGGACGCCCTTGAAAATACGGCGGGGATGCAACACACCAGGGGGGAGTTTATCATCGGGGAAATCAGGAGGGGCAAAACAGAACACATCGGTGTCCAGGATGGGCTTGGCCCCCAGTCCCGTCCCCAGGATATCGCGAATGACACCTCCTATCCCCGTTGCTGCCCCTCCATAGGGCTCCACCGCCGAGGGATGATTATGCGTCTCTACCTTGAAACAGACAGCATAGTGACCATCGAAATCTATTGCGCCGGCATTGTCTCGAAAAACCGAAAGGCACCAGGGCTTTTTTAATTCCTCGGTGACCCTCATCACAGTGCTCTTCAGCAGGTTGTCGACAACAAGCTGACCTAGCCTGACTCTGCTCTTGAAGGTCTTGTGTATGCAGTGCTCAGACCAGGTTTGTGCCAGAGTCTCAAGCTCCACATCGGTGGGATTGCGGCCCAGCCTTGAGAAGTAATCCTTGATGTGCCTCATCTCGTTTAGATTCAACCAGAGTCTATCCTTGCTCACCCCCATCAGGCCGTCATCGTCCAGGTTAAGCAAATCTACAGTAGTTAAGACAAATTCGTAGGTTGTGGAGGGGAGAGCAACCGCCTCACGCTTCGTGACCACGTGCTGGATCAGGCTATTGACCAACAGCTTATCGCAGATAGATTGAAGGGTCTCCTCCGAGAGATCGCCTCGTAAGGAATATTTACGGGCGGTTTTCACTGATGTAACCGTGGTTATGCCGAGGTCACGGATTGCCTTGCCGACGCTCTCCTCCACGGGATCCGTCACGCCAGGATTGTAGGCTACCTCAATAACGTGAGCATCCCTAGCCTCAATAGGAGATAAGGGCCCTTCGCCCCAAGAAAAGTCTTCAACTACAGGGTCAGCCAGTAGTTCCCGGCAGATCCTTTCTACCTCCGCCTCATCCAGCTCTCCATCCAGAAGATATATATCGCTGACCCTAGTCTGTTTTACAGTCGTGATGCCAATGTCACGGATGTCCATCTCCAGCCTGTCTCCCTCTGGGTCGGGAAAACCAGCCTTTACTGAGACCTCGATTCGAAACAAGAAACTTACCTTTCTATAATTTCCAGGCGCCTAGCACCCTTCAAGGCCCAAGCTGACTACCTTGAAGGATTCCGTCCTCAGGGTTGTGGGGCAGTTTTTGGCTGACCATATTCAAGAAATAGCTATGGAACCTCAAGTCGTCGGTGAACTCCGGGTGGAAAGCACAAGCCAGCAGCCGATTTTGCCTGGCGGCGACGATGGTGCTATCGGGAAGACAGGACAGGATTTTTACATCTGGCTTGGCCTCTTTGACAATCGGGGCTCGAATGAAAACAGCATGAAATGGCTCTTCGCCTACAAGCGGTATCTCCAAGTCTACCTCAAAGCTATCAATCTGGCTGCCAAAGGCGTTGCGCCTGATCTTCATATCCATGAGGCCCAGGGTCTCCATTTCATAGTTGGATATACTCTTAGCAAGCAAGACCATCCCGGCACAGGTCCCCCAAATAGGTAAACCATCTCGAGCCATCTCCCTTATGGGCTGAATCAACCCAAAACTCTCCATGAGCCTCAGCATGGTAGTGCTTTCCCCGCCGGGGATAATAAGCCCATCCAGTGTATCGAGTTCATGGGGTAGGTGAATTGCAGTGGCCTCCACACCCAATTGTCGCAGCATACCAATATGCTCTATGAACGTTCCCTGTAGAGCGAGAACCCCCACCTTCATATCTTGTCGATTTCCTGAAAGGCTCATGATACACCAAGCGCCGGAGCTAAGCAAGCTCTTAATCTTTACACTGAGAAAATAATAGGAACGGATTATGGTTGACAAACACAACTTCGCTCTGGTATTGTGGAAAACAGTTTCCTACTACCCAGAATACCGGAGTGTTACCATGGGTTTTGAAACACAGGACGTAGAAAGAAAGACAATCGCCATCATGAGAATCCTGAGGGACTCTCCGGAGCCCCTTGGAGCCAGGGTTATTTCCCATCGCCTTAAGGACCATGGCATCGAGTTAAGTGAACGAGCTGTCAGGTATCATCTCAAGTTAATGGATGAGCGCGGATTTACAGAGAGTGTGGGAAGGGACGGGAGATTGATTACACAGCTAGGCCGTGAGGAGTTAGAAAATGCTCTGGTCAGTGACAAGGTTGGTTTTGTAGCTTCTAGAATTGAGCTTCTGGCCTATCAGACAGACTTTAACCTGGATAAACATCAAGGCAAGGTTCCTGTAAATATCTCCTTTTTCCCTGCGAGGCAATTTAAGAAGGCGATTGGGGTTATGAAGGGGGCTTTTCAGGCCGGGATTTGCGTTAGTGAGCTTATAGCTGTAGCCCATCAGGATGAAAGATTGGGGGCAGTAATCATACCCCAGGGCAAAATAGGGCTAGCCACTGTTTGCAGCGTTATAGTCAATGGTGCTTTGCTTAAGGCTGGTGTCCCTATGGATTCCAAGTTTGGTGGCATCCTTCAAATCAAGAACCACAAGCCTTTGCGATTTGTGGAGCTTATCGAATATTCAGGCTCATCCTTAGACCCTTCAGAGATATACATTACCAGTAAGATGACTAACGTTAGTCAAGTGGCTAGAGAAGGGGAAGGAAGGATTTTAGCTAATTTTCGAGAGATACCGGCTATATGCCAACACGTAGCAGAAAAGGTCGTTGCCGGATTAAAAGAAGCTAATCTGGGTGGAGTGCTTATAATAGGTGCGGTGAGCAAGTCTGTATGTGAGGTTCCTGTGGAATTAAACAAGGTCGGGATGATACTCACAGGTGGGCTTAACCCTGTAGCTGCTGTTGTTGAATCCGGCATTGAAGTGGACAATCATAGTATGAGCACCGTAATAGAATATCAAGACCTGATTAAATTCTGGGACCTGTGAAATGGAGGCAGTACGAATCATACCTTGTTTGGATGTAAAGGATGGCAGGGTAGTCAAGGGAATCAACTTCGTGAATCTAAGGGATGCTCGAGACCCTGTAGAGGCAGCGGAAGCTTATTGCCGGGAAGGAGCTGATGAACTGGTATTCCTTGATATCTTCGCCACCGTGGAGAGTAGAAGGACGCGTTTTGAATGGGTGAAAAGGGTCTGTGAGGTGGTTACGGTTCCCTTTGCCGTGGGAGGCGGTATTGCTAGCCTTGAGGACATGCAGACCTTGTTTGACCTTGGGGTGAGCAAAGTTTCGATAAATACGGCTGCAGTTAGAAATCCTGAGCTTATAAAAGCATCCTCGAACAAGTTTGGCAAGGAAAGACTCGTTGTTGCTATTGATGGGCAAAAAAACCCGCCTGGAAGTGGTCGCCCACGCTTGGAGGTGGTCGTCAAAAGCGGGAGCGAGTCCACTGGAATAGATGTTGTGGGGTGGGCAAAGAGGGTGGAGAAACTGGGGGCTGGGGAGATTCTACTCACCAGCAAAGATGCCGACGGCACCAAGGCAGGTTATGATTTGGAGATGACCAAAGCTGTGGCTGAAGCCGTCAAAATTCCCGTCACCGCTTCTGGAGGTGCGGGAAAGTTGGAGCACCTTTATGAAGCCGTAATAATTGGCAAGGCAGCGGCAGTCTTAGCCGCTTCTATCTTCCACTTCGGGGAAATATCTATCTCCCAGGCAAAAAGGTACCTTAAGGGAAAGGGAATAACGATTAGAGACTCGCTTTAACAATCCATTATGCTATCGCGTAAAATGGTTTTCTCGCTGTCGATAAAGGTTGGACGATTATCATTATACTAAGATGCAACTCTAGAGGGAGAAAAAGACTTGGAAAAAATTAATGCATTTGATGTAGTAAAACAACAGATAGACAGGTGTGCCGAAATTTTGGGCTTATCCCCAGACGTAACTGCAATGCTCAAAACGCCTGTGCGAGAACTCCATGTAGCACTGCCAGTACGGATGGATGATGGCTCCACCAGAGTGTTCCAAGGGTTTAGAGTTCAATACAACGACGCTAGAGGTATCACAAAGGGAGGTATTAGATTCCATCCTGATGAAACAATCGACACCGTTCGAGCACTGGCAGCTTGGATGACATGGAAGTGTGCCTTGCTGGACTTGCCCCTGGGGGGAGCCAAAGGTGGTGTTGTCTGCAATCCAAAGGAGATGTCTCCAGGTGAACTGGAACGTCTAAGCCGGGCGTATGTTCGGGGCGTATTCCAGTTCATCGGGCCTGACAAGGATGTGCCTGCCCCTGACGTCTATACTACTCCGCAAATTATGGCTTGGATGATGGATGAGTATTCGGCCATTGCAGGAAAGCCACAATTTGGTGTTATCACTGGCAAGCCACTAGCCATTGGCGGTTCTCCCGGACGGGGTGATGCCACAGCTCGGGGTGGCATGTATACTATCCGCGAAGCTGCCAAGGCTCTTGGCATTGACTTGGGCAAAGCTACCATCGCTGTGGAGGGTTATGGAAATGCTGGATATTACGTAGCCCGGTTATGCAGGGAGCTTTTTGATTCTAAAATAGTAGGTCTATGTGACAGCAAAGGCGGGGTATGCTGCAAGACTGGGGTTGATCCAGAGGCGGCTTATGCGTGCAAGGCCCAGACTGGCTCGGTTTGCAATTTGCCAGGCATAGAATGCATCTCTAAGGAGGAACTCTTAGAACTAGACGTGGATATACTTATCCCGGCGGCTATAGAAAACGTTATAACCGGCAAGAATGCTCCAAACATAAAAGCTAAGATTGTTGCCGAGTTGGCCAACGGCCCAACTACGCCAGAAGCCGATGATATTCTATATAGAAATGGGGTTCACGTGATACCCGACTTCCTGTGTAACGCCGGTGGTGTTACAGTTTCTTACTTTGAGATGGTTCAGAACTTCTACCTGCACTTCTGGGATGAAACCGAGGTTCGCGAACGGCTGGACAAGAAGATGACTGCAGCCTATCACTCCGTGTTGAATACCAGCCGGGAATACAAGATAAACATGCGGCAGGCGGCGTACATAAGGGCTGTTGAACGAGTGGTAGAAGCCATGAAGCTCCGTGGCTGGGTTTAGCACCTTGAACTAAACAAGCTAACATAAAAGGAATATGATCGTAGAACTCCTATTTGCTCTTTAGATTTTCCGTCTTGTGGTATAGGCAGGTTATAGTGCAGTGCAACCTGCCTACTATTTACCTCTATTCACTTCATAAATGAGCGCAAGAAAGCCTTCCTCTCGGTAAAATCACAAGGTCTTGACAAGAAAAAAAGGTCGTGTTAACATTAGGCATACGGCAACTGTATGCCGATAATATTTAATGTATATTACGGATAGAGGAACTCATGGGTATACAAAATGTAGATACTAAAATAATTGGCAGTGGTCTCCCCCCGCTTGATGAACTTTTGCAGGGGGTGCGTTCGGGTGACAACGTGGTCTGGCAGGTTGACCGCCTAGATGACTATCCACGCTTTGCAAAAGCGTTTGCTGAGCAAGCAATTCGAGACGGTTTTGATTGTGTTTACTTAAGATTCGCTCCACACACTTCAATTCTGAAGCCGCGACCCGGGCTGACGGTCATCAAGATCGACCCGAGTGTCGGATTCGACTATTTTACTGGCGAGGTGCACCGAGTAATTGAAGAACGTGGCAGTAAGGTCTGTTACATCTTCGACAACCTTTCAACGCTGGTTGAAGAGTGGGCGACAGATGAGTTGTTGGCCAACTTCTTTCAAGTGACATGTCCGTACGTTTTGGAAGTTGGTGCTGTAGCTTACTTTGCCGTCAGACGCGGGCAGCACGGACACCGCACAATATCCCAGATACGTAATACTACCCAGATACTCATCGATGTTTACCATGTCGGTAATGATACTTACATCCAACCATTAAAAGTGTGGGATCGTTACTCTCCACAAATGTTTTTGCCCCACCGAATAACGAGTAATGGCTGGGAACCTGTCTCTCGTAGTGGTGATGCGGCTATGGTACTGACAACCGCCAGCAGGCGACCGATTAATGTCAGCTCTGAGTCCATTGCTCCCTGGGATACTGTCTATCGGAAGCTGCTACAAGATAAATCGCTACATGGTGATTTGACGGTGCTGACTCAGGAAAAATTGGTACTAAAGGAATCACTAACCCGAATGATGATTGGTAATCATAAGAAGTTAATCCAATTAGCTGACCGTTATCTAACCTTAGATGCTCTGCTACGCGTAAGAGACCGCCTCATTGGTTCAGGGCGAATCGGTGGTAAAGCAGCTGGGATGTTGCTGGCAAGGAGTGTTTTGCTTGCAGACAAGGGCCCCACTGACTTTTCACAGGTGTTGGAGGAGCATGATTCCTTCTATATAGGCTCAGACGTGTTCTTTACCTTTCTGGTGAATAACGACCTGTTCCAGGTCAGGCTGGAGTTATCGAAAACAGGCAAGCTCTCACGGGATGAGTTCGACAAATTGGAACAGAGGTTTCTCGAAGGGAGGTTCCCGGAGGAAACAATAGAACAGTTCCGTGGCATGATTGATTACTACGGACAGGCACCTATAATTGTACGCTCATCGAGCCTTCTCGAGGATGGATTCACTGATGCCTTTGCCGGAAAGTATCGCAGTGAGTTCTGTGCCAACCAGGGTAGTCCCGAGGAACGCCTTGAGGCCTTTTTAAGGGCGGTAAAACTGGTTTATGCGAGCGCCCTGAACCCTGATGCCCTTGCCTATCGCCACCGGCGTGGTCTTGGCGAGGGTGATGAACAGATGGCAATCCTTGTACAACGTGTCTCTGGAATGCCTTACAAGCAATACTTCTTTCCAAGCCTAGCCGGAGTAGCTTTTTCGCGGAACCTCTTTGCTTGGACAAATCGTATCGACCCGAAAAAGGGCATGATACGGCTGGTGTTTGGCCTGGGTACTCGTGCTGTTAACCGTGTGAGCGGCGATTATCCAAGAATGATTGCGGTCAGCCATCCAAACATCAGGCCAGAGATTGGCATGGAGGTAGCCAAGTATTCCCAGCGAATGGTAGACCTTCTTAACCTCGAAGAAAAGACCTTTGAGACTAGACCTTTTGTTGAAGTAATTAAGGGAGACAGATACCCCGCTCTGAATTTGCTTGCATCCGAGCTAGCTGATGGTTACCTGCGTGACTGGTTCGCAACTTCAACTGATGGCTCTGAGAAAAAACTAGTCTTGACCTTTAACGGTCTGATAGACCGAACCAAGATTGTCAACATAATCGGGGAGATATTAGTCAGGTTGGAGGAAACGTGGGGGCAGCCGGTAGATGTTGAATTCACAGCCTATGTTGACGTCAAGGGTAATGTAAGGGTCAACTTGCTGCAATGTCGGTCATTGCGTGTGCCCACGCTAGCTGGCACAAAAGTCAACATACCCGAAGAACTGCCTAGAGAGCAGATACTTTTCCGCTCTAATCGCGCGATAAATGCCGGGATGATCAGCGACATTCGCTACATCATCTACATAGATCCCAGGAAATATGCCGAAGTAGCCACAATAGATACCAAGAAGTCTCTTGGGCGAGTGATTGGCAAGCTGAATGACGAGTTGCGTCACAAGGAAGGCAAGATCATGTCAATGGGACCGGGCCGGTGGGGCAGTAATAACATTGAGCTTGGTGTGAATGTGGGCTATGCAGACATCGACGCCACAGCTGTTCTGGTAGAGATTGCCCGCGAGGAGGCGGGACATGTCCCAGAAGTCTCTTACGGGACCCACTTTTTCCAAGACTTGGTAGAGTCTGACATACTCTATCTTCCGATTTATCCCGATGACGCTACCACTGATTTTAATACTGGGTTCTTTTCCAATTCACCCAATATACTGAAAGACTTACTGCCAGAACTAAGCAAGCTCGAGGACATTGTATATGTTATTGACGTGCCAGTGGCAACCGGGGGCGCTTCAGCCAAAGTCATCGCTGACCCAGAGACTCGCAATGCTGTTTGTTTCTTAGATAGAAGCAAAATAGCAAATACCAATTAAGAGTAGGAGGAAAGAAAATGAACTTACAGAGACCAAATGCCAATGATGCCACCAGAACGGCCAATCGCTCCAGAAGCGTTGTGCCAATGAGCGGGCTTTGCAGTCGGTGTATTGACGGCTGCACCGGAAACTGTGAGGTTTTCAAAGCATCCTTTCGCAGCCGAGAGCTAATTTATCCCGGACCTTTCGGGGAAATCACTGCGGGGGGAGACAAGAACTATCCAGTTGACTACTCGCACCTCAATATCCAAGGATATGCACTTGGGGCCAAGGGGCTACCGGACGGGGTTATAGCTAACTCAGATACAGCCATTTTCCCGGCGGTGAACACGGAGACTGAATATGGCTGGGATAGAAAGGTCAAGATGCGCCTGCCTATATTCACCGGGGCGCTAGGTTCTACCGAGATTGCTCGTAAGAACTGGGGGCATTTTGCTGTTGGCGCTGCCCTCAGCGGGATTACCCTCGTTTGCGGCGAAAATGTCTGCGGCATTGACCCCAGGCTTGAACTCGATAGTCACGGAAAGATTATTTCTGCACCGGATATGGACCGTCGAATTGAAATATACCGTCGCTACCATAAAGGCTATGGCGAAATCCTGGTACAGATGAACGTTGAGGATACCAGGCTGGGCGTTGCCGAGTACGTAATCCGTAAGCACGGACTGGACACTATTGAATTGAAATGGGGGCAGGGTGCCAAATGCATTGGCGGAGAGATAAAGGTTGACAGCCTTGAACGTGCTCTGGAACTTCAGAGGCGAGGCTACATTATAACTCCCGACCCCTCACACCCACTCAGCCAGGCAAGCTTCAGAGACGGCTCACTAAAGGAGTTTGAGCGCCACAGTCGCCTCGGCTTTATTGATGAAGAAAGCTTCTATACTGAGGTTGAACGATTGCGAAACCTGGGCTTCAAGCGAATCACCCTGAAGACGGGCGCATACAGTCTGCGTGAGCTGGCGATGGCAATTAAGTGGGGAGCAGAAGCTCAAATAGACCTGTTGACCATAGATGGTGCTGGCGGTGGCACGGGAATGAGTCCCTGGCGCATGATGGAGGAATGGGGTATACCCAGTCTGTATCTGCACTCTGCCGCCTATGAATTCTCTCAAAGGTTAGCCAGAAAAGGCGAGCGGGTACCGGATATCGCCTTTGGTGGCGGCTTCAGTAGTGAAGACGGTGTCTTTAAAGCATTGGCTCTGGGGGCACCATTTACCAAAGCGGTATGCATGGGGCGGGCTTTGATGATCCCCGGTATGGTAGGAAAAAACATCGCACAGTGGCTTAATGAGGGTAAGTTACCCAATACCGTAAGCCAGTTCGGCTCGACTCAAGAAGAAATCTTTGTCTGCTACGAAGAGGTCAAAGATTTGGTCGGTGCTGAAGAGATTAAGAATATTCCACTTGGTGCGCTGGGAATATACAGCTACGCTGAAAAGATAAGAGTAGGGTTACAGCAACTAATGGCGGGTGCCAGGTGTTTTAGTATTCCCGTAATAAGCCGTAGTGACCTAATGTCACTCACTGAAGAATGTGCTAAAGTCACGGGGATACCTTACCTGATGAACGCTTACCGAGATGAGGCTCTGGAGATTATAGATGGGCGTCATAATGGGCTTGATGAGGATTATATTCTCGGTTCATTGGTTAGCTGTCTAGGTGCTTCTCACAGATTCAGAACCTACGAATAATTGATGTAGCATTATAGCGCAGACAGAGAAAGCCTCTGTGAACTGAACGTGGATACACTTACCCCGACGGCTATAGAAAAACATGATAACCGCTTCTTAAGGGCTGTCGAACGCGTATTAGAAGCCATGAAGCTCCGGGGCTGGGTTTAGCACCTTGAACTAATTGTTAATTCGTCTAACGAATGTCTGGAATATCATCCTTACGCATCACACTGGGAAGCTGATATTCTCAAGTCAAATGCTGTCTATATAAATAAGTCGACTCATAAGGTATAATACTGCTTAATTGTGTCATTGAAGATTCTATGCATATTCCACCGAATCCAATTACAGAATCGAGGCATTTCTAAGTGTTTGCCATACACGTAGAGAATCTAGTCAAGACATATGATAGCCGACGTGTGCTCGATGGAGTTAACCTTGATGTGCCAGAAGGCGAGTTCTATGCGCTGATGGGGCCGAACGGTTCTGGTAAGACTACACTTGCTTCAATAATTGCTGCGGTGAAGACGCAAGATAGCGGTATTGTTGAAGTCTATGGAAAGAAGCCGGCACAGGCTAAGGAATTCATAGGCTATGTACCGCAGGAGAATTTCTCCTCGCCCAAGCTTTCAGGAAAAGAAAACCTGGTGTATTTCGCTAATCTCCTGGGATACTCCCGGAGCCAGGCAAATCAGCTGGTGGTTGAAATGCTAAAAAACGTTGGGCTTTCCGAAGAAGCGGATAAGAGAGTCGCCAAGTACTCTGGGGGGATGAGGAAAAGGTTAGAAGTTGCAACAGTAATTTTCCCTGGTATAAAGGTCCTTATCCTGGATGAGCCAACGACTGGACTCGACCCTGCTGCCAGAAGAGCCTTTTTCAGTATGGTTCAGGATATTATGGGCAGGAAAACCAGTATTATCCTGATTACTCATATCGGGAGTGACGCCGAGCTAGCCTCAAGAGTGGGTCTCATAGACAATGGCAAAATGATAGCCGAAGGCACTCCTGATGAGCTCAAGAGGAAACATGCTGTCGAGGATGTGATAACCGTGGAGACGGCTGGGAAAACCGATAGTGTGCTCTCAGTGTTAAAGGGGTATAGCATCAATGGAAAGGTAGCGGAATCGGAGACTGGCTACAAGATTTACTCAAGCAATGGCGACAGAGTACTGGCAGATGTAGTAAGGAGCCTTGACCAGGCCGGGCATAAGGTGATGCGTATCGAAATGGCACGCCCAACCCTTGAAGACGTCTTTTTCAGACTGACCGAAAGGCACTTACAGGAGGCAACCGGATAATTGAGGCAGATATCTGCAGCCTATACCAAGGCGGTCAAGGAGCTACTCAGGGAGAAGGCGGCACTGTTTTGGACCATAGCCTGGCCGATAATCTGGGTAATCATTGGAAGCTTCTCATTTACAGGTAGTGCCCCTCAACAAGTGATTCCCTATATCAAGGGTTCTATTGCTATTTCAATGATGGTTTTTGCA
>Ga0315538_1001953_pt1 | contig 11884 bp, 14 predicted proteins | sample SalMarSW160230MG_2_FD_203834 | JGI IMG/M metagenome (GOLD analysis project Ga0315538, IMG submission 203834) | Salt marsh sediment microbial communities from the Plum Island Ecosystem LTER, Massachusetts, United States - Salt Marsh Sediment SW1601-230 ...
TTGAGGCTTCAGAGTATCGAGCTGATTCCGCGAAAAGCTGGCTTCTTCAGGTTCAGGGATAAGCTGATTCCCGCAGTTAGACCAAACAATGGTGTAGGCGTTGCGGTTCTTTTCCGACCTTCCCAAATTGACGAAGACTTTGCGGCGACTCTTGATCCAGAAACCTATCTGTGGTTTCCATCCGCCAAACAGATCGAGAACATACTCGAAGCTATGGACAGATCAGATGAGGAAACTTTCCAGATGCTACGGACTGAATGGAGCGGCGTCCGGCCGAGACCTCTAAAAGTGGGGGACTTCCTTTGACAGAAAAAACTAATATTATCCCGCAAGTGCTTCAAAGCCTCTTCGCTGGCCAACTGGTCAGGGTGGACACGCCAGCCGGCTCATTCGTTGGCTTTCTCAAGAATTCTAACCGTCTATTGTTGCTGGAGGATCCGAACGGTTGGCTGCTAATCAAAAATTGGATCAGCATCAAGAGGCGCCTGCCAGCGGATCTGCAGCCCCGTTTTTGTCGTGACTGCGAAGAGGCTACTGTCCATTCTACAGGATCGCAGCTCTGGGTCAGCTGCAGGCTTGTGGATGGTTGGCGGCCCATAAACAGCGAATGCGTCCTGAGGGGGAACCGGTAACCTATGCCTGTTTGTCCTGAATGTGGAAGCAAAAAGACCTGGAAGGACGGCCTACGACACGTTCAGGGCACACCAGTTCAAAGGTTTCTTTGTCGAAGCTGCGGCTACCGATTCAGCGACCCAACTTACGTCTCTAAAGACCCGGAACCAGTTCAAAATTTTCATGGATTGGCATTAAATAGGTCCTCCAGCCTACTTTCTAATCGCCAAATCTGCGTCACCCAGACAATGGGGGCGAAAAACTTGGTCAAAGTGGAACCCCGAACAGAAACGGCTCTGCGGGAGAGCACACAAGACAGCAAAGGACAAATAGTAAATTTCGCTTGGCACATGCAAAAACGTGGACTCTCAGAAGAAACAATCAAACAAAGAATCTATAGGCTTAACGTGTTAGTTAAGAAAGGCGCAGACCTACAGAACACCGAAACAGTCGACACAATCTTAGCAGTTACAAAATGGAGTAGTAAAGCAAACAAGAAAATCTTTGCTAACTGCTACAAAGCATACTGCAACTACAAAAAGATTGAATGGCAACCGCCAAAAATCACAGTAGCCAACAAAGAAGCTTTCTTGCCTTTAGATGAGGAAGTTCAACAGTTAGTTGCGGGTTGCGGAAAACGGACAGGTGTACTCCTTCAGTTACTCTTTGAAACTGGCTGCCGAATTGGCGAAGCTGCCTCTCTGAAGTGGACGGACTTAGATTTCAAACAAAGAAACTTGCGGGTTAACTGTCCAGAAAAAGGCGGAAACGCAAGAACCATTCAAGTTTCAAATGAACTGTTAGCCATGCTAAAGGACCTTAAGAAAAGAGAGGACGGCTACATCTTTAACCCAAAATCAAGAACCTTAGGCGCAACCTTTCTGAAACAGAGAAACCGACTTGCAAAGAAACTTCAGAATCCCCGACTTAAACAGATTCACTTTCACACATTAAGACACTTGAAAGCAACACAAACTTTCTACAAATCAGGCGGAGACCTTCTTAAAGTCAAATACATTCTTGGACACAAACGCCTTGACACTACAGGACGATATGCGCACTATCAGGCTTTCAGAAACGAAGAATACACGGTAAGACGACCTTTAACAAGAGAGGAAGAAGATCAGCTAATACAGGACGGCTTCCAGTATGTCCGATTTGACGAGAAACACAATGAACCAGTCTATAGAAAGCGGAAGTGAAAAAGCATGATGACAACGAAAAAAGCCTATTATCAGAGAGGATAACCCGCCTGAACTGCAGTGGTGTCAACCTTGGCGCTCATTCGACTAGCATACAGCAAACTGTCGAGTTTGCTTGATGAAAAACCGTATTTGTCTCCCAGCTGATCGATTTCTGCTGGCGTTTTACGGGAGGTTTTGCCCTTCCCGCCGCAAATAGTTAATCCAAGCTCCATCTGGTTTACTGCAGTTTTCAGAACACCCGTTAAAACGGTGGTCACGCCGGACGAGTGCCAGTCATATCCCAAGACGCAACCCAAAGCTTGAAACCAGAATGGATCCGAGACTCTCCTCAGGAACATGTCTAAGCCATACTCGTCTACGATTATTGTAACCATTTCTTTAGCGAGTTTCTGCATTCGGAAAACAAGCCATCTCGGCGCTTTACCGTAATGAAGCGGAAGCCTCGCAACCCCTGTTCTCTTCAAGGCATCACCATTCTCTAAATAAAATATGGAAAAAGAAGCTTAAAACAATCCCTCAGTTTGCATAGGGAATCTAAAGCAGATGCCCTTCCCTGTCGATTTCTTCGAACCAAATTCGGGTAGACGATATAGGATAATGATCTTCAGAGAGAACCATATTCACGGTTATAATCGGTAAGGGTGACATTCCCAAACTCTTCCGTTTTTCGTTAATTTCGCGAGCTCGCGGCTCCGTTTCCTCACTCACAACTATAGCGTCAATTCGTCTCTCTGACAAGGTGATTCCATAAGCATCGTCTAAGGGCATGATTTCCGCCCTTTCCAAAACCCCGTTCTTTTTCAACAACTTTTCTAAATCCTCAAGGCGCTTAGCATAGGGCACGATTCTGTGAGGCTTACTCATTTTCTCAACAAAATCGTCTGAACACAAACCTATGAGAACACGGTTTCCAACCTTGAAGGCCTTCATAAGTAGGACTCGGTGACCCCAGTGAAACAGGTCAAAGGTCCCGCCCACAGCCACGGTCTCAAACCTTTTCTCCACGATGTTTCATCACCCAATCCGTGTGCCTTGAAAACCAATATTCAGTATAATAATATTTTCACCAAACAAAAACTTCTTGAAATCTCAAAAAACACCTTCTACTTTGTTCTCGTCATTTTTTCAGTGTGTGACCTATAACATCTTTTCCAGTGTAAAATAGGATACCTAGACAAGCGAGTGCGATTCCGCTTATGTAGAACATCAATTGAATAAGGATGAAAATTGGCTCACTGAATGTACTAGATAAATAGACGCCAACATCAGTGTATGTTGTCACCAATCCAATCAGCAGCATAATCAAACCAGGGACTAACAGAGACAAACTAAACGCCGTCTTTGGAAGTTCCTGTTTCAAGCTATGAATCCTAACATCTTTTGGCACAATTGAGGGAATGGCTGTTGCCGCTGCCCGAATCAACGGAGGCGTAACAAGAAGGACGAAGGGAAGCATAGTAACAAACCACCAGATTGTGAGACCAATCGAAAGAAAAGTCAAATCCGCTACCTGCATGTCAAGTGCACCTAAATAAAGGGTTTTAAAGACAAAAATATACAAGAAAGCAACTATTAGATTAGCAACTGTAAGGGTAACATTTGAAGCTAAGATGAACCGCCCCCAATTGAATTTTTTTCGTAAAATGTAACCGAATAAATAGAACGCTATGAAATTTCCTGGCACCGCTGCGAGATAACTTCCGGGGTAAAGATACCCATGTTTTACAGAATCGGCGATCAAAGTACCCATGGCTGCGCCAATTCCAGCAGGCATCGGACCAAATATAACAGCAAAAAACGCGGGTATAATCACTGCGGGTCTAAATTGACCAAAACCCCAAGGAGAAGGAATGTACGCTGTAGCAAAAGAGCCAACAGCATACAGAGCTGCACACATAATCGTTGCCACTGTTAAAAGTGACTTGCGTTGTCCATTTTCAATTGTCGTCATACCAAGCATTTTTCTTTTTTCCTCAGGGTTTACGAAACTTTTTCGTCAAATAAGGATTTCGTATGGTTTATTTGAACACGTACAACCTCTTTATATTCTTTGAACATACATTTTTATTCAGACAGAAAAATTTAATTGCTCAAGTGCCAAACTTTACTAATCTTATGTGGTGATTCTACGTGAAGTATAAGATTGAGATCGAACGCGGGGGATGCACCGCCTGCGGCACGTGCTACAGCATAGACCCATCTCACTTTGAACCGGACGAAGAAGAAAAATCAACCGTGATTGGGGGAGAAACTGATGCCAATGCATCGTCGGGAGTCTTCGATGATGATGAGATTGAAAACGCCAGAGAGGCGGAAGATTCTTGTCCCGTATCCGTAATTACTGTAACCGAATTGTAAGCATCTAAGTCTGAGCTAAAGTTCAATTTCTTTTCCTTTTACTCGCCAGAACAAAATGCTAAGTCGCGAATGGCGAAAATAGCGTAAAGTTTAAGGGTTTGCAGACGGTTTTCCCTTTAAATACTTGTCTAGCTTGAGGAATGAATAGTTGAGTTCTGAAGAAACGTTGGTAGAGAAGAAAACCAAGGTTCTCATAAAACTTCGTGGTTACAAGCTACTGAAAAAGGAAGAGATAAAGAACGCCATCAGCTTCAACGTTAAAATGAAAGATGGCAATAAGGCGATTATCTGGGCTGTTACCACCGACGGAACAGTGGGAGTCGCATACGTTACGCAACTCAAAAAAGCCATGGACGACGCCAAAGTTGAAAAAGGAATCGTCACTACCATCGGAAAGTACACTCACACCGCTAAGACCCGCTCTAAACAAAACGGAATAGAACTGATTCCCAAAATCTTTCCATCCTTTAAAATTTTCGACCACGATTTTGTGTCGAAACATGAACTTCTCACACCTGAGGAAAAGGAAGAAATTCTGGAAAAATATAAAATGCAACCTTACCAGTTGCCCCGGATCAACGCTTACGACCCAGCCATCATAGCTGTGGGCGGCAATCCGGGAGACATAGTTAGGGTCATTAGAAAAAGTCAGACTGCGGGAAAGTACGTTGCCTACAGATATATTGTATAGAACAAAATTTTTCGGCTTGATCGGGTAGAAAAGAACTTCGTTTCTGTAATTCATAAATCAGAATACCGGTTATTCGCCCTGACGTTAGTGGCAATAATAGGTAAAGGGGTATGTTCTACGTTTAACATTCTAGCTCAGAAATGTTTTTAGGTGTAGCTTTATTCACAAACTACAACTTTCCAAAAGTGAAGACGAATGGACATAACAATACTATTAATTGCTTTAGGATTGGCAATGGACTCGTTTTCAGTAGCCATAGCAAATGGATTGGCAACTAAAACATTCAAAATCACTAAAGCCCTCAAAATATCTGCCTTCTTCGGATTCTTTCAGGCATTCATGCCCATCATTGGATGGTACGCTGGCGTACATATTCTAGATTTAATTTCAGATTATGATCATTGGGTAGCTTTTTTTCTTCTAACTTTTATTGGTTCCAGAATGATTTACGAGTCCATCAGAAAGGAATCCAGTAGACTCGTCAGCTCTCTCAGCATCAAAGTACTGCTAATATTATTTATTTATTAGTATAGTTGTTGTCATTTTCTATCGGATTAGGGCTTTCTCTTTTTGTTATCCAATAAAAAACATTCTACAATTATCAAAATATTATTATTTATTTTCCTACGAAGAGTCTCTAATCATAGATGGCTTTAGAAGTAATTCCGAAATCGGAAAAACTACTAAAGACTCTTCGCAGAACCAATGTAAGCCGACTTACATTACCCAAAGGTAATTATTCGGCGACGAATACTAAAACCACAAATTAGGTCTCTTTGCTGAAAAGCGACCCAGAACTCCAAGAAGATGTCTGCCGGCAGACATTAACTCCCGAGCATGTTAAAGCAATTATGCGTGGTTCCAGAGCCAACATAACTGTAATTTTATCGCGTCTAATTTTTACGTCCTTTATCATTCCCAAATCAACTAAACTACCATTTATTGCAGGATGCTTCACCTTTGCCAGCAATTGACGCACATTTTCCTCTGAAATCTTCCTACCCCCATCCTTTTCCTTCTATGTTTTTGATCGATAATTACTTATAAGTTTTCTTAATGGAATAAATCTTCTCTCAGGGTATATTGAACTTCAGGCCAATTTTCTCTAGTACAAGAGGGCGTGTACAGACTTCATTGTATACACACAGGGCATTCTATATACAGATTCAAATGTGGATCTAATATTTCTCAAGTTCGAGGAGTCGAATAAGATTCTTAAGATAAACATGCTTATTTTGAACCGAAAAGCCGTGTTCGTTCAATGTATTTTTCCAACTCCTTTTTATATAATCACTTGCCAAATCACATTCTAAAAGAAATAAAACCTTGATGTAAAAAGGTTCTTTGGTTAGATCGAATTCATTGTAATCCAATATGAAGAATTTTCCCCGTTTCTTTAGGGCTTTATTAGCGTTTTCTATGATTTTAATTCGATCCTCTTGCTTAAATCCGTGTAGAGCGAATGAGATAAATACCTTATCAAATTCATTCTCAAAAGGAAGATCCTTCTCTATCCTTAACTCAATTAATTTTAGGTTATCATGATGATAAGATTTCTCCTGAAATTGCTTTTTCATCTCCTCACCTACCTCTAATCCAATGACCTTGCCTTCTTTTAGATAATCGTACATCAGAAGATCGTTCCTCCCTGTGCCAGCCCCCATATCCAAGATTCTGTCGTTTGGTTGAATATTCATCTTGGATATCACGTCTTTCATGAAATTTTTATAAAATCCAACAGTGACCAGATCTAGTAAGGTATCATAGTGTTTAGCCAAAAATCCCCTAACCTCAACGTAAGACTCAGTACCATGCAGCAAACCTGCTTTTTTCAATACTTTCTTGAAATTTTCTATAGTGTAGGGAAGCAAAATTATTACCACTAATTCTTGATAAATTTCATTCAACCTAACAAAATTCTTTTTCTCCTTATTTTCTTTTCTTATCCAAAAATTGACAGATTTGTTTTAGTCTTTCTGCGGTTAGCTCAGATAACATGCCAATTTGCTCTAAAGGTAAATAATGACTAATTGACTCATCAAAAAAGATTTGCGCTGATGCTGGAAACTCTGAGTCTTGCTCCGTCAAAACAATTGTCAGTGGTACTAGAGGAAGCTAAAAATCCTTATCAAATATTTTTGAAACTTTTGGGAATAGTTTCATGCTCGAGGCGCATGTTATTTTTGTTATTAACCGCTCCATGATCAGTCAGGCGTTAGATAATCAACATTTGCGGCAGCCCGCTAAAGAAATGTCGTTGGTGAAGAAGTCTAAGAAGTGGCAGCTATGGATTAGCGATGATGGATAATCTATGGAAAAATGTGCTATCGCACAAAATTTATATATTGCACTGAAACATTCTAACTCTCCCGAAAAAGGAGATTTATGGTTGAAGGACGAAGAACTAGAAAGGATAAGACAGAAGAAGCTGAGGCAACTGATGGAAAAAGTCACTGAACCCCAAAAGAAATCAGTTCCGAATAAACCAGTCGACTTAACCGATGCCAGCTTCACAGGGGCTGTTCAGAATCATCCCCTAGTGGTGGTTGACTGTTGGGCGCCGTGGTGTGGTCCATGCCGTTATGTCTCCCCTATCGTAGAGGAGATTGCGCGAGACTACGCTGGCAGAATCTTCTTTGGAAAACTGAACATTGACGAGAATCGTGAGGTCGCCGCGCAGTACGGAATCATGAGTATACCAACGCTATTGGTGTTCAAGGATAGGAAACTTGTGGACAGGATCGTCGGTGCCATGCCTAGACAAATGTTGGAACCGAAGATAACACGCTACCTTTAGCGCGTTTTCTTATGAGGCTCTTGTAGATAAATGAACTTTTTCAAGATAGCCCTTTTGGTAATGCGGTTAACAAAGATGATTGTTTAGATAAAGATCGATTATGATCGGTGCACTTGCTGTAAGGAATGCGTTAAAGCCTGTAGTTACGGCGTCTTAGAATGGTTTGAGGACATGCCCATCGTTGTGAATCCTAGCAGTTGTGTGGTGTGTTTGGAATGTAAAAAGAGTTGTCCTGTTAACGCGATAAGTGTGAAAGAAAATAGTAGGTAATGCCAAGGTGATGCAGGAAAAATGAAAAGTGATTTAGAGAGGTGGCTAGAAGAAGTTGGTGAAAGATTTTTGAGAGAAGTAGGGATTAGAAAGGGTCAGATCGTCTTGGATTTTGGATGCGGTTCAGGCGAGTATACGATCCCTGCTGCGAGAATCGTCGGAGAAGAAGGGAGAGTTTATGCTTTAGACAAAGACAAGGGAGATCTGGACAAGTTGATGGAAAGGGCTGAGTCAGAAGGGTTAGAAAACATAGAGAGGATGGAAACATCCGGAGAATTAAAAATTGACCTGGAAGACGAGTCTGTTGATGCGGTTCTGCTTTACGACATTTTCTGGTATTTTCCATTAACCGATCCAAGGTTACCAAAATTGCTTGATGAAGTTTACAGAGTCACAAGGTCAGATGCTTTGATTTCAGTTTACCCTAAACATATAGACTCAGAACAGCTCAAAAATAAAATACAGAGTGTTGGTTTTCGTTTAAAGGATAAATATTCTGGGACGCTTATCCATCAAGGCAGGCTTGAAACACATCAGGTTGTGCTGAATTTCGTGAAAAGCAAAAGAGGAGGGAGATAACAAAAGAAAAACGGGACAAGCTTGAAGGGCGTATTAAGTTTTAGTAAAAATTGATACTGAAATAACAGTTTTTGTAAGGGTAAAGGTGATAAGATGAATGACAAAGATATTGTATCTGATCTAAAAGCTTTGGGAAGCGTGTTGGAAAGCTTTATTCCATACTTTTGGATAAGCACGGAAAGGTGATAGATGGCTTGCATCGTTTTGCAGCGGACGAAGATTGGCCTAGGATAAAACCTGAACATATAGTGACGGAGAAAGACAGGCTGTTGGCGAGGCTGGTAAGCAACGTCTGCAGACGACGGGTTTCGAAACAGGAAAAGCAAGAATTTCTAGAAAAGCTGGGGGAAATCTACCTGGGCGAAGGGATCAAGCGTGGAGAGATAGCCCACAAGATAGCCGAAAAGACTGGAATGAGCTACAGGTGGGTTATTAAACATCTTCCAAAAAATTTAGGTGATTAATCCTTACGGCAATGAATCTGCGATTAGCCCAATGTTCTTTAATACAGCTTCGACATCGGCTAGGGCTTCCTTAGCCTGTTCAGCGCGAACCATAAGGCGAGGCTTTTGCACATGGATAATATGCACCACGATTGCCGATTGATCCAGCAAAGAAAACAGAGTTGAATCATTAGGTGGTCTAATTTTAGTAGCTATAGGACTGAAAATACTCCTTGAACACCTAGGAATCATTTAGCATCCTCAACTCTTCACAAAAATGCCAAAACACTCTCTGAGCCTCTGTAATACCGTAACTTCTTACTACAGCTTACGGCTCAAAAAGAAAAGTTATGTTGTGTCGCCGCGCGTGAATTGGAAGAAATTTTGATATATTCTTTTTGTTGTAATATGTCTTCTAAGGAAACACAGTATTTTAGGCATAGATATACAGAAGAAGAGTACTGAACTGGATTAGCGAGGAATTGTATTGAAAAGTAGTGCGGTGCAAACACTTTGGGAACGTAGAGACCGTTTACGTATAATGGCGGAAATAATGGAAGTAGCGAAAGGAAGCCAACTTAAGACTCGGATCATGTATAAAGTAAATTTGAGTTTTAGCCAAGTGAACGCGTATCTTTCCTTCCTAATTGAAATGGGTTTCCTTAGAGTCCGCGTAGAGAATGGAAAGAAGCTTTACGAAACAACTGCTAAAGGTAAGCTTTACATCAAAAATTACATTGAAATGTCAAACCTTCTGAAATCACAAGACCATGCTGACGCCCAAAATTTATTGAGATGAGTCCTCATGGAAATTCCAAATCAAAAAGATTATAACATCTTCACGGCGTTGCTTGAAACCATCCATAAGAAAGACCGCGGAAGACTCCAGTTTGCTAAATGCCAAAAATGTGGACGCTTGACACCCTTCAGGCTAATTTCTGTAACCAGTTTTAAGGTTAAATGTAAAAAATGTGGAAATAGTGTTCCAATAGGAACAGAAACTAAATTCTGAAAAAAAGGAAAAGTAGCCTAACTAAGACACTTCCATTTAAAGAAAATACACCGTGTAACATTAGCTTATCTCTTAAACAAGCAATCACAGAAACCAGTTAACTGCATGTAGAAAAACCCAGCGCTCCTACTCAAGTATATTAAAGTAATGATCATTCTTCAAATGCTTGTACACAAGTTTATAAGTAACTTTAAGGTAAACATTCCAGAGTTAGTGTTCTGACGAAACTAATTCTCTTAACGAATAGGAGGTGCGATCCGAATGTCTTATGGAAGGCCAAGAGAAATGCACGATGCAGTCTGTGCTGAATGTGGACAAAAATGTCAAGTTCCATTCAAACCTGATTCTAGCAGACCTGTATACTGCCGAGAATGTTATGCTAAACGAAGACCCCCGAGAAGAGATAGATATTAAGCTAATCAGCTAGCATCTATTCACTATTCATTCTTTTTTTATATCCTTTTTTTGTCACACACCCGCATGTGGAGTATGAATGTTTGGTTACCAGTATCAAAAAAGAAGAGGTTCAGCTGATTACTTTCAACCCAGCTTTCGTATATTCTTTCCAGTTCTTCCAAGGAAGGAGTTTACTTCTCAAGTCTCAAGTACCATTTGAAATAATACACTATTTAATGGTGATTTAATCCTGATATGTAACAGAAAAAGATGGAAGATTAGTTTCGAATATCTTTTGTTTCTACTTCTCTTCTCCCTCTTTCGGAGGCCACTTCTCTTTCAGAAGTTTCGCTATTCCAGAAGAATCCCTTGAACCGACTATAACACGCCAATCAGGCAAACCAACGTTCTTCAGTTCGTCTTCTGTCTCTCCGCTTAGCCTAGCGGCCATGCCGGGTATAATTAGGTACTTATGCTTAACATTCTCTGCTACTCCTGAGTTCTTAACAGCCTCTGCGATTGTTTCTGCTGTGAGGTACCTCCCAGCTACGGCGCTTTCGACGCTGATCCCTTCAGTGTCAGCTACAATTAGGTAATAGTTGCCGCCAAATTTCTTAAGGTCAGACTCAACCGTGAAGTATGTTAGGGCATAATTTGTGGTCAGCATCACCGGCGACATCTCATCAGGCTTACCAAATGCATACAATTGTGCATCAACCGAAACTGGCTTCCTAGGGTCTGTATAAATGTTGAATCTCCATATGACGTTTGGTAATTGAACCCATCCATCTATGCTACGCATTATCAGTATGTCAGCATATCTGGAGACTAGCATAGAAGCAACGTATGCTTCATTCCACGCCAGCATCTCCTTTGAACCTTTCTCGCCGAACCACGCTGTGATGGGCGCCCCTATAAGCGGGAAGCCAAATAGCTCGTCCCCACCTTTGCACGCATTTCTTCTCACCATGGTGAAGTTGTTGAGGGTGTCTGATAATCCCTCATTAGAAAATGTTCCTGGGTCGAGCACCAAGTCCTCAACCCCATACTCGATCAGGGTCTTAGATAGAGATCTCAGAAGATCGAGGTCGTTCGGGGCAAAGATAGCTAAAGGGCAGTCGTACATCAACGCCAGATCAGCCATTTCTTTCCAATTGTCCTTTGTTGCAGCGTAAATTAGTGGCTTCCTTCCTGAAGCCGCGATTAATCCAGCCTCCATAACGCTAGGGTCGAACGCGCATAAAATCAGCGGCAGGTCCGTGGCTTTGGTAACTTCCTCCACAGCTGACCTGAAGGTTGTTGGATCATTTGACGTTGACCTGACGGCTATCATATCGAGCTTAAGATCTCTTCCAATGTAATTGTACAGGAAATTCTCAACTTTTTTCGCCCGATCTATGATTGCTTCCTCTCCGGGGAATCTAGCGTGTAGTGGCATCTCGTCGGTTACATCAAAGGCTATGGGCGCTGGGTTGTGGTAGGTGAACTCGTGGCGGTACATGACAAGTTTGCCGCCTATTT
>Ga0315538_1001954_pt1 | contig 11882 bp, 10 predicted proteins | sample SalMarSW160230MG_2_FD_203834 | JGI IMG/M metagenome (GOLD analysis project Ga0315538, IMG submission 203834) | Salt marsh sediment microbial communities from the Plum Island Ecosystem LTER, Massachusetts, United States - Salt Marsh Sediment SW1601-230 ...
CCGAGTATCGACTATCTCAAAGGACCTGCCTTTGGCGATATCTTGCCCGCTGTCACCGAGTATCGTGAATGTGCCTTCAATGCTGTCTCCATGGCCTCGCAGTTCGAGTTGGACTAATATGGATTTGTCGTTCTCTGTCACGTAACCCTGCCACTTGCCGGCCAGGCCGGACCTGTTCACGCAGCCGCCCGCCACCAGAACAACACCGGTTACAAACAATTGCGCAACGATTCTCATAAGGGCCTCCTTACTCCTTCTAAGCGCTTTCACTAACCATACTCCTCATTATAAACCAATTCGCCCGCCACGTCAACGGCCTAACGCGGCTAAGGCCCTTGTGAGCGCAGCGAAGCGGAACCGAGGAATCTGATTTTCCTTTGGCGGCAACTGCGGATTTGGGTTTATTGAATGATTCCGCGTGTGCAAACAAGTTGCACACCCTACAAGCTACAAGCATAAAAATAGAAATAGCGCCCATCCTAAAGTCTATTTTTCCATGCAGGAGGTAGTTCATCCTTATAAGAAAAAAGTTGGACATTTCCACAGTAAGAACATGTAAATACTTTCATTCTCCGACTACCAGTAGGATTAAATCCAAAATTTCGAGTTCTCGTAAGATTATTGTTCACAATCAATTCGTATTTCCCTCTTCCACACACCTTGCACGTTCGTTTAGTATTTAAATCGATCAAGTCTGCATTCAAATCAATTATTGACAGAATTTTATCGATCTCTTCGAGCAGAGCGCCTGCATCAGGCAAGCAATTTTCTTCGTCTTCGACTATACATTTCTCGAAGAGTTTATTTGCAAAATTGATGGCTCGTGAATCTGGAAACATTTTTTCTACGTTAAACTGCTTTTTGTTAAAATACCAAAATTGAAGAATTCTCTTTCCAGATATCATTGACCATAACACTTTTCCCAAAGAGAACACGTCAAAACTGGGTTTCACTTCTTCAATCCGAATTCCCATTGCCCAAGGAGGCATCCAGTCACGACTGCCGACATTTTCATATGTTTCCGAAATCTTTGTGTGTTCGTCATCTATAAAGTAAACCAAACCAAAATCACCCAGGATCAGGTCTTTGTTAGAATTTAAAAATATATTTTGAGGTTTTATATCTCTGTGAACGTAACCTTTCTTATGTAATGTTGCAACTGCTTCAACTAAAGGTCGAATTGCTTTTATCGCCTCTAATAGATTGCCCTTGAACATATCTATTTTATCTGCCAGCGTGCCATTTGGGTAAAATTTGGAGACATACCAACTCAAATCGGTATCAATCTCTAACATTTTTATAAGATTTGGATGAAGATTTTCAAACATAGCGTTAATTTCGCGACTCATTCTTTCAGCAGCTAAGCTAGCATCTCTTGCGTTTGCAGGTGTATGTAAAACTTTTAGGGCTCCGTTCTGAGAAGGGTCTTTACTCTTTATTATTTCCAGTAAAGAGTTAGAAAATTTTTCATAAGACTCATCTCGAGTTTGTTTGTAGGTAACTGCTGCAGTAAGGTTCCCAAGTGAGTCGATAAGGGTTGATTAAATATTCGAATTCACATCTAGTTTAAATACGCGATAGACTTTTCCCTGCCCCCCTTCACCAAGAGTTTTGATAACCTTCCATTTCTTTTTATAATCCATGTTTTCCTCCGTTCAGAAAAATTTCGTTACCACACCATTTTAACAATTGCCTGCTCTACCAGGTATAACACGCATTTATTTTACACCTACCAATGATTATACAGTCTGTGTAAAACGCCAACTCTCTCGCCCTCAGCTTATCCAGTGATGTCATCGCCAAAGTGTTCTGGCGATGCACCGCCCCAGTTGCTCTCCCTCATGTTGCTGATTTACAATTATACCCTTTTGGTCTGGATATACGACATTTATTTCGCGGCTCAATTCAGTATTCAATGAATCCGTTAATGGCAATTTTCTCACCATAATTGTTCAAACGGTTTCCGCAGGGCAAACTGGCAGGGTTTGCCCGCCTGCCCGCCGAGAATCCTCAATCCCGGCTTCGCCGACATTCCCCGACCTTCAATGTAAATAAAATACCGTCCCCATTATTGCACTATTGCCATTATTCATTACAGCAAGGGGGGCGATCAGGGAATAAATCCCCATTACTCAACTTTCAACACTTCCTTTATCGCTTTTTTCAGGGTATTCTTGGGCAGTGCGCCTATCGCCATTTGCGGTTTGCCATTTAGCGGTATAAAAAGCATACTGGGGATGCTCTGAATGCCGAAAGCGGCCGCTAATTGCTGCTGAGCTTGTGTGTCCACTCTGTAAATATTGAGCTTGCCCTGGTATTCTTGGGCAAGTTCCCGCAAAACAGGTTCTACCATTTTACACGGCCCACACCAATCCGCATAAAAATCAATAATGCAGGGCAGTTCGCCTTCAAACTTCCATTCTTTGTTTTGCTCATAGTTAAAAACTTTTTGTAAAAAGCTGTCTTTCGTCAAGGATTCCATGAGACCACTCCTGTTTTCTTTAAGCGCGTTTGCATTCGAACCCGATACGCTGCTAATGTGGGCAATGTTCGAGCTTTCCGGTTTCTCTTTTGCCTTCGGCGAAAATGCTGAGGCCAGTAAAGCTCCCATCACCGCCCCGTAGATTGCACCGCGGTATGGATTCGCCGTCAGTGGGCAGACGCCGGAGGAACACTTGCCGAAATAACCAAGCACAGCGCCGATTAACCCTCCGAACACCACACCCAAAAAAACCATGGTAATCATAACTTAATCCTTCTCTATAGTCTATCCTTCATCAGTAGTATCTATCCGGATAATGTCTGGTCAATTGTGCCGCTAATCCTATCTTATGCCAAAATACCCGAATTCGCCCATCGATGCAAGCCCTTCCAGCAGGATTTCCTGTCTAAGCCGATTTGCTGCAATGGGCATTCTTTTTTACTTTCCAAAGCTTACCGCTACTGCTACGATAAACTCCGGCCCGCCAGAGTCGGGCTGATAAAAATAGCCGAGCGTTGCGCTTCAAATTAAAAACGAACATATTTAAGAGTTATAAGTTTTGAGTTGTGGGTTGTAGGTTATGCCCTCTGGCTGTACGCTGTACGCTATACGCTAAATTCAGAGACAGTACGATGTTGATGTTGATTCTTCTTGTAGCGGTCGTTGCATTCATATTAGCTTACGTATTTTACGGCCGGTTTCTAGCGAATTATTACGAATTAGACGACAGCAAGCCGACGCCGAGCCATACGGACTACGACGGAGTTGACCGCGTGCCGGCCCACAAGGCGGTGCTGTTGGGCCATCACTTTTCTTCGATAGCCGGTGCGGCCCCGATAGTAGGCCCGATTATTGCAGGCGCGGCGTTCGGCTGGCTTCCGGTATTACTTTGGGTTATTTTAGGTTCGATTTTTATCGGCGGGGTACACGACTTCTCGGCGCTGGTGGCATCGATTCGGCATAAGGGCAGGTCAATCGCCGAGGTCGCCAGGGAGTATATGTCCCCGCTGGCCTACAAACTGCTGCTGATATTCATCTGGCTGGCGCTGGTTTATGTGCTGACGGTCTTTGCGGATTTGACGGCGAGCACGTTCGTCGAGGACGGCGGCGTTGCAAGCTCGTCGCTTATGTTCATAGTATTGGCGATTCTCTTCGGGCTGTCGATTAACAGGTTCAGGGTTCCTCTATTACGGGCCTCCCTGGTTTTTGTCCCGCTGGTGTTCGTCGCCGTCTGGGCGGGGCACAAACTGCCGATTCGGGCGGATGTGGTGCCGGCTCTAATCGGCGGCGACCCTAAGAAGACCTGGTCGATGGTGCTGATTTTCTACTGCTTTCTGGCCTCGACAACGCCGGTGTGGATTCTGCTGCAGCCGAGGGATTACCTGTCGAGCTACCTGCTGTACGCCTCGATATTAGGCGGGTTTTTAGGCATACTCTTCGGCGGCTTCAGCGTGCAGTACCCTGCCTATATCGGCTGGAATGCGCCGCAGATGGGCTCGCTGTTCCCGATTCTGTTCATCTCGGTGGCGTGCGGGGCATGCTCGGGATTTCATTCAATCGTCGCCTCGGGAACAACATCAAAACAGCTCAACAAGCAGACGGACGCAAAGCTCATCGGCTACGGTGCGATGCTGATCGAGGGGGTGGTGGCGGTGGTGGCGCTGATGACCGTGGCGATGCTCGCAAAGGACAGCGCCCTTGCGAAAGAGCCGCCCTTGGTAGTGTACGGCAATGGGATGGGTAATTTTCTCGCGGCCCTGGGCGTGCCGAAAGAGCTTGGCTTTTCCTTCGGGCTGCTCGCACTGTCGGCATTTATCCTAACGACGCTTGATACCGCCACCCGGTTGGGCAGGTACATATTCGAGGAGTTTTTCAATTTCAAGGGGACGCACTGGCGGTACATTTCGACGGTCGCTACGCTGGCGCTGCCGGCAATCTTCGTGCTGATTACGCTAAAGGACCCCGTTACGGGCAATCCCATCCCCGCCTGGAAGGCAATTTGGCCTGCCTTCGGCGCCAGCAACCAGCTTTTGGCCGGCTTGGTACTGCTGGTAATCGCCGTCTGGCTGAAAAAGACGGGCAAGAAGGTGGGTTTCATCCTCTGGCCAATGCTGTTTATGAATGTAATGACACTGTGGGGATTGGTAACACTGCTGGTGCGGTCGGGATTGTCAACGGTGGGGCTAATCGCCGGGGTACTGCTTGTCATGGCGGCAATAGTAATTGTCGAGGCGATCAGGACGATGCGCGGTGTTATAACCGCATAAACACCGGCAGTGCGCCGGTGGGTGTTTCTTACTCAGTTACCGCAGGGCCGGTGCGGGCCGGCTGGGTGGCCGTGGGCTCTATGCGAAACCGCGCCTGGGCGGGGGGTTTACTGAGCCGAATCTCGTCTTTGCGAACAAACTCCTGCGGGAAATTGTAGATAAGCTCCCTCCTGAGGTCTGTTTTTGTCGTATCCCTGTCGCTGTCGTCAATTTCAAGTATCACGTGGTATCGCATATTCTCGTAGGCGCGTCTGGCCTGGGGGGTGGCCTTTATGGTAACCGGGCCCATTACGACGTCCGGGTTTGTCAGCTTGACCCCGTACCTGCCCTGGAGCGTGGCGCTCAATGAGAATCCGAGCCGGACGTTCGTGATGGTATATTCCTGGAGACGGTCCGGCTCTTTCGGGGTGCTGATTTTGACGGTGACGAGGGCCTGCCTGATATGGTTGGGGGCAAGCTCGACGTATGGGGTCTTCTCGATGGGGCTGAGCCGGGCCTGCTCAATCTCCCTGCGGCTCAATCGTACCTTGGCGACGAGGGCGCCGCCGCCGCGGTCGGCGGGGACTGGGGCATCGATAGTAGGCGGCTCGCTGGTCGCGCCGGCAATAATGTTCTGGTTCTCATCGACGCACCTGACGACAAGAGTTTTTTTCTCGAGAGCGACGACGGTAACGGTAACGGCGTTCGGCTCAGCCAGGTCAACGGTAAGGCCGAGCCGCCTTATTTTGTCGCTTCTTCTTGCAAAGCCGGCGACATCGAGGGCATATTCGCCCGGCTTAGTCATCTGTTCGTGCTCGGGATTCAGGAAAAACTCCGGCACGAACGAGCCGTCGTTGAGTTTTGCCCTGGCATCCGCGATTTTTCTTACCGAGCCGGTAAGAACGAGTTTTTTAAGCGGGACGGTCGCCTGGCCGGCGAAGCTGACCCAGAGACCGGGGCTGAGACGCTTTGCAACGCTGACCCTGGCGTTGGAAACGGTATATTGGTCGTCGAGGGCGAGGTCGGCCCAGACCCAGATAAGGACAGTGAGGAACAAGGTAATGAGTATTTTGCCAAAATTTAATCTTCTTTTCATATCGATGAACGGCTCAGTCAAAAACGGGCCGACGGGCCGGAAGGCCGCCGTGCAAATAAATTAAATGTCCTGCAGGACAAATCAGGCATTATGCTTTTTAATCTTACCCACAACCGATGTTACCGCAGGGTTAGCAATTTCGTGCATAGCGGTAATCAGGCGCCTTCTCAACAGGGAGGCGTCAAGGTCTCTGACGAGCCGGCCGTCCTCTGTGACGGAGATGGTGCCTGTCTCTTCACTTACGACCACACAGACAGCGTCTGAGCCGGTGGTTATCCCGATGGCTGCGCGGTGCCTGGAGCCGAGCTGTGTACCGGCGACGGTTCCCGCCTCGGCAAGCGGCAACTGGACGTTCGCCGCGAGGATTCTGTCGGCGCGTACAATGGCGGCCATGTCGTGCAGAGGGGTTCCCGGATAGAAGATGGTCTTGAGCAGCTCGGCTGAGACCCGTGCGTCGATTCTGACGCCGGTTTCGACAAGCTCGCCGAGGGCAACCTGCTTCTCGATGACGATGATGGCGCCGGTCTTCGTTTTTGCAAAGTACGTTATGGCGGCGACAAGCTCTTCGACGGTCCTGGCGAGGTGCTGCGAGGAACCGGCGAGGAACCTCGGCTGGCCGATTTTTATAAGGGCCCTTCTGACTTCGGGCTGAAATGCGGCAACGGCGATGATGAGCACGACGATGAGAAAGCCCTTGAAAAGATACTCGATCCGCTCGAACTGAGAACGCTCGGAAATCAGGTTGAGTATGAGCACGCCGGCAATAAGAATGAAGATAACACCCCTGAACAGACGCTCACCCCGCGTACCTTCCAGGAAATCGACGGCCCAATAGACGATAAGACCTATTAGAAGCAACTCAATGGCAACGACCCACCAGGGATTTTGCGCTACCCGGTAGAAGTAGTTGATGAGCGTTTCCACTGTTCAAATCCTTTTGAAGGCATATCGGCACAACGCAAAGGCAGTTGTGCACTCATCCGCCGACTCAGGGCATTCTCATTTCGTTGAGTTTGCTCGGCCTATCCAGCAGCAGCACCCGGTCGATGTCCTGCATCATTTGCTGATTGTTGACTCTCAGGGTTTCGACGTGCCTTCGGTTGCCCTCGGCGGTTGTTTCGCCGGGCTGGCTAAAGAAGGCACAGCCGGTGCAGTACAGCAACAGCACAGAAAGAAAAACACCTAGAACGGTCAGGACCGAAACTCTTTTCATCATATTTTCCCTTTTGCAACCCGGTAAGCCGGCTGAGTTTGAGCCAGTGCAGTTGAACAGGCAGCCGGCAGACATAACATACGCAAGCCAAATCATCACCCCACTGACTTATTACCATTATAGCGACGGCGGTACGGCTTGTCAATGCAAAAATCGTCCGATTGCGTGCTAATTATGCCAGGGCCGGGGCCTTTGGGCGGGTATGTGAGGAGAATACTTGGCGCATCTGCGGCTTTTAGCATATAATCAGGACATGCTTCAACCATTGAGATGTACGAGGGGGGGGAATGAAAAATCAGGAGGCGGCTATGAAGACAAGTAGAGTAAGTCGGGTTGTGCAGATTTTGATGACTTTGCAGGCCCGCAGGGGCTACAGGGCCAGCGACCTTTCGAGGATGTTCGGCACGAGCAGACGAACGATTTTCCGGGATTTGAAGGAGCTGGCAAATATCGGCGTGCCGTACAGATACGATGCAAAAACCAGGGGCTACAGCATCGACCCGGAGTTTTTTCTGCCGCCAATCAACCTGAGCGTGCGCGAGGCGCTGAGCATTCTTATGTTGGTGCATAAGGTGCGCAATCAGGTCCAGCTTCCGTTCAAACGCTCGGCGTTACTGGCGGCACTAAAGATAGAGAGCGGGCTGCCGATCAAAATGAGGCGGTATTGTAACGGGGTTTTGCGGGGCATCTCCACCAAGGCCGGCGCACAGGCGCCGACAAATACCCTGGACCGCACGTTTTCCACCCTGCAGAAGGCGATGACCGAGAAGTGCAAGATTCACATGCGCTACAACTCGCTGTTCGAGGCCCGGCCAATCGAGCTTCAGCTATGTCCCTACCATCTGCTGTACAATCAGCGGGCGTGGTATGTCCTGGGCCTGTCAAGCAAACACGGGATGGTGCGAACATTTAAGCTGAACCGGATAGAGCAGTTGGAGGCCCTGAAGCAGCGCTTCTGCGACGGGGACGAATTTGATGTGTACGAATACTTGGGCCGGGCTTGGTCGATGATACCGGAGGGTAGGATTTACAACGTGAGGCTGCGTTTTTCGCCGAAGGTGGCAAACAACGTGTCGGAGGTCCAGTGGCACAGCACGCAGAAGGTAACGCGAAACGAAGACGGCTCGGCAACGCTGGATTTCAGGGTCGATGGGCTGGGAGAGATAACGTGGTGGGTGCTGGGCTACGGCGACCAGATACAGGTTCTGGCGCCGCGTGTCCTGCGACAGCGCGTTACCGAAGTGGCGGAAAATATAATCCGGCTGAACAGGAAACTTTAAAACCCTGTGAATAAATGGCTGGTTTGGCTGTTACAAACCGGACTTTATTAGAGAGTGGAAAACGCAGGTCGCCGGTCTTGTCTAAAATACAGCATCATCCAACAGGGAACCTAACAGCGATTAAACCTGTTCGTGCACAGGAAACACTTCGCTAAAGTCGAGCAACTTCAACAGGTTAGCCGTCAAACCCAAAAGAAGGGCTAACAATCTAACAGACCCTACTATGACTACTACTAATTATAAAGATAGATAGAAACAGTATAACGAGAAACAGAATAAGACTAAGTTAATATCCTAGGCCCAAAGGCATTTTGGAAAGGTGAAGTTTTCAGAAAAAGAGGTTGTCGCCAGCGGGCTTTTAAGATAAGCTGTCAATTTGTGGCCTTGTTAATATGGCAGGCGGAAAACTTAGGAAGAACAGAGGTGCATTATGAAGGTACAATTTAACAGAGAGGCGCTCTCGGATGCGTTGGGCCTGCTTACCCTGGTGGTGCCGGAGCGGACGCCAAAACCGATTTTGCGGTGCGTTAGGATTAGCGCAGCAGGGAGCGAGGTGCGGATTTTAGGCACGGACCTTGAGGTTGGAATCAACTGTGTGGTAGCAGCCGTTCAGGTAGAGCAGGAAGGAGAAGCAATCGTGCCGGCGGGCAAGCTCGCCGGTATCGTACGCGAAAGCGCCGATGAGGTGTTGAGCCTCGAGGCCGAGGGCGGCACCTGTAAGATACAGGGGGCGGACAGCCACTTTACCGTCTATGGCCAGGAGCCGGGGCAGTACCCGCAGGTACCCGGTTTCGAGGGGGCGGCGGAGCTCGAGGTGGGCTTAGAGAACCTGCAGCGCGGGATAAGTCAGGTGCTTTTCGCGACGGCAAGAGAGAGTACCCGCTATGCAATTAACGGGGTACTGTGGGAGGTCCAGGGCAAAAAGCTTATCTTGGTCGCAACGGACGGACGACGGCTGGCGAGAAGTAAAGTAACCTTGGCATCGAAGGTTGCCGAATCGATGGCGAAAACCAAGGTGATAGTGCCGCCGAAGACTATGTCGGTGCTGGATAAGTTGAGCGGCGGCGGCAAGGAGAATGTGGCTGTCCGGCTGGTTGATAATCAGATACTAATCAGTTGCGGCAGCGTAGTCATAAGCTCGAACTTAGTAGAGGGCAATTTTCCGAAGTACGAGGATATTATCCCAGGCGATTATGAAAGAAAACTTCGGCTGCCGACGGAGGCGGTGCTGAGTGCGGTCAAGCGGGCGGCGTTGCTGACGAGTGAAGAATCGCGGGGTATCCGGCTTTCGGTGGGGAAGGACTCGTTGGTGTTCTCAGGCAAGGCGCCGGAGGCGGGCGACGCGGAGGTCGAGTTGGCTGTGAAGTACAAGGGTGAGCCGATAGTGGTCGGTTTTAATCCGCAGTTTTTGACGGATGTGCTGCGGGCGATAAAGGAGCCGGAGTTTGAGCTGGAGTTAGGCCAGCCGGACACGCCCGGAGTCATCAAGTGCGGGACTAATTTCCTGTATGTGCTTATGCCGATAAACTTAGGGTAAGCGGCGGGCTCGGGTGCGTTTGCCGACGGATATTGCGAACTCTCTAATTTGAGGCAGAGAATACAAAAGTGGAAGGATTGCGCAACAACAGCGGGTTCGTAAGGGCGGGTAAGCGACGGCAGGCCGTTCGGTTGGGCGAGGCGGTGACCGAGTTAATGGAACGCAGCGTAACGCCGGGCTATCGGAGGTTTGTCCTTTTGCAGCAGGCGTGGGTGGAGTTAGTGCCCGCGGCGATTGCAGAGCACACACGGCTTGCAGACTACTCGGGCGGACTGTTGACCGTCTCGGTTGATTCGCCGGCTTATATGTACGAGCTGCAGTTGTGTCGTGCAGAGCTGCTGCAGGCCCTGCGGGGACACTGCGGCAGGTTGAAGCCAAATCGCATAAGGTTCGTGGTCGATGGTTAGGGCCGGGCATAGACGATGGAGGCGACGCCGGCCGCACCATTCCAGGGGGATTGTATGAAAGAGCATAAGTACGATGCGAGCAGAATAAAGATACTGGGTGGGCTCCAGGCCGTTCGCAAAAGGCCTGATATGTACATCGGCGACCGCGGCGTAGGCGGGCTGCACCATCTTGTTTACGAGGTCCTGGATAACTCGATTGATGAGGCGATGGCCGGCCACTGCGACAAGGTGTCGGTTCAGATTCACGCCGACGGAAGCTGTATGGTCGAGGATAACGGGCGTGGAATACCCGTCGAGCAGCACAAGCAGGCGAAGAAAAGCGCCCTCGAGGTCGTGCTCTGTACGCTGCACGCGGGTGGCAAGTTCGACCAGGACAGCTATAAAGTGGCCGGCGGGCTGCACGGGGTCGGCGTCAGCGTGGTCAACGCCCTGAGCGAGTGGCTCGAGGCGGACGTCTATCGCGACGGAAAGCATTATCATTTCGAGTGTGTCAGGGGAATCGCGAAGGGCAGCGTTAAGAAGGTCGGCGATACGACAAAGCGCGGTACGAAGATAACTTTTATGCCGGACGAGGAGGTGTTCGGCGACACTGAGTTTCAGTACGATACGCTCGTCAAGAGAATCAGAGAAATGGCGTACCTGAATGCGGGCCTGCAGATAACGTTCAAAGACGAGCGCAACGGCAAGAAGAACATGTTCAGGTTCGACGACGGGCTGCGGGTGTTCGTCAAACACCTCAACGAGGGCAAGGAAGTTCTTCACAGGGACATCATTTATATTACCAAAGAGGACACCGCCCAGATGCTGAGTTGCGAGATAGCACTGCAGTACAACACCGGCTATGCGGAGAACGTGCTTGTGTTTGCGAACAACATTCGCAACATTGACGGCGGGACGCATTTGTCGGGCTTTCGCACGGCGCTGACGCGGACAATGAACTATTATGCCAGGAGTAATAATATTCTCAAGAACAGCCAGGGGGCATCGGGAGACGATTTACGTGAGGGTCTGACGGCGGTTGTGGCGGTCCGGCTGGCGGACCCACACTTCGAGGCGCAGACAAAGGTTCGGCTGACGAATCCGGAGGTCGGCAGCTTTGTCGAGACGACGGTCAACGAGCAGCTTGGCCATTACCTCGAGGAGCATCCCGCCGAGAGTAAGCGCATATTGAACAAGGCGATTCAGGCGGCGGCGGCGAGGGAGGCGGCTCGAAAGGCGCGTGAGCTGACGCGGCGCAAGGGCGCGCTCGGCGGGACAAATCTGCCCGGCAAGCTCTGGGACTGCGCCAGCAAGGACAAGTCGGGCACGGAGCTTTTTGTGGTTGAGGGCGATTCGGCGGGCGGTTCGGCCAAGGCCGGGCGCGACAGGGCCATCCAGGCGATTCTGCCGCTGAAGGGCAAAATTCTCAACGTTGAAAAGGCCCGCCTGGAGAGGATGCTGGCACATGAGGAAATACGCACGATTATAAGCGCGCTGGGGACCGGAATAGGAACCGACGAGTTCGATATAGAAAAGTGCAGATACGGCAAGATTGTTCTGATGACCGACGCTGATATTGACGGGGCGCACATACGCACGCTGCTGCTGACGTTCTTTTTCAGGCAGATGCCCCAGTTGTTTG